>Ga0208974_1000438_pt1 | contig 17363 bp, 21 predicted proteins | sample GreLakmeER15MSRF_FD_187699 | JGI IMG/M metagenome (GOLD analysis project Ga0208974, IMG submission 187699) | Freshwater lentic microbial communities from great Laurentian Lakes, MI, USA - Great Lakes metaG ER15MSRF (SPAdes) | ecosystem: Environmental > Aquatic > Freshwater > Lake | place: Great... | reverse complement strand
ATTTGCTACCATTTGCTCTCTCACAATAGAAATAATTTTATCAAGTTTCTTGGGATCCATTGTAGATTTTTTGAAGTTCTGATAAACAATTTAAATCAACTTGTATATCGTGTATGGTAGACTTTGGATATTCGGGAAGTCTATTCAAAAAGATAATAAAACTTTTCATAGAGGACCATAAATCCTTTTCAATCTTAAAGAACAACATTGGAGTTGTTGCTTCACCAAAAATATTATAAAGAATAATAAAGTGATTAAGAAGAAGGTGAGTTTTTAGCTCACCCGTATTCTTGTATCGTTTCAAAAGTCTTTTAATATATTTGAAATGATTTAAATCTTTTTCAAAATCCTCTTTAGTCACCGCTTGAGGATTTTCATAATGTTTAATTGCAAATAAGAGGAAATTATCCTCATTCAATTCATTAAAAATCATATGTCAATTATCTAGCAGTTGGATATAAAATTCCGTCAGATCCAGTAGTAATACCAGACATCGCAACTAAAACTTCACTCTTAACTCTAAAGTTTCCTTGGCAGTCAACATATGTTGTGATTCCTACCCAACCTTGATGAGTAAATCCTCGATATGCTGCAGGAACACCATCAGTGGAAATTCCATAAACTTGTTTGTCAGTTACACCGTAACCTGCTTGACTAAATGTAGCATCTAGAACTGTATATTTTGGAAGTTGACTAACATAAAAAGAAGTTGCTGCAATTGCTGCTCCACTTAGTCCTGCAGTAGATCCAATTGTACATTGAGTTGTGCTAGCAATACCAACAATAACAGCGTCTCCGAAATAGGTGCCACCACCTCCACGGATACCAAATCTAATCACATCACCGGTTTTTGCCGCACCAGCGTTACCAAAAGTGGTGCCAGAACCAGTTACAATAAGGGTGGAGTAGTTAAGAGATACTATTCCGCCAGAACCAACATTATCATTGTTTCCCCAGAGTGCCATGTCTGTCTTCCGATAAAATTTTATTTGCTATAAGATATTTATAAAAAAAGGAGACCTTACTTTTGATCTCCTTTGCGTAAAACAACTCTCAAAAAATTAGTTGTTAAGTCAAGCAATCCATTCTCCTCAAATCTTTTTGTTTTTGCTAACCACTCCGAAGCAGTTAACAATAGACCAAGGACAATGGTTACTCCCCAGTTAGTTACAAAACAGGTAATCACACTTCAGGAGTAAAAAGTTTTTCCTTAACCAGAGTATAAACTACATTATCAATGCTGTTATCTGTACTATCAACATACTTTTTCAGTAGGTCGAGAACAAGATTTTTAACTGCTGGATGTGTTGCAATTGAAATTAAAAGTGGTTTTACCACTGCTACTACTGCACCCATAATGACCTCCGTATAGAGAGTATCCAACTCTATTTAGAAAATCATCCTCCAATCCCAGTAACTGCTGTTCCTGCTGGTGTTTGACGAATTGCTTGAAGTCTTTTTTGGAGAATATTAATCTCTGCAGACTTTGCTCTCTGTACTGCTACCTTTGCTTTGGGATCTTGTTGTGGTTGTGACTGATTTTTAGGTTGAAGTTCCATTGCCTGCTCAGTCATCCTTTTGGCCATCTTAGTGGCAGTAGCATACATTACTTCTTTACCACGACCAGGATATCTCTTCTCAAAGTCTGCTGCCTTGTCCTTCATTGACTTTACAATTTCTTCTTTCTTTTTGGTTTCAGAAGTAGTCAGAGTTTTTTCAGCAAGTTGAACTTCTTCTTTTCTAACATCAGCAAGAAGAGCATCTAACTTACTAGTTCTTTTCTTTTTTGCAGGTGCCTTTGCTTTTGGTGCAGCTGCTTTTTTAGGTTTTGCTTTTACCTCAGAAGACTTTTTGTAACTGCCTTCCCAAGGATCAGAAACTGGTTCTGTCTTCTTCTTCTCAGGTGCTTTGTAAGATCCACTGCTTACTTTTTCCTTTGTTCCTACACCAGCACCACGATAAGTTGATGGTTTTCTTGCTGCGGTACGTGGTTTTTTATCGCCAGATTCCATCTTACGAGCAACACCCAATGCACCTTTAGCAACTTTCCTTGCTCCAGTTGCTACTGCCTGTTTTGCAGACTTCTTAAGAGAAGAAAGTCTTGCTTTTGCAGCAGTCATTAATCCACTTCTCTTCTTTGCGGGAGCAGTATCGTGACCGAAGGTTACTTTTGCTTCAGTTAATGAATATTCAATCGCTTCTTCGATATCATCTTCCTCATATCCTTCTTCTAAAAGTTCATCATAAACACTTTCAAGAATATAATCCATTTCATCAATCTCTACCATTTCAAGAAGAGTTCCGCCCATTTCTTCTACTGCTTCACCAAGATCTAATTTTGGATTGATTACAATTTTATTATTAACTTTCTTTTCGGTAATTTTCTTTTCGGTTTCAGTATCTTTAATTACTTCGGAAAGATCTTGCCTCCAATTCGAATATCCCTCCTTTGCAATTGCTTTGCCAATTGCCTTACGACGCTTATGAAGATACTTGTCCGACTTATCTACATCGCCATCATTATCAATGTCAGAATCCTCTTTTCCTACTGGGTCTAGTGCTTCTTGAGTTGAAATTGCTTTAGCAATTGCTTCTCTGCGATTTAGAAGATACTTATCTTTCTTGGTCTTCTTACCATCATTATCAACATCAGCATCTTCCTTACCTACAGGGTCAAGACCTTCTTGAGTGATACCTTTTTTTGCTCTGATTGCAGCAGCTTTTGCAAGGGTTCTTTCTCTTGCAGCATCTTGCTCACTTTTTGGAATAGCACTTACTGCACCAAGACGTTCTGCTGGTTTTCCAGGAACTGCTGATTCAGCAACAGTCTCTAAATAAACCTTTGAGATATCGTTAAGAATATTATTAGACATTTGAATAAACGCTTTCTTTTATTTTCTTATACTTATTTATGAAATTGATTGCATATGCCTTACCACCTGCTTGAATATTCTCTTTTCCAGTTCCAATTGCACCAGGAGTCATTTTTTCTGCGTATTTAAAGTATCCTGTTGTTCCAGTTAATGTATTTGGTTTTCCAGGTGTTCTTTGTATCCTATCCATTTTAACTTCAGTATATTCCATCACATCTTTAATCCAAGACTTAAACATATACTCTTCTTCCGTCACACAAATAAGATAATTGGTTCCTCTACGCATTACTTCACCAATTAATCCAGTATTTAAGTTTTGAACTTTATCACCAATTCTAAAAATTTTTCCTGCAATATAATTTTCACGAAGAGTTCTTTGATCAAACTTTGGAGCGATTTCCCAAAGATTGTAACTTTCTTTTTTAAGTTTTGATTTCTTTACACCCATTCCTTGACGAACAGAATTAAACAGATTTTGTGTGTCCCCATCATCAAGAGTTTTTGGTGTTCCCCTTCTGAAAGATTGGAAGTCATCATCCATTACCGCTTTTCTCATCTTGGATGCGGACATACCTTCCACGCCTTCCGCATCAGCATCTCTTACACCAGCAGAAACAACACGAATCAAATCAAATTGATAAAGATCATTATTATACTTTTGTGCAAGATTTTCAAATTCAGATTGACGATCAGATCCAACTACAATATTTACATTTGAATATCCATCTTTATCTGCATTTACCAAAACATCAAAGATAGACTTCATATCTGGATCATTAATGATTACTTCACCAAATTCGGGGAACATCTTTCTCATATAAGAAACTTTGGTATTTGGATCCAAAGGATTCTTTTTGGGATCTTGAGTTCTTGATGGATAAATTTTAATTGCACCACCAGTAGAAATTCTCTTTGCTGATTTTAAGAGTTTTTCGTGCCCTACTGTGGGGGGATTAAATCTTCCAAATACGATAGTGATAGTATCGCCATCTTCTGGTGCTTGCTCCTCTGATGCTCCTTTTGATGCTTTAGGAGATGCAGATGCAGGTGCTTGCGGCGATGCTTTTGGTTGTGGTGTGGGTGCAGCTCCTGTAGGTTGTTTTGCTGCTCCTAGTTCTTGTTGTGCCGCTTGGCGTCCATCAATGAATTTGAGTTTTCCTTTATCAGTTCTTGCAACATACTTTCCAGCACGGTCTACCCATCCGCCGTGGCCGTCTCCGCGCAATCCAAGTTTCTTCGCCTGCATTGCTGCTTGCGATTCTGATGCTTCAGACAAAAATTTGAAAAAACTCTTCATATTGTGTTTTGATATACTTTTATTTATTTGTTTAGTAAATCTTCAAAAATGGACCATTTGAAGATCCAAATTCTTTCTTTGCGCCATAGTATAAAACTCTACACCAGTTTTTGATTTCTCCTTTTTTGGATATTTGAACCCAAGTATTAGCCCATTCCATAGCAATAAGTTTTGAAGAAAATCTTCCCGCAGAACTTCTATCACTTGTGTTTGTTTCGTATATAATTGCATTTTCCAAAACCTCGTCAAAAGTATCTCCAATTTTTTTACCGTCCTGATATACTGCAACTTCGCCAAAATCTACCATAGAATTACTCTTAAGCTTATTATACAAATCTATCCAGTATTTTTTATCAACATCATTCCAATTTCCTACAGCAGGAATGTATGGATGTTTAGATGCAGATGATGGTCTAGTCATTCCAAGATCCGAAAAGAACTTGTCCATCGCAACACTAGAAACTTTTCCAAGTTTTGCGCCAGCATCTTTTCCTTTTGGTGTCAAATCAGTTTGAACCACATTCCTTGCTTGAGAGTATTGAAAATTTCTAGATTGTCCGTGTATTTGACCACCGGATTCTGTTCTCAAATCAAATCCAAGTTCTCCAGTATCGAATAAAAAATTTGCCTTTTTCCCCAAAGTAAGGGTACATTTCAATGAACCTGGAATAAGATCAATATCAACTCTTCCAGTTTTGTCGCCACCCATATTTGCCAATTCCACACTGGCAACTTTTTTATTTTTTGATATTGCTTTCAAAGAAACGCCAATTAGTATTTTATCTTCTAATGCCTCTTTCATATAAGTATTCAAAAGAGAAAGATTTGCTTGCTGACTGATTCCATCAATATTGGTAAGTTCTCTTATTGTTCCTTCAACAGTTTTTTTCATATTTTTTTTAACCATCACAATATCCATAGGATTCCATCTATCTTTGACAGAAACTCCACAATCTTTTTTAGCAATACCTTCAATATAAGGCATTATTCCCGAATCTCTAGAATACTCATACCCTTTACTCGATCCTAAAAATTTTTTTAATGCTGTTACTTGTTTTCTATATGTTTCTTTCCATTCAGCATTATACCCATCATAAACTTTTAGCATAACTGCATCTGACGGTTCCTTTCCAGTTTCAATAACATATTCAAAAAAAATTCTTGAACCATTTTCTTGCTTAGCAGTTTCTGTAGCACTAGTAGCCATCAGTTGTCAGATACATTTTCAAGTATTTAGAATGGAGATAATCGGACTCGAACCGATGACATCTTGCTTGCAAAGCAAGTGCTACTACCAACTGAGCTATATCCCCGTTGAAGACATTATAAAACCCCTCAACTTAAAAATCAAGGGGTTGGAGCAACCTTCCGTGGTTATTTATCAGCGGACGTTAGCGGCATACCACTTCTCAAAGTCCTCTCTACGCTTATCACCTCTTGGTGGCATAGGAGTTCTTTCTCCACGAACAGGAGCAGACTTTTTGCTCTGCTCTCTTTCATACTTTTCAGGGTCTCTGTTAGCAACTTGTGTTTCTCCAATAACAATAGCAATCGCTTTCTCATCAATCACATTCGCCATTAACCACTCTGCTTCTTCTAGAGTTTCTACATATCCTTCATCAAGTAGGTGTGAGAGAATGATGTCGTAAATATCTTCATTAAACTCTGATTTTTTTGCATCTTTGTCTCTTTTTTTTGCTAAATCAGATGTAAGTTTGGAAAAATTATAAACTTTATCTGACTGCTTAAACTTTTTTTCAACTTCTGGATGACCAAAATCACCTTTTTCAGAAGCAGTGCGACGAAGTTTTGATACTTGCTTCATCATTTTATCTGCTCTTTTTTGAGTGGGGGGCATATAACCCTCATCATAATTCTCAACTTCTTCGTTAGAAACTAATCCAACTACGTTCTTATTCTTTTTAGTCAGTTTATCCATATATTTCACGTCTCTTTCCATCTTATCAGCATTCGCTTTACCTGCAGATGCTGATAGACGATTTTTTACACCCGATCTTCTTTCAGATGCTGCTGCTTTTCTCATTTCAGTATCATGGCGTGAAGCACCTTTTACTGCTTCACCAAGTCCAAGTGCCTTTCTTGCCTTTGCCTTTTCTTCTGGCGTTGGTTCTTTTGAAGGAGCAAGATCTTTAATTGAGTGAGTTGCCTTACCAACTTTAGCAGGTGCTGAAGGCATTTTCTCCATACGAGAAGCCATTCTATTTTCATCAAGGCAGATATCATACATTTCGTCCCAAGTGTATGATGATAAATCATAACCTTCTTCAATAAGAGTATTTACAATAAACTCAAAGTCTTCTGCATTAAGTGCAGCAGCTCTCTTACGTGCCTTATTTCCTCTACCTTGATATGGGGCATCAGCACCATACTTACTGTATCCTGCTTTTAAATATTTGTTGTGTGCATCTTTTGCCTTAGAAGCATATGATTGAGAAGCATTTCCCATATCAACCTGCTTCTGTGCTCTCTCAGCATTACCCTTAGCACGGTCAAGAATTTTTCTTTTAGCAGAAGTATCAGACTTTTCGGGACCAACATTATACCTTGCGCGAAGTTGATCACCTCTACTTTCTGGTTTAGGTGCCTCTGCTTCCTTTTTACCGCCACCAAGAAGTCTCTTTACTGCAGATCTAAGTCCTTCTTCGATATTTTCTTTTGGCGAATAAACTTCGGAATATGCTTCCATCAAACCGCGCAGTTCTTTAGGATCCATTTTTACAAATACTTTTTAGTTATTTATAAAAAAAGACCCTATAAGGGTCAAGCACCAAGAACGGCGCCAAGATTATCGTCAATACTTTGAATGACTGAACGAATATCAGCAATACGAGGAGGGACGCTCACTTCATCATAAGTATATCCTCTTTGTGCTTCAAAGAGAACTTGACGGACTGCAGCTGCTGCACGAGCATCCATTTTAACTGTTACTTGCTTTTCTTTAGTCACAGATCTCCCTCCACACGATTTTCAGAACGATATACATCAAAAGTGCCTTCAGGATAACGAGCACTCAGTTTTTCATAGTTCATTTGGAGAACTTCTTCAAAATTAATATCAAGTGCCATACACGCTTGAGCAAGATACCAGCACAAGTCTCCAAGTTCACGCTTCATATGAAAAACGTTCTCTTCATTATAGGGTTTACCTTGAAGAAAAATCTTCTTCACTACTTCAGTAAACTCACCTGCTTCTGCACTCAAACCAAAAGCAGCAGTCAGAAGACGGGGGGTATCAGCATCAGCAGAGGTTTCAAGTTCAGTCAAACGAGCAAGAAGTTGTGCAAAATCACTACTAGCAGGACTTGTAGTCTGGCGAACGAATTCGATATATTTGTTTGTATCAATAACTTTGGTTTCAGACATAGTATACTTAGTGTATCCGTTTTCTAATGTTTCTTTTGTAAGACTAATCAAAACTTAAACCCCTCAAATGATTTTTTAGGTTTCTTTTCTTCATAATCATACTCTTCTTCTTTTCCGTTGTCAAGAATATCTTGTTGAGCAGATTGTTCGCAGTCATAAAGACGCATCTTTGCCCTATCAATACCAATCACAAAACGCTTATGAATGGTTGGGTCATTATAACGATTTTTCAGTTGCTTCACTAAAATCTGTCCAAGTCCCTCCAACTCTTCAGTGCTAATAAGGGCAAACATAAGGTCAGCAGTAGCAGGAAGACCAAAGGACTCACTAGTATCAGTAAGTTCAACATCAGAAGAACCATAACCTGAACGAGTGGTCTGAGTAGCGGAGACAATTGGGACATTAAACTCGACGGCGAGCCCCCTAAGTTCCTCAGCAATTGCTTTGACAAACGTATAAGAATTGATGTTGCTGTTTCCCCGATACCTACTGGAAGAACAAATATTAAGGTAATCAATGAAAATAATATCAGGTCTAAATGACTTCTTAAGTGCAAGTTCATTGAGAAGTGACTTAAAGTGGCCAGCATGAGCAGATGCTGTAGGGTATTCCTTAATTATAAGTGTACCTTGAGTTTTCTTTGCAAGATTGGTGACCTTGCTCTCAAACATCTGCTTTGGTAGTTCTACAATATCCTGAATTGGGACATTGAGAAGGTTGGCATCAATTCGCTCAGCAATTCGCTCCTCCGCCATTTCAAGAGTGATATAGAGTACGTTCCTGCCCTGTAACAAGGCGGAACTAGCCACATGACACATAAACAGCGATTTCCCAACACCCGTACCAGCAAGAGCGATATTGAGAGTCTTATTAGGTAAACCACCTTTTGTGATTTTGTTGAAGAATTCTAAGTCAAATTCAATTTTGTCTTCCTTTTTGTGATAGGACTCATAACGTCGTTCATAGTCTAACAGATAATCGTGTCCGATGTGAGTATCAAAAGATACTGCCAAAGCATCTGACAAAATACTAGGAATACTATCACGATTTTTCTTTTCATCCTTTCCATCTGCAATATGAATAGATTCCATAAGAGCAAGATAGATGGCACGATCTCTACACCACTTTTCAGTTGTGTCACATAACCAATTAAACTCCGCAGGGACATCATCAAGACATCCAATCAAATGAGTGATTTCTTTGAAAGAAGTATCATTGATATCCTGACGCTTTTCTACTTCAATACAAAGAACTTCTTTTGTAGCGGGTTCATTATATTCCTGAATAAATTTCAGAATTTCCTCAAATACAATCTTCTGATTAGTGTCCTCAAAGTATTCAGACTTAAGAAAAGGAATTACTTTACGGACATATTCTTCATTATGCAAAAGGTTGCGAAGAATAAGAAACTCAACTTGTTCCATGCGGTATATCAAATACAAACGTTATTCTAGTCTCGTCACCAATATTAACGGTGCCGTGAGGTAATTTATTATTAAACCACAAAAGAGTCCCTGGTTCAACAATCACTGTGTCTGTTCCACAGAAATACTGATATCTACCAAGAATAGAAAGGTGATATCTATCTCTTGTTTGATAGTAAGTTCCCTCATCAATATGTGCTCCTACAATTTCATCAACAGGTAAAGAAAGAAATCCACAACGATGTAGTTCTACATTTCCAAAGTGCTTGCGTATAATCTTTCTTATTTCACTGTGATGTTCGTATGCGGGAGTCTTGATATTAATTTCAGAGTCTCCAACAAAGTCTTCTTTGCTTTTAACTCCACCCATTATAAGTTGAAGAGCACTTACTGGCAAGTCTGCAAATCCCCTATCAACTAAAGACTGAGAATCTTTAAGGTGTTTTTGGTGGTCCCAGTCTTGTGGATATTTTTTGAGTTGTTCTACAACTTTAGATACGTTGATTCCAGTTTTTAAAACCTTAATCATTTACCGTAACTAAATTCTTCTCTTGCAATCTCATCAAGTTTTTGCATCACTTCTTCAGTGAAATACTCTTCTGGATTAGAAAGAATTTGCTTAGCATAGATTTTCTTACCATCCATCTCGTAACGTCCCGCTACATTCTTCCAGAGTCCACCAATCTCACCAAGTTCCAGAAGACCATAGTAACGATCAAGACCGCGCTCATCATAATACAGACGGACTTCAACATCTTTGTTCTCCTTACTCAAACGCGATTTAGCAGTCTTAGCTTTGATAATATTGCCGACCACCTCTGTTCCATCCTTTTCTTTCTTTTTGCTGAGATAAATGATCGTGCTTGCTGCGTACTTGAGTCCAGAACCTCCTCCCATTTCTTTAGTTGGTACGTAAGCTCCGATGACATCATATGTATGATTTGTGACAATGAGCGGGACATTTGCTTGACCTAGTTTGAGGGTTAACATTCTAAACGCACCTTTGATAAGTTGAGATTTAGTCATATCCCTAACTTCCTTCTCATTCAATGCGTCATTAATCTCTTTACTTGTAGAAAGCATACCCAGAGAATCCAATACAAACATACAAGGTTTGCGGTCTTCTACTGGTGCTTTCAAATACATATCTACCGCTTTGAGTGCCTTTGTACGAAACTCTTCGATAGTAACAACATTAACAACAACCAGACGAGTAGTATCAATTCCACGAGATTCTATAAGTGATTTGGTAATAGCGGCCTCAGTATCAAAGTAGAGACAATAACCATCGGGGTGAGTATCAAGAAAATTCTTAACCACAGCGAGAGAGAAGAAAGTCTTTCCAGTAGAAGACTCTCCAGCAATAGCAGTAATCTTATTGCCAGATACACCGCCAAATATGCTACCTGAAACCAGTGCATTAAAAATGTACGAACCAGTATCAACATAAGTCTCAGTCTCATCAATGTCTGATGCTAATTTGGTGAAGTCGTCACCAATTTCTTTTACAATATCTTTAAGAAAGTCCATCAAGCCACCATCCCATATTCTTCACGAAGTATTTTTTTATAAGGTAAACCTTGTTCCCTAAGTTCTTTTACTAGTTTCAGTTTGTGATACAATGCAGCATCTCCACCAAACCCAAGTGCTTTTACAATAGTATCCAATTCTTTATCATTAATAGGCAAATCCATTAGGCAAAAAAGAGTTCAAGGTTTACAGTTTTTTCTACATTCCATCCAATAACATCAAGAATAATCTTGAGAGGTTCTAGAAATGCTTTCTCAAATTGTAACTCATAATCAATGTACTTGTCAAGGTTAAGTTCCCTTGGGAAATCTTGAATAAAAGAAATTACATTTTCGTGAATGATATTTGGTTTTTTAAGATAAACAAACTTAATCTTTTCTCCATTTTGAATAAGAGAATATTTACCAGTTAGTTTACCTTGTTTTATATAATGATTAAACAACAATGCACCACGGACGTGAATGGGAGTTCCTTTTATATAAATGTCTGCAGAAGATGAATACTTTTGAACATCAGATGCAGAACGTGGAAAAGAAATCTCTTCAGGAGATAGTTTTTTAAACTTATTGCGACAATTTTCAATAAATTCAATCATATCATCCTCACTACCACTCATCATAATATTGAATGATTCCTTCAACATTTTACGACAAGGTGCAGGAGTAGAAGATTTGATTGCTTCAATACCTTTAATCTTGAGTTTAGGTTCTTCATAACGAACACCTTCACTATCCCATACACTCAAAATGTATCTTTTCTTCGCCGTCCAAATACCACGCTCAGCAATACACTCTCGCTTCATAAACATCTTTTGATCATAGGCATTCACATAGTCAGCCAATTCTTGGTAAGAACTTTCAATATACTTTTCAAATTCCAAGTCACAGACCTTATCAAGGAACGAAACAATGCCTTGAGTAGTTTTCTCTCTGCCTTTGAATACACTTTCAACCAGAGGACCCATATTAATATACAAAGAATCAGTATCAGATGCAATGACATAATCTTCACCTTCAGTCTTAAGAACTTTGTTTAAATAAGAATTCATCTTATTCATAATCCACTGAATGGATACTTGTCCAGAAAAAGTAATCGCTTCAGCATTTGCTAGTTTGTAATAACGGAAGTATTGATTTCCAATAGCACCATAGGCAGAGTTAAGTTGAATCTTACGTGCCATCTGAATGTTATTACAGCGAGCAATCTCTTTGATTAATTCCTTGTTTTTTGTCTTCTCATATTCTTGCTCTGCCGCAAGCATTTTCTTTTTGAAGATTACACGTTCATTGTAAATCTTCTCCATCAACTCAGGAAGAAATCCACGAACATCTTTACGATACATTGCACCATTTGCACATACCGCATAGTCTTTATACATCTCAAATGTAAGTTCCTTATTCAGAATTTTATCAACATTAACTTTTGGATGTCTCTCTTCCAATAGTGTTTCTGGAGAGATGTTGTACTGCATAATAAGATGGGGATAAAGGCTATTAAGGTCAAAACTGACCACCCAATCATATAACCCAGGAATCGGTTCTTTGACATACGCCCCCGCGTACTTTTCGTCCTTTGATGATTTATTCTTTTGAGGAATTACGATGTTCCTTTTTTTGAGATATGTATAAATGATGTTGTCCCACATCCTTACTTGATAAAACACATCAGCATAGTTTACTTTAGCGTCATATGCCATCGTCAAAGCAAGTTCAATGAGTTTCATCTTGTCTTCCAAACGGTCAACAAGTTCTACGTCAATGATGTTATATTCGATAAACTTTTGCCAACCCTTGGTGTAAAAGTCTTTGAATGTATCAAACTCACTGTGGTCCAGTTTTTTCTGACCCAGTTCAACCTCAGCAATATAATCAAGGCGATATGATTCCTGTGCTTTATAAGTAAACTTCTTATAAAGATCCAAATAATCAAGTTGAGTCAAACCACCAACATCAAATGTTGTGTGCTTGCGCCCATTGATGAATATTTCACCCTCAGTTACAAGTCCCCAGTTAGAGAAACGTTTCATTAGTTTCTCACCAAGAACACGGTTTAGTCTCTTACAGATATAGGGGATATCATACAACTGAATATTCCATCCAGTCACAACATCAGGAACATCTACCATCCAATAGTTGATGAAATGACTGAGCAATTCATACTCACTTGGACAATGATGATAAGTTACATCCCTACGTGCATTATTAAATGGTTTAACACCCCAAGTAATAATTTTTTTAGTTGTATAGTCTTGGATTGTAATTGAAAGGATTTCTTCTGAACAAGATTCAACGTCAGGGAATCCCTCTTCAGATGCAACCTCAATGTCCAAAGTTACAAGCTTAATTTTACTAATATCAAACTTGATTTCATCCTCTGGATATTTTTCTGAAATATATTGACAGATATATCTGTCATTGCCGTAGATTTCAAATCCATCTACGCCCTCATACTTACTATAAAACTCACGACAGTCTCTAACTGTTCCTGGATTAACTGGTTCAACAAATTCGCCACTTAATGTCCTATATTTGGATTCTTTTTTAGTCTTCACATAAAGAGTCGGAAAAAACTCATCTCTTGTTTCAAACCTTTTACCATTATCTACTCCACGAACTAAAAATTGATTTCCAATCAATTGAACATTAGTGTAAAATCTCATTCTTTAATCAAGTCCTCATATTTTTCAAGAAGTGTCGGAGTTGGATTTGCCAAGGTTAAAATCTTGTCCGAACTCATCATAAAAGTGTTTTCCTTGGTATATCCACAAAGGAATGGTTCAAGTGTTTGATCGCTTCTTACTACAAATGGATTAATAAGTTTGCAATCAGGTTCTCCAATATCAGCACCAACTTCTTCAATCTGAGTTATCAGAATTTGATTGTTCAACAGTGCTAGAATTTTGATCGTTTTCTGTTCCACGAGATAACACGTCCTCCACGTACATTTCAGAAAGTTTAACAATAGGCTCTACAATTGTTACTACCCAATCAGCAGCAACAGGAATAACTGAATCTTTTGAAAGGGGCATCCAAGGATAGAGAGAAACTTGATATGCTGCTTTCTTTTGTTCTTCAGTGCTTTCTTCGACAAGAAGACTTGGATCTCTCATCTTAACTAAGCACGGTTTGTTAAGAAAATATCCAACCACTCTACGGTCTTCATCTTCACCAATAACCATTTCTTTAATGTCAGAAATAATATCTTCCCCTGACTTTAAAAGTAAAAGTTTAATTGTCATCTTTACTCCATACCTTTAATCATTTTAGCAATAAAAATGGGAGGTGTCAACTGGATTTTGCCAGTTACCTCCCGTGGCATAGCGCCGACGATATTCAATTATATTTAGTCCCCATTTCCATTACCACCACTTCCACCAGCACTTGAAGACGATCTCTTCGCATATGCTTTTCCTTTAGGTAACCCCAAATGAGGTTTTGCCATCTTATATCCGATTATTTTTAATTCTTCAAGATACTGGAGAAAAGTTTTCATTTTTTTATTTTATTTAGAGATAATCTTTTCGTTTATGGTGATCAGGAACAATTCTACCAAGAGTAATAGTCAAAAGACCATCCTCAAAATCAACTGATCTAACTTCCGTATCATCAGAGAGCGTCCAGGAACGTGTAAATGACCGTTGAGCCAGACCCTTGTGGAGATAGTTTGATTGCGTTTCTTTATCTTCCTTCTGACCTTCAACGAAGAGTTTACCATCTTGAGTGTAGACATAGACTTCCTTTTTTTTAAATCCAGCAAGTGCAAGTTCAAGTCGTGATTCTACATTACTAACTTGAACAAGATTATAAGGTGGATAGTTTGTTGAAGTTTCGTGAAGACTAAAAATACGATCAAAATATTCATCCATTCCAATGCTGTTGCGTGTGATCCTATCCATCAGGGCAGGAAGATCCGACGCAGTAAATCGTGATGGGACAAGGTTAGTCATTATGGTAGCTCCTTTAAAAGCGAGTTTGTGTTGTGTGGACCCTTACGGCATCCACTATTAATTATACAAGATCATAAAAAAATCGGGATGTTATTTCCCGCACTTTTTTATTCGGTTTCTTGCCCTTTACCTTTCTTGCCGATATTATACTTTTGCTCCAAAATCCAATCTCCCTTATCTTTATAAGCAAGAACTTTGATTTGATTTAGAGGGGCAATATCAGTAACACTATCTTCTTTAACAACAGTAATCAATCCCCAATCAGCAAGAAGACGAACAATACGATTACGTCTTTGAACATCATTTACAGTAAGGTTTGCGTGTTTACCATCTAAAGCAAACAATTCTTTAAAGTGGACAATATAATATCTACCTTGCTTGTGAAGAATATGACAAGATTGATAAAGTTTTTTCTCCTTTCTTGATGCAACTCCGATGCGGGTTAAAGTCTCACGGACTTTCAGAAAGTCATCAGGTTCATTAAGAATTACCTCCACCATTTGGTCTTGAGACCAATTAACAGTAGGTTCTACCGTAGTAGTCATTTTGATCCTCCAATGTCAAGTCGTTGTTTAATAAAGTTGATTTGTTCTTTTGTCAGGATTTTCAGAGCTTGTGATGCTTTTTCATTACTATATCCATAGTATTGTTTTATACATTCTAAGTCTGTGACTTTATCCTTTCGGAGCCAGGGAGAAAATCTCTTCTTTTTCCTTAGACTATTTAGATAAAATGAATATTGCATATCTTTATCAAGATAATGCGCAATATTCATCTCATTTGCATACATTAGGCAATCAATATGACCAGACAAACAACGATTGATAATATATGGAGAATAATCTTTAATATTTTCTGAGAGATCTTCTTTTGTAAAGTTAATTGAATTTAACCAATCCTTGAGTTCAGACATAAAGAGCAATCTCCAAAGGATTAGTTTTTTCTGTGGGATAATTCGTAACTAAAAGTTCTGTTTTTACATTTTCATCAGTTCCCCTTTCTCCCCTGTGTGCCATTGAATATCTCAACTTCCATTCACGTAGATGATAGTCTTTATATAGTTCCAAAAGTCTATCATTTACATTATAAGTAATCATAAACTTATGAGGACACTTATAAACATTTTGAGCAAAAAGTTCGTGATCGAATGATTTGTGCATCTCCCTATTTTTTCCATAGAGAAAATCTTTAATGTCATAAGGTGGATCTAAAAACACAAAAACATCTTTTCCAGAAGCATTCATAACCTCAGAATAATCAATATTTGTAATCTTCCAATCTTTCATAAGTTTTGAATATTGTTTTAGTTTCTCAATACCAATAAAAGAAAAGTTAGAACGAGATGCAGTTGGAGAAAACGTACTGTTTTCAGTCAGTCCAGAAAAACTACATTTGTTTAAGATAAAAAAACTTGCTGCCCTATCTAAACCATCTTGGACATTGATGTCAACTTTAGTTTGATTGAAGAGTTCTTTATGTGCCGCATCTTTTTCATCCTGAGTTCCAAAGTCAGAAACTTTAGTTTTAATTTCTTTCAAAATCTCTGAAAGTTCTTCACCATTATCACGAAGTTGAACCCAAAAATTATAAAGAGGAATATACAAATCATTAATCCAAATTGGTACATCTGGATATGCTTGAGTTGTATAGAAGGCAACGGATCCACCTCCAATGAAAGGTTCTCGATATTCCTTAAAATCTTCAGGATACCAGGGAGCAAGGGTTTTAGTTGCTTTGGATTTGCCCCCAGGATAACGAAGACAAGTTTTCAACGGGAAAGTTTTTATACTCATTTAAACTCAACCTCACACATAATTTCAGTCAATGCCGCCAAAAGATTAATTTCTTGATCCGCAACAAAGGCAATCTGATATTGATACTTAGCAATAATAAGAACAGCAGCAGGAATAGAACCTGGAACAACTGAGTCGTAAAGTGCATCATAAACCCTACGAAGAATAACACCACTGTCATTATCAAGATTGGATACAACCCATTTACGTACTTCAGTGAAGTTCTTTTCCTTAAGATTCTTAAGAAGTTCATTTACAGAGATGTCTGAGAAAGATGCAAGAATTCCCGAGTCAATTTTTCCTCCCGCAGAATATCTTTGACACTCATTGAGGACTCTACGGAAGTCTGGGAAGTGTTTCGATACCAACTCCGCAAGAACTTTTGGATCATACTCAATCTTTTCCTGATCCAAAATCGTTTGGAGTCTCTTGAAAAATGATCCTGCAAGTTGTGCTTTTTGCTTTCCTTTGATAGTAAAGTCAATGACTGCACATCGAGAATGAAGGGGTTCAATGATTTTGTTTTTGTAGTTACAGGTGAAGATGAATCGGCAGTTGTTATAAAATGCCTCAATATTTGCCCGTAGAAGGAGTTGAACGTCGTTTCCTGTGTTATCAGCCTCATCGATGATGATGACTTTGTGTTTAGAAGATCCCGTAAGTGAAACGGTCGAAGCAAAGTTTTTTGCCTGGTTCCGTACAGTATCCAAGAAACGTCCTTCGTCGGATCCATTAATGACATAAAAATCTGCTCCTAACTCATTACATAATGCCTTTGCAATGGTTGTTTTACCAATGCCAGGAGGTCCAGCAAGAAGAAGATTTGGAATCTCTCCTTTCTCAACGAACTCCTTAAATGTTTTTTTAGTTTCATCAGGAAGAATGCAGTCATCAATCACTTGAGGACGATATTTTTCCACAAAAAGAAAATCACTTGCCATAATTTAGACCCAAGATGGTTTGCGTTCGGGCATACGAAGATAATTGGATGCAACCCAGGATTTAGATGCAATATATCTTTTGTATGCCTCAAATGTATCAATAGTATTATCATATTTCCATTCATCGGGCATAGCACGAGCAAATGGAGTTACATTTGTCAGTTTTCCTTTGGGAA
>Ga0208974_1000437_pt1 | contig 17380 bp, 9 predicted proteins | sample GreLakmeER15MSRF_FD_187699 | JGI IMG/M metagenome (GOLD analysis project Ga0208974, IMG submission 187699) | Freshwater lentic microbial communities from great Laurentian Lakes, MI, USA - Great Lakes metaG ER15MSRF (SPAdes) | ecosystem: Environmental > Aquatic > Freshwater > Lake | place: Great... | reverse complement strand
TATTGAAGCTGTTAAGAGAAGTGTAAGAAATTTAATTAATACATCACACTTTGATAGGCCTTTTCATCCTGAAATAGGTTCAAGTGTAAGAGCAATGTTGTTTGAGCCAATGACGCCTTTAACCGCATTGAATTTACAAAGAAAAGTACAAGAGGTTTTGATTAATTTTGAACCAAGAATTAAATTAGTTCAAATAGTATCAAATCCTAATATTGATAGTAATTCATATGATTTAAGAATTTATTTTTACGTTATTGGTTCAAATGATCTGATAGAAGTACAAACATTTTTAGAAAGACTAAGATAATATGGCAAGTAATAAATTAGAAGTATCAGATTTTGATTTTGATAGTATAAAAGCAAACTTAAAAACATTTTTACAAAGTCAAACAGAATTTCAAGATTATAATTTTGAAGGTTCAGGTTTTGCTATTCTTTTAGATATACTCGCTTACAATACTCACTATCTAGGTTTCAATGCTAATATGTTAGCAAACGAAATGTATTTAGACAGCGCTGACATAAGAAAAAATATTGTGTCTATCGCTAAAATGTTAAACTACACACCATCTTCTGTAAGATCACCTGAAGCAAATTTAGATATTGAAGTAAATGATGCTACAGGCTCAACTTTAACATTACCAAAAGGTACTATATTTACAACTACAGTTTCAGGAGTAGGTTATCAATATTTAACAAACGAAGATTATACTATCACGCCATTAAACGGTGTATATAGATTTACAAACGTAGGCATCTACGAAGGAACGTTAGTTACATTTAGATATACAGTTGACAATGAAGATCCTGACCAAAAATTCATAATTCAAAATGCAAATGCGGATACAACAACACTCAAAGTATCAGTGCAAGAGAGTTCTACAAATACAACTACAAACATTTACTCTTTAGCAGGTGGTTTTAATAGTGTTACAGATACATCTAAAGTTTATTTTTTACAAGAAGTAGATGATGGTAAATTTGAAGTTTATTTTGGTGATGGTGTTTTAGGTGCGGCCGTTTCAACAGGCAATATAGTAATTTTAGAATATATTGTTACAAATAGAGATGAATCAAATGGTGCTTCTACATTTAGTTTAGCAACAACTATAGGTGGATTTTCTGATATTACAATTACAACTAATTCTGTTTCACAAGGTGGTAGTGCAGCTGAATCTAAAGAGTCAATTCGTTTCAATGCGCCATTAGGTTATACTGCACAAAATCGTGCCGTTACAACTTCAGATTATGAAACAATTGTAAGATCAATTTATCCTAATGCTTTATCAGTAAGTGCTTGGGGAGGAGAAGATGATGAAACTCCTGTTTATGGAACGGTAAAAATTGCAATCAAAGCGGCCAGTGGTTCTACGTTAACAACTTCTACTAAAGCAAGTATAGTGGCATCATTAAAAGCTTACAACGTTGCTTCAGTAAGGCCAGTAATTGTAGATCCTGAAATAACTTCTGTTTTAATTACAAGCACAGTTAAATATAATGCTAGAGTTACAACAAAAGATTTAAATTCTTTAAAATCTGAAATATTTTCAACGCTTACAAATTATAATACAGATACATTACAAAGATTTGATGGAGTGTTTAGATATTCAAAAGTAATTGGTTTAATTGATAATACAGACCCTAGTATAGTTTCCAATATAACAACTATTAAAATTAGAAAAAATTTTCAACCTACATTAAATTCATCTACACGATACGACATTTATTTTAGAAACAGATTATTTAATCCTGTGAGTGGTTATAATGCTTCACTAGGAGGAATTTTAGAATCAACAGGATTTAAAGTAAGCGGTGATACAACAAATATTTATTTTTTAGATGATGATGGTGCAGGCAATGTAAGAAGATATAGATTAGTAGGAGGAGTAAAAACGTATATTAATAATAATCAAGGAACTATAAATTACACTTCTGGACAAATTACTTTAAACTCATTAAATATATCAACTGTAGAAAACATTAGAGGTGCGCTTTCAACAGTTATAGAATTAACAGTAAAACCCAATTCTAATGATATAATTCCTGTAAGAGACCAAATTATAGAAATAGATGTTAATAATTCATTTATTGTAGTAGAACAAGATACTTTTTTAGGCGGTTCAGCGGAAGCTGGAATAGGTTATTCATCAGCTACTAGCTATTAATTTTTATGGCTATATTCAAAGATAAAATTTCAAACCTTATAGGTTCACAAGTACCTGATTTTGTACTTGACGATCATCCTAAATTTTTACAATTTTTAAAAACATATTATGCATTTATGGAAGCGGCTGAGTTATCAGTTATTTCTGTTGAAACTACAGATGGTATACTATTAGAAACGGAAACTAATCAACAGAATAACTTAATATTAAACGGCTCACGTATTGATTCAGATAGAACACCTTTAGATGAAGGTGATAAATTAATTTTAGAAAGTTCTACCTTTGGTAAATTTACAAGAGGTGAAGTAATTAAAGGTCAGACATCTAAAGCTACATCAACAATTCTTACAGAAGATTTAAATAGAAATAGATTATTTATTGTATCACAAGACAAATTCATTAAAGGAGAAACAATATTAGGATTGACCTCAAATGCAAGTGGTATTATTAGTAATTATAAACCTAATCCCGTAAATAACATACAAGAATTATTAAATTTTAGAGATTCCGATAAAGCAATATCTAATTTTTTAAGTAATTTTAGAAATGAATTTTTAAATACATTACCTGAAAATTTAAACTCTAATGTAAATAAAAGAAATTTAATTAAAAATGTTAAATCTTTATATCAATTAAAAGGTACAAAAGCGGGACACGAAATATTTTTTAGATTACTTTTTGATGAAATATCTGAAACATTTTTTCCTCGTGAACAGATTTTAAGATTATCAGATGGTAAATTTTTTTCAAACACTATTTTACGAGTTGTAAATCCTGTAGGTTCAATATTAAATTTAGTTGGTAGAACAATAACAGGAGTTGATTCTGATGCAACGGCTATAGTAGAAAACGTAACTCAATTTTTAATAGGAAGTGTGAATGTTACGGAGTTAGTTTTAAATTTTGATAGCGTTGTAGGAAATTTTATAATAGGTGAAGAAATACGAGGTACAATATCAGATACAGATGATAATTTGGTAAAAGCTACAATTTCAGGAATTCCTATTTCAAAAATAATTACTAATGATGGAGCATTACACTCACAAACAGAAACAACAACTATAATTGGAGGAGGAGATGGTGCTGTAATTCAAACTGGTGCTGTTGGTTCAGGAAATATTACAGAAATAATAATTGACTCTGGAGGATCGGGTTATTCTATTGGCGATGAGTTAATTTTTACTAATACTAATACAAATGGTGGTGGAGCTGCAGGATTTATTTCTATTGTTAATGGTGGAATAACTTTAGAAGAAAGTTCTAGTGTAACAGAAGATCATATAATATTGGAAGAAAATACTACAGCAGGTGATACATATTCAGGTAATAAATTTGTACAAGAAACAGGAACAGATATTGGTGATATAACAGATATATTTTTATATAATGGCGGTTATGGTTACACTTCATTACCACTTGTTAGTATTACAAATACTTCAGGGTCAAGTGCAATTTTAAAAAGTTTTGGAGGAGAAATAGGTAGAGTATTAAATTTAAATTTGGTAGAATTAGGAATAAATTATCAATTATCACCTACACCACCTAATATTGAATTTTTTAAAAACTGTATAATAACTGGTGTTTCAGGAAGTTTTAGTCAAGGTCAAACAGTAACTACAAATTTAGGTACAGTAGCTGAAGTTGTTAGTTTTAATATACCAAGAGGATTATTAGTTTTAAAAAATAATACAGGTAATATTTCTGCAGGAAATACAATTACAGGACCAGCCGGTTCAGGTACAATTAAAAAATTAGATTTTGCAACAGCTAGTTTAGTTATAGGTACATTAACAAACACAGATGGTCGATTTACAAATGAAGATGGATTTGTATCTGAAAATACAATTAGAATACAAGACAGTTTATTATATCAAGATTTTTCTTATATAATTCGTGTAGGTCGTTCAATAACAGACTGGCGAGATGACTTCAAAAAAACAATGCATACATCAGGTTTTTATTTTATAGGACAAGTTAATATAGAATCAAGATTGAATGCTCGTATAACTACTCCTATTTTAGGTTCGGTTTCAGGAATTTTAGATGAACCTTTTTATAACATAATAGATACTCTATTTACAACCACCTTTGGTAGAAGATTGGGAACAGTAGATGATGGTACAACATTGAGATTAAATTCTAATTTAGGAGTTGGAGCAGATTTAAATTCTCAAACAATATCTTCTTTTAGTAATACAACTAGAGATGTTACTTTAGTTAGAGTGCCTATTAAAATAGATTATCTATCAAGAATGAGAGAAAAATTTAATGGTACAACTATATCTCAAGGATTTGTTTATGGCGGTCCTCGTTATCAAACAATCAATAGAGAGGTTTTTAAAACTTTTTCTATTTCAGGAACAAATTATTCTTTTGAAGAAATGAGTAAAAATGTTACTTTTGGTACAAAATCAATCTATGACGGTGCAGATAATACTATGTTTTTTAGCTCTACAGATAAAGGTAGAATGATAAAAACAAAATTAACTATGCCTGCATTTATAGATATTGATATACCTCAAGATTTATTTGATAACACAAAAGTATTCTTTGATACTAATATAAAAACTTTTGATGATACAACACCTTAAAATGATTATAAATATAACAAAAAGATTAATCAATGGCTAAACAAACACTCAATATAGGTTCAGTAGCAAACGACGGAACAGGTACAAACCTACGTGCTGGTGGTACAATTATAAACGCTAACTTTAATGAAATTTACACGGCCCTTGGTAACGGTACAACAATTACACTTACTGCTACACCTACAGAATTAAATTTATTAGCAGGCCAAACTTCTATAGTTTCACCAAGTAGTTCGGTTACCTTTACAAACAAAACAATCAGTGGTGCAAGTAATACATTATCAAACATTGGCAATTCTTCTTTAACTAATTCAAGTTTTAGTATTAGAGATGATTCATCATCAGCTATAACACTTTCGTTAGGTGGCACTTTAAAATTAAAAAGTAATGACGGCATTACAACAACAGTAAGTCAAGGAGACACGATTACAATTAGTTTAGATAGTAATGTTCTTACTGAAACTTCAACAGATACTTTAACAAATAAAACAATTGCGGCCGGTTCTAATACAATAACAGGCCTTACAAATACAAATTTAAGTGGTACTGCTGGTATTACAAATGCTAATTTATCAAAACCTTTTATTAGAATTACAGATGAAACTTCAACAGTTGGTACTGTTAATTTAGGAGATAGATTAGATTTTTTAACAGGCAACGGTATTGATACAGTTGTAGTAGGAAACACTGTAAGAATTTCTACAAGCTCTATACCTAATGCTTCTTTATCCAATTCAACAATTACATTAGGTTCAACTTCAACATCACTAGGAGCTACAACATCTTCAGTTGCTGGCCTTTCTTTAACAGGTTCAGCTAACACAATTGATTTAACAAGTTCAGGAAATAAATTAAAATTTAATTTTGCAAATTCAGGTGCATTACCTGCTGCTACAACTTATGCTGGTATGTTTGCAACTACAACAGGCACTGCTAAAGCATTTTTTGCTGACAGTGGTGGTTGGAACGAAATTGCTTCTGAAAACTCTAGTATTAATTTATTTTCAGACGTTGACTTAGTAACTGCAGCTCCAACAGGAAAACAAACTTTAAGTTGGGTATCAGCAAGTGGTAAATTTATACCAGCAACGCTAGGTGCAACTACATTACTTACAGGTGACGGATCAACAGTAGCCTTTACTATAACTAATTTATATAACGTAAATAATATATTAGTTTTTCAAAACGGTTTATGTTTAAGACCAACATCAGATTATACAGTATCAGGAACAACCTTAACTTTCTTATCACCACCACCTTTAGCTGCTGTTATTATGGTAAGATATTTGGGATAACACTATGAAAAACTTGTATAAATATAACAAAAGAAACTAAAAACTATGCCAGCAATTATAACAAATAAGTTTAGAGTTAATAACTCCAAACAGTTTAGTGAGTCGTTTTCAGAAGCTTCACCAGAAGTTTATTACTTAGGTATCGGTAGACCACAACCATTTGCCACACAAACAAGAGGTGATTTAAGAACGGAAAATCAAGGCACAGATAGTGCTCCTATTACACCCACTGATAGCGTTATAGAAGAATTTAATACGTTTGATGATTTATTGGCAGTTAAAAAAATTACATCTTCAGATGTTTCTTTTGTAATACCAAGAAGAAACTGGACTACAAATACGGTTTATGATTATTACAGACACGATTATGGCAATCGTATTACAGGTACAACAACAACACAAACAGCAAACAGCGGTGCAACAACTTTATTTGATGCAACGTTCTATGTATTAACTGCAGCAAGAAACGTTTACAAATGTTTAGATAATAATGGTAATGTAGTTTCAACATCAGAACCAACAGGAACATCCACATCTATTTTAACAACTGCTGATGGTTATAAGTGGAAATATATGTACTCTTTAACGGCAACACAACAAGCAAATTTTTTATCAACAGATTTTATGGCAGTTACTACTGATGCTACAGTATCGGCTGCAGCAGTAAACGGTTCAGTTAACACAGTAAAAATTAAATCTGCTGGTTCAGGAGGCACAAACGGAACATTTACAAATATTCCAATAAGAGGAGATGGTACAGGCGGAACAATTTCTGCTACAATATCTGGAGGCATTTTAACATCAGTATCAATTACAAACGCAGGAACAGGATACACAATTGCTTATGTAAGAAATACGGATATAGTAACGGCAGGTGCCACAGGTTTAATAAGTTCTGAAGTAGACGTAATTATTTCTCCAAAAGGTGGCCACGGTTTTGATGCAGTATCAGAATTGGGTGGTTTTTTTGTAATGTTAAATGTAAGTTTGGAAGGAACAGAAACAGCTAACACAGGTGACTTTACAGCTGAAAATGATTTTAGAAGAATAGTTTTAATTTCAAATCCTTTTTCAAGTGGTTCAGCAGCTTCTGCTACAACATTAAGAGCAACAAAAGCAGTAAGATTTGCTGTTTCTCCAACACCAGGAACTTTTTCAATTGACGAAGAAATTAATCAAACATCTACAGGCGCTGTCGGCAAAGTGGTAGAATGGGACGCTACAAATAGAATATTACATTATATACAAACAAGATTTAATGATGAAGGAATTGACAGTTCAGCAAATAGAACGGCATTTTCAGGAGCAAATGTTATCACAGGCCAAACTTCAGGTGCTACAGGCACACCAAGTGCAACAGCGAGTGAAACTGCTGACCAAATTACATTCACAAATGGTTATAAAGATACAGAATTAGATAGACATAAAGGCGATGTTTTATACATTGAAAATCGAGCACCAATAACAAGAGCTTCAGACCAAACTGAAAATATTAAATTAGTAATTGAGTTTTAGGGAGATTTATGCCAAGTCCAACAGACTTTAACCTCTCACCTTACTTTGATGACTACGCTGAGTCCAAGAAATTTCATAGAGTTCTTTTTAGACCAGCTTTCGCAGTACAGGCCAGAGAGTTAACACAATCACAAACAATTCTTCAAAACCAAATTGAAAGATTATCCGACCACATCTTTGAAAAAGGTGCTATGGTTATACCAGGCGAAATTTCTTTTGATTTAGATTATTATGCTGTTAAACTTACATCTAAAACATTTTCTACAGTCGCTGAATACATTGGTAAAGAATTAACAGGTGTTACATCAGGTGTTAGAGGTATTTGTGTTAATGCTGTTGTAACTGACGGTACAGATCCAGATACTCTATATGTAAAATATAATAAAACAGGAACAAACAATACATCTTTTGCTTTTACTAATGGTGAAACAATACAGGCCAGAACAATAGGTGCTGCAACAGTTTTAGCAACTGCTGTGGTAAATTCAACAGCAACTGGTTCTGCTGCTAGTATAGCTGCAGGAGTTTATTACATTAATGGATTTCACGTATCAGTTACAGCACAAACATTAATATTAGACAAATATACAAATACACCAAGTTATAGAGTTGGATTAACAATTGTTGAATCTTTTGTTACTTCTAATGATGATGTTACTTTAGTTGATAATGCTCAAGGTTCTTCAAATCTAAATGCACCAGGTGCTCACAGATTTAAAATAGATTTAACATTAGCAAAAAGAACATTAACTTCAACAGATAATGCTAATTTTGTAGAGTTACTAAGATTGTCAAATGGTATTCGACAAAACCAAGTTCGTTCTACTGAATATAGTATATTGGAAGATACTCTAGCAAGAAGAACATATGATGAATCAGGTGATTACACTGTAAGAGAATTTGATTTAGATATAAGAGAACATTTAATATCAGGAAATAATAGAGGTATTTACACATCAGGTAATGGTGGTGTTGAAACAAAATTAGCTGCAGGTTTAGGGCCAGGTAAAGCTTATGTAAAAGGTTATGAAATTGAAACTATAGGAACAACTTATGTAGATATAGACAAAGCAAGAGATTTTAATACACAAAATAATTTTAATACAAGATTTGATGTAGAAAATTATGTAAACGTTACAAATGTTTATGGTTCTCCTGATATTGGATTTGTTTCAGCTGAAGTTGAAGCATTTAAAAACGTAAATCTATTTGATACAGCCACAGCCACAGGCGCAAGAGGTACACAACAATCAACAGTAGGTGTTACGGTACCACAAATTGGTCGTGCTAAGTCAAGAGGATTTGAATTAAACAACGGAACGGCCAGTGCAAACGTATTTTCTAGTACATCCTTAACAAGTGCAGTTTATAAACATTATCTATTTGATATAGAAATGTTTACACATTTAAATGTAAGAACAGCACCAGCATTTACAAATGGAGAAAAAGTAACAGGTGGCACTTCAGGAGCTATAGGTTTTGTACAATCAATTTCAACAACAAGAAATACAGCAGTAACAAGTATTTCAGTTGCAAGTCCAGGGGTTGTTACATTAAACTCTCACGGATTTAAAGAAGGCCAACAAATTACATTATCAGGAGGAACTTGGACAGTTAATTCTACTTCAGGTGCAGTAGCTGCCGTTTATACTGTAAAAAATCCTACAACAAACAACTTTCAACTATTTAATGCCGCTGGTGATACAGCATCAAATGTTACAGCTTTTTCTTCAGCACCAACAGTTACACACGGAGTTACAGTTTTAAATAATATAACGGGAGTATTTGTAGCAGGCGAAACAATTACAGGTGCAAGTTCATCAGCTACAGCAGTTATTCAATCTGATATACTTGGATTTAAAGGAGTACAATCTTTTGACTTTACACAAGTAAAACAAATTGGAATGGCTGGTACACCATCATATACAGCAGATGTTGCAACAGACACAACTTATGGAGAAAGATATCCTGTGTTTGGTTCTATTTCAGTTGCAAATAGTGGAACAACAGTTACAGGATTTGGTACTTTATTTAATACAGAATTAAAAATTGGTGATTCGATTACATTTACTACTGATGCTGGCAATTCAGTAACAAGAGTAATAGAATCTATTTCATCAAATACAAGTTTACAATTATTAACAGCAGTCGATCCTTCTGATGTATCCACTAAAACAGTCGCATTTAGAAATCGTGGTAAATTGCAAGGTTCAAATAAAAATATTGCAATATTTAAACTACCTAATAAGAGAATTAAAACTTTAAAAACAGCATCTAATGGTGGTAATACAGAAACAAATTTTAGTGTAAGAAAACATATTGTATCAACATTAACTGGTGCTGGTTCTGTAACATTAAATGCAGGCACAAATGAAACGTTTGTATCTTTAACTGAATTAGATTATACAGTTTCTATTATGTCATTAGGTTCAGGAACAACAGGCGCTGTAGGAAATGTTTTAAGTTTATCAGGCAATAATCATTTAGGTGCTGCTATATTTACACTAAACGTGGCAAAAACACAATTAACATTAAATTTTGGAACCAATTACAACGGGCATAAAGTTAAAATATTAGCAACAATAGACCGAGCAGTTGCAGATTCGAAAACAAAAACATTAATATCTAACTCTACACTTAATATAGGAGATTCTGCTGTTTCTGTTGGTGGCCTCACAGAGCAACAGATTGTTCAATCAGGCGTAATTGGTTTAAAAAAGGCAGATGTTTATGAAATTAATTCTATTTTTATGTCTCCTAATTTTTCTACTCCTGCTACAACAAGTCACACTGACGTTACAAGTAGATTTACATTAGATACAGGACAAAGAGATAATTTTTATGATATAGGAAGAATTAAATTAAAAACAGGTTCTCTTGTACCTACAGGAAGATTATTGATTAATTTTGATTATTTTTCTCACGGTTCAGGTGATTACTTTGATGTTGACTCTTATACAGGAACTTTAGATTATTCGGATATACCATCTTATACTTCTGATACTACAGGAGAACAATTTGATTTAAGAGATTGTTTAGATTTTAGACCACGTGTTGATGACGATTCAACAGTTACAAGTTCTACACAAGACAGGGGATTTGACGGTACAGGAGCTTCTACCGTAAACGTTGTTAAATTTAATTCAGATGTATCTACTGATTTAGAATTTTATTTACCTAGAATTGATAAAATATTTTTAGATAAAGATGGAAATTTTAAAGTAGTTAAAGGTTCTGGTAATATAACTCCTCAAGTTCCAAAAGGTCTTGAAAATGCTATGCACTTATACACATTATTTTTAGGTCCATATACCTTAGATACAAATGATTTGATTATTGATAAACAAGATAATAAACGATACACTATGAGAGATATAGGTCGTTTAGAAAAAAGAATTGATAACGTAGAATACTATACACAATTATCTTTATTAGAAACAAGCGCTCAAGGTTTACAAATACAAGATGCTGAAGGATTTGATAGATTTAAAAATGGATTTATAGTAGATAATTTTACAGGTCACGGCATAGGAGATGTTACTAACGTAGACTATAAAGTTTCTATGGATATGTCTGGTGGATTCTTACGACCAATGCACAACTCTCAATCTGTACAATTAATTGAAGCAGATGATGATGGTTCGCCAATTGTTGAAGCTGATAGAGTATTAGCTAACTATCAAAAAACTGGAGATTTAATTACACTACCTTATACGGAAACAACAATTATTAATCAACAATTTGCTAGCAAATATGTAAATGTAAATCCTTTTAATATATTTACTTGGTCGGGTTCAGTTACGTTAGACCCACCAGGAGATGAGTGGAAAGAAACAGAAAGAGTTCCTGATTTGTTAATTAATGGTGTTGGCGGGTTTGATACAATGTTAGCAGATTTGGGCAATCCAAATTTATCGCAAGTAGAAATTGGTACAGTATGGAATGAGTGGCAAGATTTTTGGCAAGGAAGACCGGTTGAAACTGTTAATACTTTATCAACATTTATGGATGGAAGAGCAGTAAGAGCAGTTCAAGAAAGAACAACATCACAAGACGTGGTTGAAACAAGAACAGGAATTAGATCGGTATTAGTTCCTCAAGTTGTTAGAACAGCCTTAGGCGATAAAGTGTTGAATATAGCATTTATACCTTTTATAAGAAGTAGAACAATTAATTTTACTGCTACAAGAATGAAACCAAATACAAGAGTTTATCCTTATTTTGATAATGTAGCTATTACTTCATACGTAACGCCTACGGGCGGTATTATAAGTGGTAATTTAGTTACAGATGCTAACGGTGCTGTGTCAGGAACTTTTGTTATACCTGATTCAACTAATAACGCTAATCCTAGATGGAGAACAGGTCAAAGAGTATTCAGACTTACAAGTTCAGTTACAAATTCAACAACAGATGTTGAAACTTCTGCTGAAGCAGATTATATTGCTAAAGGTTCTTTAGAAACAGTACAAAATACAATTGTGTCAACAAGAGAACCTAGATTAGTAAGACAAGATGTGAATGATGTCAGATCTGTTACAAGAACCTCAACAAGAACAACAGTAGAAACGATTGGATGGGTTGACCCTATTGCACAAACATTTTTAATTGACGATACTGGTGGAGTTTTTGTAACATCTATTGAGTGTTACTTTCAATCAAAAGATGCCAACATTCCTGTTACAATGCAAATAAGAGAAGTTGTAAATGGCTATCCTTCACGTACAATTGTACCTTTTGGTGAAGTTGTATTAAACCCTAGTTCAGTAAGTGTTAGTGATGACGCAACTACACCTACAAAATTTACATTTCCTTCTCCTGTTTACTTACAAGAAAAAACGGAATATTGTTTTTGTTTATTAAGTAATTGTAATAGTTACAATGCTTGGGTGGCCAGATTAGGAGAAAAACAAGTAGGTTCTAATAATACAATTTCAGAAAATCCATATGCAGGAGTTTTCTTTAAATCACAAAACGGTTCAACTTGGACTGCTGACCAAGAAGAAGATATAAAATTTAAAATTAATCGTGCCGAATTTGAAAATGTTGTAGGTACAGTTACGCTTGTAAACGACAACTTACCAACAAGAACATTACCTATCAATTCTTTAAGAACAACAAATACTTCAGGAGTAATAAGAGTATTCCATAGAAATCACGGAATGCACGGATTAAATAATAATGTTACAATAGCTGGCGTGACAGCAGGTTTAAATAACGGAATTGATGCAGCACTCATTAATAGAACATATACAAGTATTTCAAACGTAACACTTGACAGTTATGATATTACAACTGCTGGCACAGCGACGGCTACAGGCGATATTGGTGGTGCAACTGTAACAGCTACAGAAAATAGATTAATTGATGTAGCTTGTTTAAATTTAGGCGTAATGACCGTTCCAGGAACAACAATTAATTACGATATAAGAACAACGAGTGGTGCATCAATAGACGCTCCAGCAAACACTCAAACCGAATTTCAGTTATTACCTGTATCAAGTGCTATAAGTGTAGTTCCTGGTGATAACATTTACTTCACTGCACCTCAAATGGTAGCTAGTACAATCAATGCAACAAGTGAAATGAATAGTGAAGGTAAATCTTTATTTTTAAATCTTACGTTAATAACAACAAATACAAAACTTTCACCAGTGTTAGACATTAAACGTGTGAGTATGGTTGCTACACAAAATAGATTAAATTCTCCAGAGGCGGGAGATCCTAATTTTGTCGCCGATACTGCTGCTACAGGAACTTCATCAGCGGCCGTTTATTGCACAAGACCTATTACTTTAGAAAATGAGTCAACAGCACTAGAAGTCAGATTAACACAAAATGTTAGAGCGAGCTCTTCTGTTGAAGTATACTATAGAATTACAGGTGCTGAAGAAGTAAGAAACATAAACGATTTAGCTTGGGTGCCATTTAATGGAGATGGTTCAGAAGATATATCTGTAACTCCTGCTGAAAATGACAGAACATTTAAAGAATACAAATATTCAGATACAGGATTAAACACATTTACAGCATTTCAAATTAAAATAGTAATGAAAGGTACAAATTCGTCTTATCCTCCTATTATAAGAGATTTAAGAGGAATTGCTTTAGCGGCTTAATATGAAACTGAAAGTAGAAGGTCATAGTTCTTTGGAAAGAGATGTAAGATCTAATGCAATTGTAAATACAAATAAAAGTGAATACCAAGTATATATGAATAGAATTAAATCACGTGAACAACAAGGCGATCAGATAAGAAATACAATAAAAGAGATAAATATTTTAAAACAAGAATTGTTTGAAATAAAAGAATTATTAAAAGAGGTAATTAAAAAATAAACAATGGCATTTACAGTAATCAATACTACAGATACACTAGAACAAATGCGAGTTAAGTTAAATAACTTGACTACAAATGATTTTGGTAATCCTTCACTTTTAGCTGGTGCTGGACTTGCGTCCACATCCATAGTAGGTGCAGTAGTAGAAATAGCTGGCGTTGCTTTTTCTGCTGCAGGATTTACAATTAGAGATTCAAGTTCATCAATTCAAGTTGTAGGTGCAGGTCAAACTTTACAAGTAAATGGCGCATCAAATCAAATTACAGCAGTTGTAAGTTCTCCTGACACTTTGACAATAGGATTAAGAGATGATGTTACTATTGTAGGTAACTTAACAGCAAATGGACTAATACATTCTTTAGGTACTATTTCAATTAATAACGATGCTATTTCTTCTTCATCAACATCTAAAATTGATTTAAATGATAATATAAATGTAAACAATTCTCTTTTTAGAGTTGTTGACGCTACTGGTACATTAACTATTGGTGATACTAATAGTACATTTATTACACATTCAACAGGTAATATAAATTTTGGCAATAATAATCTTAATACATCAGGATTTTATTATACATCTAATTTAAACGGTTTTGTTTTTGAAGGTTCTACTAGTGATGCATTTGAAACAGCTTTAAGATGTGTTGATCCTACATCAGACAATGCTATAATTTTTCCTAACATATCAGGAACAGTTATAACTAGTGGAGACACAGGAACAGTTACCAACACAATGTTAGCTGGAAGTATAGCAGGTACAAAATTATTAGATGACGCAATTACAGAAGCAAAAATAGCTGATGATGCTGTAGGAATAGATCAATTAAAATCAGTGGTTACTTTACAAATTTTAAATTCATCCGGAGGAGTTTTAAAAACTATATACGGCGCAGGAGCGTAATACATTATGGCAGTGAGAACACCCTTATATTATGTTGGCGGCAATTTAAGAGAAATGTCGTCTATTTTAGTTGAAGAAATAAAAGCATTAGCAACATATCTGTATTCTTTAAGTCCTACAAAAATATTAACCGTTGTACCTTCTGGAGGAAATTTAACTTCAATTAGTGATACAAGACTGCAAGCGGGAGCATTATCTACAAGTACAACTGCGTTTCCTACTGAGGCAACAACTGCTGAACCTAGTATTGTAACTGTTACCTATGAAAGAATCATTCAAACAACAAGCACTCTTACTTTAACTGCCGACACAGGAAAATTATTTCCTTTATATTACACATCATCAGGTAATTTAAGAGCTATGGATGCTACAGATTTTTTAGATACTTTTATACATCCTGCAATTACAAACCTCGCTTTATCAACAACAACTTCAGATCAAGCAGGAACCTATTTTGTTTCTACAAGCACCAGTGTTGCAGGTTCTACTCTAATTTCATCAACACCAATATTTTTAGATACAAGAGCAGATACTACAAAGTATTCTGCTGCTACAGCTGCAGTAACAACTGTTAATGATGCTACTGCAATTCTTAATGATACAACTGTAACAGTTGCAGATGCAACTAATATTAGCATAAACGATAATATACAGTTTGCTTCACCTACTGCTTTTAGCGATGGTCAAACATATAAAGTTACAAATAAATCTTCAAATTTACTAACTATAACAAGATTTCCTTCTCTTACAGGAGGATTAGCAAGAGCTGTTGCAAACAGTAGTGGCGTGAGATTAGTTATGCCTGAAGAATTAGATCAACCAACTACAATAAATAGTTATTATTTACATAGAGTTAATGGTAGTCCAGTTGTTTTATCACAAGTGCCTCTTTATATAGATGCAGCTAATAACATAAAAGAATTTACTCAAGCAGAATTAGAAGCTTTGTTATCTAACTATATAAGATATGAAGTAGCCTCATCAACATTAGGACATTCATTATCTTATAATTTAGGAACCACAGGTTCAGGAAATATTAGAGGTTCTGGTATGACTGATACTCGTTTAAACGGAACAGGAGATTACCAAACGCTTTTTGTTGGTGCTGACGATTATAGAGCACAAGAATTTCCAAATGGTACTCCTGTGTCAATTAACACATATTATTTAAGAATAAATAAATCATAGGAGAATTATGACACTAACTGAAGAACATTTAAAAGACAATTTAATAACTGCATACTTTGTAGATAACGAAAGAAAAAACATAGAGGTATTAACAACAAGTGAAGATAAAAAAATTACTCTTTCCACAATTATACCTTTTGATGAAAATTTTGTAAGTTTTAAAGCTCTTACTAAATTTATTACTATAGATCAATTACACGAATTGACATATAAAAAAAATAAAGATGCAAGAGAATTATTTGAAAAACAGGTTATAGATATAGCTAAAAGAGATGGGTTGTTAAGTAACTTAGACAAAGTAACAAGTGATATTTTTCCATTACTTGTAAAAGCTATATTTGAAGATGATAATACAGATCACTTATTTGCATTAAAGTTATCTTTATTTGAATTAGATAAAATTAAAAATTCTACAAACGAAGAATTTAAGAAAAAATTAAGACAATCTCAAACTAAAATTGAGGCTCTTCAGGCTGCGTTTGAATTAATTAAATAGTTTGACCACCAGCCGGTCCAACCTTTTTCTAAAACGTGATGCATTTGTCCTAGCGTTACAATACTAAAGTTTTCTGGTTTTTTGTAAACATAATCTTTAATAGACGGACAAATATTATCATATGTGTTGTACTCTATTTCTTTAAAGTAAAATTCATCACTACCTTTGTTGTATGTATTTAAATAGTATTGTTCATTTGATTTAAATTTATTCCATATGTGTGATACATCGCCTGTCCACGATACAATAGATGAATTAAGTGGTGTATGAGCAGGTTCTCTCCACCAAGTATCATTTAACAACGTAAAATTATTTCTAATAAGATTTGGTAGTTTATCGTAGATAATCATATCTAAATCAAAGTATAGATTTTCACCATCTCTAAACTTATCATACATTTGAAGTTTATTATACCAATTACCATACAAATCATTCTTTATAACTTCAAAACTATCATAAGATAGGCCTGAATACTTATCAATCATATGTTTAAGATTTTTAACGTGCCAATCTGTAAACTTTTTACCAAATCTACAACAAATTATTCTCATTATTTAACTTCTATACACTTAATTTCTCTAGGAAAATGTGATTGTATTTTAATATAAGGTATCTTAGGAATATTATGAACGTTGCCATACGGGTCGATTTCTTTATCATTAGCTGTTCGTACATCAACTATTTTTGTTTTTCTCCATTTATGATTTTTTACTGGATCTCTACCTTCTTTATATAAAGTCATATTGTGAGCGTTAGCTGCACCTATTGCTAATTCATAGTCATCAATTTGATTTCTTGCTCTATCTTTTTGTGGATACCCTATGCCTATTCCAAAAGTAAGTTTTTTCTTTCCATCTAAAACGTCTTGATATATTCCCATTCTTTTTT
>Ga0208974_1000431_pt1 | contig 17491 bp, 23 predicted proteins | sample GreLakmeER15MSRF_FD_187699 | JGI IMG/M metagenome (GOLD analysis project Ga0208974, IMG submission 187699) | Freshwater lentic microbial communities from great Laurentian Lakes, MI, USA - Great Lakes metaG ER15MSRF (SPAdes) | ecosystem: Environmental > Aquatic > Freshwater > Lake | place: Great... | reverse complement strand
CGTCTGAGTCTTCCCCAATACGGAGTTTTTCTTTAGAAATAAAGTTTAGGTAGTTCTTGTTGTATTTAGCCGCTACCTTCCAGTCATACTCAAAGTGTTGCTGGCGCTTTGATTTACCACCTACAGACCTACGTTTGTTGTACTGAATCATTTTGTAGAAATAAGATTTGTACCGAGTAGCGGTACCAGTAAGGCAGATAGAACCGTTGTTGAACGCCAGCATGGGCTTGATTGACTTAGCAATCATGGTCTCATCGGCTTCCTGAGCCTCGTCAATAAGGACGAAGTGGTAAGTCTTAGACTCAATCTTTGCCTTAGGGTTACATGTCTGCATACGGCAGAGTGAACCAGCGTTCTTTAAACTAATTAGTTTACCTTTACCACGAGAACCACCAGAGGCTGCTTTGTCATCAATCTCAGGGTCAAGTAAGAACTGAAGTGCATGTTCACTTGTCAGTTTTGAAACGATACGACCAAAGACGGTATCGGCTTGGTCTTCAGTTGGCGCAAACACCCCAACCCAGAACCCTTTGTCAAACTTAGATAGCCATGTTGGATAGACCTTAGACAACTTAGGAAGGATAACCATAAGGGACGCACAGACATTAGAAAGAACTTCTGATTTACCTGACTGACGGGTTGCAACCACAGTTATTTCTTCACCATCACCAATAACAATGGATTCAATCAAACGGTAGGCAATGGGCACTTGATACGGGAAAAACTCAACGTCACAGAATTCCTCTGTAAAAACAATTAACCTTTTAACTAGGTTGTCAAGAAACTCGGCGGAGGTTTCATCAAGGTCGTCCGCTTGCTCGTATTCTTCAATTTCTGATTCATCAAGTACTGTCACGTATTAAAGCATACACGAAGGGCGAAGTCGGGGGCCCCACACAGGAGGGAAGAAAGTGGGACCCCCTAGAAGACTCGGTGGAAAGGGAACACCGAAATCTTCGTTCTTGTCATATTAGCATTTAGGTAGACCTATTTGTCAATGCTTCTATTAGAAATTTCTTCCCAAAGGTCATTCAAGACATCTAGTGCCTCGTTTACCTGCTCAGGAGATTTGTCTTTGTAACGCCAACCGTCATAAGCCATGCCCACGCTCATCAATGTGGTGTCCATCCATGACAGAAGTGATGGGGTGTCTAACTTCTTAATGCGGGGGTGAAGTTCTTTAGTGGGGGCACTGCGCTTCCAAATCATTACCATGCTCCGATTTCTGTAGGGGCTGTGTCCATCAACCTACCACCAACAACAGACAGTTCACCATCTAAAGAGTTTATGTAATGCTGTTTATGGCAGATACCAATTTGAAAAGTGCGCTTCCACAAGTTTAAATGAAGACCTGTACCTACACGCCATGGTTCATCAATCTGCCTCATAAAACCAATACTTGCAATGCGTGTGCCTTTAGGGACATAGTCACGAGTAATCCAGTAAACAGGACCAACAACTTGCAGAGTATTGAGTGTGTCTTTTAAGACAATGCGCCCAAATGTATTAGCGGTAATGACACAAAGCCAAATACCTTGAGAACCCCAAAGAATGAATGCTACGGGTGATAGTAGGAATGATGCAACAAAAAGGCTCAGTGAGCCATAACCAATTAACTTTTTCATATTATTTACAAATCAGAACAAAATCTTCCATACTCTTCACTGCTAGGTGAAACTCTTGAATAGCCATAAGACTCTAGAGGGTTGTTAATAAAACGCCCTTTTGAGTTTGCACCACGAAAAGATTCGTAGATAGCAACAGGTACATTAGTATACTTATAGGTTGCATCGCCACCCTGTTGTTTAGAAGGGCGAGCAAACTTTACATAGACAGTACCAGAATTGATTACTTTACGACCCAACAATTGGTCAGTACTCCTAGAACCTGGTACAAACTTATGGGCAACTACACGAGTACTCTTGCTTGGACCACGACCATAGTTTTCAGGTTTGTTTGCAAGAGGTGTTACTTGGTAAGCACCAAATGTACGAGATTCTATTTGTTGTTCGTACTGTTGTTGTTCTTCTTCAGATATCTCTTCGCCACGGGCTTCACGCAAACGGCGTTGTTTAAGAAGTTCACCAACTTCACGTTGACGTTTATTTTCTTCTCGTTGAGCGGCATAGTATCCGCCAAAGTTATCTGCCATACGGCTATTTTACCTTACTCAGGCTTAGGGAGTGCCCGCCACGCTGCTTCAAATTTTGCAGCATCTTTTGCCATTTCAGGAGATAATTCTAAATGCAACCACTTGCCCCCGAATGAACCAGCATTATCGTCAACGGTAAATAATTTTATGCCTTTAGAATTTTCGCCTCTTGAGCAACGGAAGCCTCTTCCATAGCCAGGTTTCCCATCTTTGACATCTTTGTCAAAGGCGTAGTCATGGATTTCTTCAATACCAAGTTCTAAAGTATATTTAATAAACCAGTCCCACATGGCAACGCCAACCTTGCGGTCGTCATACCCGATGTCTACAGCGGCTCCAGTAGCATGAACACTTAAATACTTTTCCATGCCAGGGTCACCAATTTTCTTACCCTCGGTCTTAGAATTTCTCATCAATCGGGGGGAATAAATCCCCAAATTCTTGGTTTTCCACCTAGCCGCACAAAGCGCAGCCAATTTTTCTGTACCAGGCTGTGCCTTTTTTCCGTCAAAACTGGGGTAATAAGAGTATTTTCTTGTCATAGTTATAGTTTACCTTATATGTCTGTGCGTAACCAAAACACATTGGTTAAGTTAGTGTCATCTGACGTAACTACTATTTGGTCTCCAGCGGTAGGAACACTCCAAACACCACTATGTGCTTTTCGGGCAATATAAGAGATTGTTACTTCAGAGTCAGCGCCCAGCAATGCTGGAATCTTCACACGAATCTCTCCAGTTGTTGAACTGGAGTAAGTAACTAGTGCTCTATAAATTGGGTGTGAACTGTGCATTTACTCTTCTGTATCGGGCATTGCACCCATAGGGACTGCTTGCAGTTTCTGTAATGCTGCCTTGTAAGCAATGTTTTCAAGGGTAAGGCGCTTTACTTCTTCAAGTAGACCGTTGATAAGGTCATCAGTTTGTAGTTCCATTTAGGGTTCCTTCTTTAAGTTCATAGAATCCTTTGCCCCAAAGGGACAAAAGACGGTTGAAGTATCTATCATACAGCAAAGCATTGACATCTAGCCCAAAGCGGTTAACTGCATACTCTCTAATGGCTTTGCGGTCAAGGCTTGGAGCCTTTTCAGCAGCCTCAATAAATTCTTGTAATGTCCGACAACGAAAACCAGTGACCCCTTGAACTACATTTTCAGGAAAAGCGCCCCAGTCTGTGGTTATTACAGGGGTACCACATGCCATTGCTTCAGCCATAACTAATCCAAATGGTTCTGTGTAAATAGTAGGTACAAAAGAGGCTATTGCGCCACCCATTAGTTTGGCTCGTTCTTCTGTACCTACAACGCCCACGTACTCACCATAATCAGGTATTGTGCCGTGCCCAGCCACTATCAAACGTTTTCCTAGGTGTCTACAGACATCTACCGCTACTTGGTAGCCTTTACGGTCAATTAACCGTCCCATGAAAAAGTAGTAGTCATCAGGAGTTTCTCTAAAGGGGAAATCTTTAATGTCCACGTGACCTGGGATTACATCATCAAAGAATTGACCATCTACATCGTTAGGGTTAGTTACTGCTGCTCCGTAACAAACATGCATCCAAGCGTAGGATTCAAACACTTTGTATTTGGCAAAGGTTCCACCATAACCAACTTCAAACTCTACGGTCATATGATTAGGAAAGGCATCAGCAATTACTTTGTGTGCTCGTCCACCAATTACACAAATAAAGTCTTTAGGTTGTATTCGCTTAGTCATTTCTTCAATGGCTGTGTTGTTGAACTTCACCCAATGAGGCAGAGCGTAATCAAAAGACGCAAGGGAGTAGTGCTTGCCCTCTAGGGAGTCAAGGCGCTCCTGCTCGGAAATGCACATGATGTTCTCGTCACAAGGCGCATCGGTGAATTCCCCACCGTAAAGAAAAACCTCATGGTTGAGGGATTTCATCATGATTGCAAATTTACGAACATTCTCAGTAAAAGCGCAAGCCGTGAAATCTAAGGTCGTATTAGCGTGGGGTAACCCAACTACATGAAATCTCATGTTGGAATACTATCAGGGTTGTTGGTTGGTTTCCAGTTGAACAATACGGGCTTCTAGTTCTTGTACCGATTTAACAAGCATTGCAATAACGGCATTTGGTTTCCACATACTTGGTATTAATTCGCCGTTCGGGTTGTCTATTACCTGCCCGTTTGCGTCAGTAGTTTTGGTTTTTTCATAAAACACAAGTTCTGCTGATGTTTCAAATACTTCTTCAGCAATAAACCCAATGTCTCGGAAAGAACTATTTATTTGTTTTTCAAAATCATCATCTGATTCTCTTTCGTTCCATTTAAAATACCTTGGACGCAGGCTAGAGATAGCAGACAAACCGTCTTGCACATCTTCAATACTGTTTTTGTATTCTCGTTTAGATGCTGTTTGACGCAATGCGCCATTGTTGACACGAACAAACGGAGTACCGTTTCCGTAGTCAGAAGTGTAACTACCAATAGTTGGAACCTCTATGTTTGCAAAAGTAACACCGTTATATGTGTTGAGGTCTTGGTTTGCCCCAGGACCAGCAGGTCCTTGAGCACCTTGAGCACCTTGAGCACCAGTGCTTCCTGCTGCACCTTGTGGACCTGATGGACCTGAAGGACCCACGCCACCTGTTGCACCTGTCGGACCCACGCCACCAGCAGGACCTGAAGGACCCACGCCACCTGTTGCACCTGTCGGACCCACGCCACCTGTTGCACCTGTCGGACCTGAAGGACCTGCTACACCTTGTGCACCTGGAACACCACTTACACCTTGTGCACCTGGAACACCACTTACACCTTGTGGTCCTTGTGGACCAGAAACAGTAGAAGGGGTTCCACTCGCACCTTGTGCACCTGTAACCCCTGCTGGACCTGTTGGTCCTGTTGCCCCTGTAACACCTAGGGAGTTGACATTAAGCGCCCATTTACCATCTGTAAATGTCCAAGTTTTGCCACTTACTGTGTAGTTATCACCAGGTGCGGGGGAGTTTGGGAAATCAATAGCCATAAGTAACCAGTTTACCGTATAGGGATATAGTCGGTCAGAACCACCAGAAGTGCTTAATGATTGAAAGGCTAGCCAAAATCATCCAAGCCACATTGAAGAGAATGATTGTAGGAAGAGTCTTTTCGGTAGATGACCAAATCAGGGCAATGCTTGAAGCAATAGCAAAGATGTAAACCCACCACCACTGGTATCCAAAAAGTAAACCAGGGAAGATAATGGCGATTTTGGTAGCAAATCCCCAAGCCTCTACGATATTCGGCTTAGTCCAATACCCCTTGTGAGATATTGTCTTTGTCGCTTGAATTACCTTTTGTAACATTTGTTATTTTTCTTTTTTGGCTAGTTCAATATCAACTTTGTGCTTATGTCGTCTGTATGGTCCTGCTGTACCTATTGAAGGCATGATATAGCCCGACCCAAAGCCACTGTTTGCAACATACTTAAAATAAGATTCGTCTTCAAACTCAATGGATGAAAGATTAGTGCTTCGTTTAAATGGGATTACCTGCATCATAGGAGTTCCATAGGGAATCATAAAGTCTGTATTTGCTTTTATGTTTAAAACGATATTACTTACATGATAAAAATCTGTATGAACTATTGCTGGCAAAACATCATAGTTCTCGTTTGGTTCCCAAGACAATGGGAGTATCAATGATGACCATCCTGGAGCAGTTTCAAAACGCCACGGACTTACAATTTTTGGGTATTGCATATTCTCTAGTTTGCGAACACCAATAACAGGACATCCTGGGGTATCCTGAACAGAAAAACCTTGAATAGAAATGTTATCAAGCGGTGGACTCATATTTTCAATACGAGATTCCCAAAAACCACCTTCTGGGTTTGGTTTAAAATACAAGTTGCTCCAAAGAGGGACGGTCATACCTGTTGACAGGTAATCATTAACGCCTGCACACTTCTTCAAACCTGCACCACTAGCCATGGTTTTATACCACTTTGGCATGGACAACTGAGTATTTAAATACGGAGGCATTTCCATTAAGCGGTTATCTTCTGGTGTAACCCTAATGTGCCCTGGCTTTACTGCCTTTTTCTTTTTCATTGCTTGTATTCCTCATCTAAATGATTGATTTCTAATAAACCAAGTTTGTGGTCTATTAATTCATGGTTATGTCTACCATTTCTAATGGTATCCATTTCCATGTTTACTTTTTGACGCAAATTGAGCCTATCAAGAGCAAGCAAAGATGGCTCTTTTGGTAATAACCCCTGTCCTTGCATGACATGGACTAAGTGGGGTACATGAAACATCACATTTGGTTCTTGGTATGGGTCATACCTAGATGGTGCTTTTTCTGACCATAAATCAATTAATTCTTGAAGTTCGGAGTTGAGAGGCATGGCGGCTTGGTCAACCCAGAATTGAGTATCCCGTCTGTCAGACACGTAATGCAACCTAATCATTGTAAGAATATTAGTCATAGTTTCTGTAATGCTTTTGTTGTATGCAAGTTGCATTTTTGATGATTTTTTAGTGTAGGAAGCAACATTTTGAATAAGCATTTTAAGTTGAACTAGGGTGCTCCCAATACTGGTTGCTTCTAGGGGTTCAACAAACGAAGAAGCAAGTCCTACAGAAACACAGTTCTTAACCCACTGTTTTTTTAAGAATCCAGCATCATATTTAAAAGTTTTAGGATTTTCTGGCACTTTATAGCCAGTCATTGTTTCTACTTCTTCAATAGCCTTATCAACGGTTGTGTGGGCAGAAGAAAAAATGTAACCATTACCACGGCGTTCCTGTGTTGGTATTTCAAACACCCAACCAGAAGAGGCTGCCCTAGCACGAGTATATGGACGTATTTGCCCATTAGGGTCAGACTCTGTTGGAAAAGCAATTGCAGAGTCACACAGAAGGTAAGGGGAGAAAGACTCCCATTCGGTGTTTCCCAGTTTTGTCATAAGGACTCTAGAAAAACCACTGGCATCTAACCAGAAGTCAGCAGACACAGTACCTTGGTGGGTTGTAGTTATTGAAGATATTTCACCAGTTTCAGAGTCAAGTTCTATAGAATCAACTTCAGCATCAATAAACTTAATTCTTCGTGAAAAACAAAGACCAGTCAAATAGTCATTAAGTTTGTTTGTATCAAAATGAAACTGATTAGTTGTCATGTGAATGTTGCGTCTACCAATTTTGTTTTGGACAAGACCAACACTTGAAGTCTGCGAGGTAATAAGTTTTCCTGCATCAATGAAACCAGCATAGGTAGCAAATAACCCGTGGGCATAGATTTCATCCACCCCGCCAATGCTATGGAAATAGTCAGGGGTATGAGTAGTCCAATTTTCAAAGCGAAGACCATATTTATGGGTTGCGCTGGTGTTTTCAATAAGTTCACCAGTTGGGATATTACATTCCCTCATAAACTCACGCCAATGTTCCGTAGAACCTTCTCCAACACCAATTATCCCTATTTTAGAAGATGAAATTACTGTAATGTCTGAGGTTTCAAAGGCTCTTCTTAGTGTCAACGCAGAAACTAATCCAGCGGTTCCAGAACCGACAATACAAAACGACAGATTGTTATCCATTTTTTTCCTATGAGTATGCTATATAAGACTTAACATGATTAGTATCAGTAATCCATTGACTTAGTGTTAAGTCAGTGAAGGGCGCTATTTGCGCCAGTATCTCTAGAGGAGATGATGTTAAGTCTATATCATTTTTTATGCAAATTTCATACACCTTAGATTCAATGTACTGTCGTTCCGAAGAGAGTACTTCTTCTGGTACTACGGGTGGAGAAGGGTGATTGTGCACCAAAGCATTTAATGTGCGATAACGATGTGTTTCTTTAATCCAATTAAGAAATAAAGGTCCAACACTAGTTTGTTCAGTAAATCCATGACGGGCATTTTCTTGGTTTTGGAGGTAACGATACACAGGCATATCATCTTGATATTCGGATATCTCATTTAATACATTTTCTGGTATCTGGAGAGTATTGATGTAATTTTTGCATGAAAGAGAAATTTCATCAGAACTATTGAAGGGTTCGTCAGCCAAAGATGCCCACTCAATAATAAGTTTCATTACTCCTGTTAGTGTTTTAGCAACACTTGAGACACCAGGCCAATCTCTAAAGGAATATCCAAGCCTAGGTACTACTCCATAAAGAACATGTGCTGTACCATTAACACTGAGCATTGTTGTAACAGTGTGTATATGTTGAAACAGTGTGATGTCTGTAACAGCAGGACGCACTCCATCTTCTAGGTGAAATCGGGTAGGGCCATATTTGCCAGTATCACAACGGTCATTGAATTTAACGGCGGGATGAGCATTGGTTGTAGTTACTACTTTAGAACCCATTACAACATACATGTCGTCTTCTTTAATTTCGTTTTTGGAAAGATGACCTAATATGTCGTCATAGCAAAAAGCATCAATTATTTGTTCTTCACCAGCACGGGTAAGTATGTAGTTAAAATCACCTGAATAAGGGTCTAGTTCTTTAAACGCAATAATTGTTTTATTTGCCGAAGTAAATGTGTCATATTTGGTGTACTCAACATTGCCATTTGGTGTTGCTGTATACAATTTAAAATCGTTTGTGCCATCAATACTGTAATAGCACTTGTAGTTTGCTATATCTATTAGCGAAATATCGCTCATTTTTTACCTTTTAAGATAGTTCAGCAATTTTTGCTTCTGCACGGGCAATATTGGTCAACAATGTTGTTGCACGTGCCTCGTTACCTGTTGGTGGGTCAGTAGGAACCCATGTTGCAGGGTCAAACTCGTCAGGGTCAATACCAAGTCCTACAAGAATCCCAAAAACTTCATTTAGCATGTGCTTTTTAGACTCATTAATTGAGGCAATCTTTTGCTCAGTGGTTAAGTTAAATTCCATTATGTCTCCAATGGGTTAGGCGTTAAGAAGGATATATGTAGTTCCAGAAGAAGCCGAATAAACATCAGATGCTGCTGTAGTACCAGAGCGTACATCATAGGACAATCCTGATGGTGTGTTTTCTGTCAATATAAGGATAGCACCACCACCGCCAGCACCGCCTCTTACGCCGCTTGCTCCTAGTGTGCCTGCGCCTCCAGCGCCACCAGCGCCTCCTGCGCCTCCTGCGCCTCCTGCGCCTCCAGCGCCTCCAGCGCCACCTGCTCCGCCAGCGCCACCTGAGCCTCCTGCTCCGCCAGCGCCACCTGCTCCTCCAGCGCCTCCTGCTCCTCCAACATAGTGTTGTGTTGCACCAGGCACATGGTGTGCATGGCTTGATGCGTGGTGGTGTGGGTTTGTGTGGTGGTGTGGGTTTGTGTGGTGGTGTGGGTTTGTGTGGCCCGATGCATGCCCATCAGCAGTATGGTGGTGACCCACATGGTGGTGCCCACCATTAACTGTGTGCCCACCATAGTAACCATTTTTAGGGTCATGCGAGTCGCAGCAGTGATGGTGTGGGTTTACTGTATGTGTATGGTTCACATGGTGGTGTGTTGTATGGTGCTGGTGGTGGTGCCCACCGTTAACATGGTGGTGTCCACCGTTAACATGGTGGTGTCCACCATCAACATGGTGGTGTGTTTGTTGAGCCGAGTGTGGTGTATGTGTGAAGTCGGGTGCTTTAGTTCCTGCGGCTCCTGTTGTGCCACTAGCACCAGCAGCACCTTGTGCGCCAGTAGTTCCAGTAGCGCCTGTAGAACCTTGTGCACCTGTAACACCAGTAGCGCCTGTAACACCACTTACACCTTGTGCGCCACTTGCACCCACAACTGCGGAACTACCAAGAGCGCCAATCATGGCAAGAGACATCACTGTCCCAGTTCCTGTAATGTACTTGGCAATAATTGCAACTACTGGTCCACCAGAACCACCTATTCCACCAGCACCGCCTGGACCTGCAACTCCAGTTGCACCTGTTGCTCCTGAAGCACCAGACGCACCGCTTGCTCCAGATGCTCCTACACCACCCTGTGCGCCACTTGCGCCTCGTGCGCCCGATGCACCTTGTGCTCCGCTTGCTCCTTGTGCTCCAGATGCGCCTCTACCACCAGCAGCACCTACTGTTCCACTATTAGAAGGATGTCCGCCAGCAACTCCTGTAGCGCCTGCAAAACCTGTGGCACCAGCAAGCCCTGTGGCACCAAGAACACCTGTAGCACCAGCAAGCCCTGTAGCACCAGCAAGCCCTGTGGCTCCTACAAGACCCGTTGCACCAGCAGCACCAGTTGCTCCTCCAACTCCTGTGGCACCTGTAGCACCTGTAGTTCCTTTAGAACCGCCTGCTAACGCAAGTGGTGTAGATGCGTAGAGAGCATCAATAACTGTGCCACCAAGCATTGAAGAAACATTTTTAAGAAGATATGTAGGAAGTGTGGTGATATTTGGGTCAGTGTTTCCACCACCCTGCCCGCCTAGTCGGTAGGTAATAGCACCAGAAGTATGTCCAGACAATGTTCCAGAAGACACAGCAGAGGCTGAACTAGCAATTGTTCCATTACTAGAACCAGCAGTGTTACCAGTGACATCACCAATACCAACAACACCATTGATAGTTGCAGTACCTTTAACAAATACTTTAAATCCTGCGGTAAGAAGGATGTGCCCCAAAGGAACAGTCAAGTTGTTGTAATACATATCCCTAGTAAGGGTTACGGTTCCACTGATGGTTACATCGCCATCTGCGCCATTTCCATAAACAGAGTCATTTCCTGAACGAACATTAATGTTCTCAATTCTTGAAATTGCCATAGTTAAACCTGCTGAATATAGTTTACAGTTCCAGCGTTTGCACCAGTTACGTCTGTTGAGACAGTAGCAGGAAGTGCACTTGCGGAAGAAACAACAAGAATGACTCCACCGCCAGCAGGTGCTGTTGCTGGCGCTTGAATGTAACCAGTTCCAGATGATGGACCACTGATGTAACGAGCAGCAAGGATAACAATTCCCCCACCAGGCTGTCCAGTGCCACCAGCACCACCACGAAGCCATGTAGGGCCTCCTGATGCTGTTATAGAGTATCCTGTGATGGCTTGCAGGGGCTGTTTAAAGTAATTAGCGCCACCTAAAGCCGCAGTAGGGGCAGTGGCTGTATAAGTTGCAGTTGCATTGCCACCGAGACTGTGTGTGACTGATGTAGTGGCTGCTCCACCTTGATATATAGAGCCAGCAGTTGCGTAACCAGTGGTATACCCAACAATAGAACTTGTACCAAAACGCAAAGTTCCTTTAACAAAGATTCTGTAACCGTTAGGAGACAGACGAACGCTGTTACCTAATGTCAAATCATTGAAGTACAAATCTGTAGTCATTGAATAAACGCTTGATGATGGAACCATGCTTAAAACAGTCGTGGTTCCGTCTAGGGTTGCATCACCATCAGCACCAGTCCCATAGACGGTGTCAGCACCTTGGTTGTAATAATCCAACCATACTGAACCATCCCATTGCCAACTTTTAGGACCAACAGTAAAAATTTGATATTGATATGGAGAAGCAGGAAAAGTAATCGCTGGCATTAGGTTGCATCCAATACAGTTTTCCAAGAAGTTCCGTTATAGATTTTAAGAAGGTTAGTATTTGTTTCAAATACCATTTGACCAGCCCAAGGTGCTACTGGAAGATTAGTAGAAGTAGTTGGCAATGGAGACATAATGCCACCACCAACTTGAACCCATGCTGAACCATAGTAAATGTATGTAATACCAGTACTTGAGTCGTACCAAAGAGCATTTGCGGCTGGGCTTGTTGGGGCGGTTGCTTGAACAGTGAACGACCCTGGACCTGTAGCGCCAATAACACCTGATATACCTTGAGGTCCAGTTGGACCTGTAGGTCCCGTAGGTCCTGTGACACCTGTAGGTCCTGTGACACCTGTAGGTCCCGTAGGTCCTTCAACAGATGAAGGGGTTCCAGATACGCCCGAAACACCAGAAATTCCCTGTACTCCAGTGGGTCCTGTAGGACCAACGGGGCCAGTAGGACCTGTGGCACCAGTTACACCTTGAGGACCAGAACTATAAGCAAGAGAAGTCCAAGCAGTGGAGCCAGTACCTACTTTGAACTTACCTGTATCAGTTTCTGAACCAAGTTCTCCTACAGCAAGAGTGGGGTTTGCAGCCGTCCACTCTGCGGCAGTACCTCGTCTGAGTTGGATTTGAATAGCCATTAAACACCACCTGCATCAAATGTAATAATACCGCCGTAGTTAGTTGAAGGTAGTCCACCATCAACGTTTACAACAGAGAATCCTGAAGGACCTGTAGCGCCTGTGGGTCCTGAAGGACCTGAAGGACCAGATGGCCCTGTGGGTCCTGTGGGTCCAATTTGTCCTAAAGGTTGTGCGCCAATTTCAACCCATGAAGAATCATAATACACAAAAGTTTTACCAGTGTCAGACTCAAACCATAAGTCACCAATAGCAGGACCTACTGGAGCGGTATCAGCAACACTTACTGTTGCACCAGCCTCTAACGTAATCGTTGTTGGGACAAATTTTGAACCATTGAAAACAAGTGCTTGTGAACCAGTTGCTCCCGCAGGGTCAATTTCAACACCTTTGATAAATAATGATTTGAGAAAGTTAGCCATAATAGTCCTCTACTAAGGTAGCACAGGGCTACCCTAAGCCAAGATTACTACTCGGTATTGGTTAGCAGTTGGTGCTGCCGCAAAGTTTAAAGTAGTCGTAGGTACAGCGGAACCATCATTTACGTTGGTAATGTCAGCGTAAACAACTTCTCCAGAAGATACTTCATAAACATTGACTATTACATCGTTTGTTCCTAAACCATGTGCAATGGCGTATGACGTAGCCGATGTAGAAAGGGTTTCAACATGCTTCTTCTTTGTCCATACAGGCGCAGATGCGCCTGCAACAAGGACATGTCCTGAAGTACCAAGACCAAGAGTGCTTGTAGTAGCAGAGCCTGTTTGGTAAACAATTGAACCAGCGGCACCACCAGTAACGTTGGTGGCAGTTGTAGCGGTTGAAGCGTTACCTGTATACTGTGTTGCTGAGAGTACTTGTGTACCAGCAATCTTGATTACTTTAGTTGATGCAAGGTCAATATGCTCAGAAGATGTCCATGCCGCTGTACTGGATACCCAGTTCCAGGTTTTATCGGTAGCACCTTTAAGGGTAATACCACCACCATTGGCTGTGGAATCAGTAGGGGAAGCAACATCACCTAAAACAAAAGTAATGTCATCAACGGTAACTACTGTTGAATTAATAGTAGTTGTGGTACCTTCAACGGTCAGGTTACCTGCAATAGTAACTGTTCCAGAGGAATGACCAATGTTGAGGGAGGTAGCCGCACCAGCAAAGTTAACCGTGGTGGCATTTGCGTTAATAAGGTCAAATGAGGAACTTGCTGTGGTTAAGGAAGTTGTAATTGCAGGACTTGTACCAAATACAAGGAGACCAGAGCCAGTTTCATCAGAGATGACTCCAGCCAATTCAGCAGATGTAGTAGCCGCAAAAACGCTTAACTTGTCAGTTGTCTTAGCAACGCTAGTGATAGCACCAGAGGCACCATTGACTGTTGTAACGCCCGTAGAGGATGTTAGATAAGTTGTGGTGTCTAGTTCCCACGTGTTAGCAGCAGTTTTTTTAAGGAAACCAGAAGTTCCTGTAAGGGCAGCAATGGCTGTAAGGTCACCATCAGCAGGTTGCCAAGTACCAGCAGCACCCGATGAAAGTTCTACCCATGCACCACCTGTGTAGTATTTAAGCCTATTTGAGGTAGTATCAAAATAAACACCACCAGCCTTAGCACTTACTCCCGCAGGACCTGATGCAAGATTTTGAACAACCGCATTGCGGAGTTCATTACCATTTAGGTCAACATTATTTAGAAACTTTGACATTTAAATCCTTAGGAAAAGTAGGCTTTTCCACCAAAAGCAGCGGAAAATGTAATAGAAACTTGGTTCTCTGTTATATATGATACATCACCTATGACTGTGGTCCCACCACTATCAACCACAGTTACAGACGGGAAAAAACCCAAATTGTGAGAAACAGTCCACGTAGATGCTGAAACACTTTGATTATGCGCATATGAAGCACCTGCTGGTAAAACAAAATCAAGAGTTTGAGAAGGTGCAGTTCCTGTAATGGTGACAGCCGCTGTTACTCCAGCAGTTACTGTACCTACAGAAAGAACGTTAGGAGGTCCAGCAACACCTGGGGCACTAACTTCAATTACAGAATTTCGTGCTGGTGCAGAAACAACTACCGTTTTACGGTCTGCTCTTGTAACTTCTACGGTACTCATACAGGTGGTGCTGAAACCGCTGCTTCAACTACTAGGGTTCCTGATGATAGACAATCCCAATCACCTGCGGAATCTTGTACAAAAAGGTCAAATTGGTATGAACCAGCAGGAACATCATTGGTATTAGAGATGTGCATTGCTAGGGTTGCACCAGTTGCTGGAGCCAAATAACCACGTTTACTTGCTGGAGTCAGTGCAATAACAGTGTTTTCGGCAGGTGTGGTGGAATACCAACGCAAGTCTACAACAGTGGTGCCAGTAGCAGTCTTAGCCTGCATGAAAGCGCTTTGGATGGTCAGAACATCCCCATCTGCGTCTTTCCATGTAAAGGTACGGCGATAGTCCGTGTATTGCTTGTAACGGATTTCCATAGCCTGTGTATCCTCCATAGGGGTGATGTTGTCAAGTGCGCTTACAGTAATTGTACCTTTTGATACAGGACGCTGAATTCCAGCAATAGTAGCCAAAACATCATACTTTAGTTCACCTAACGGAAGGTCTTGTGTTTCTTCTGCTGTGAAAGATAATTTAATAGCATTCTCACTAGTTACCTCGGTTGTAATTTCTACTTTAGATAAATCACCAGTTTTTGCAAAAGACGATGATTCTGTAGGTTTTACAACTCTATGTGTTTTACGGTCTTTAACAAGAATAAGGCGTTCCCAAGGAAGACCTCTGGTTAAACTGTAATTAACTGATTGGACTGTTTGTGCCATATAACTATTCTACTTCAGGTCACTCGTCCTTGAGAAACGCTGCAATCAAATGAACACCCAAAGCAACACCACTAATCCAAAGGCCATAGGTGCGCACTTGCCCAGACAGGGTAATAAGCACTAGCCCTGTGCCAGCGATAGTAAAGGCCAAGCCTTGCAATTCTTCAAAAAATCTATTCATTATTTCTTTCCACGGGATTTATTGTCGGAGGACTGAGAACCACTTGAAGACGAAGAAACTGAAACTGTTGGTGCTACAAATAATACCCCAGTTGCAGCAATTAATACTTTTCTTTGACCCACGTTAATCACCGAGCCAATCGGCACGTACTTATTGAACTTGCCACCAAACACGTTAATCTGCTCTTCAAATTCAGCCCTGACTTCCTCTGTGGCACCTTGAACAGCCTCAACCAATTGGTCTGCTTGCGCATCAGACAAGTCAGAGACTTCAACTGCATCAAAGATTTCTGCGGCTTGTTCAGAAGTAACCGATTGTAGAACTTCTGGATTAGTTGCAAGAGCGGTTGCTTCATCAGGACTGACACCTTCTTCAATAATATTATCCACAGCCGTTGCAATCTCGGATTGAGGCAACATACTGATAGCGCCAAGTAGCGCTGTTACTTCTGGGTCAACTTGTACAAGTTCTTGTACAGGTTCAGTTGTAGTAGTCGTAAGAGGCACTGTAGAGGTCGTAGAGGTGCTTGTAGTGGTTGTGGTGGGCACAGGAGCCATTGTGGTGCTAGTGGTGGTTGTAGAGGTACTTGTGGTATTCGTCACAGGTGATAAGGTGGTAGTAGTTTCAGGAACCGTTGTGGAGGTCGTGGATGTTGTACTTGTCGGTAATACTGTTGTTGTCGGTGGCTCTGTTGTCGTTGTTGTTGTCAAAACGGTGGTGGTAGTAGATGACGTGGTTGTGGTTGGTGCCAGTGTCGTTGTGGTTGTGGATGTTGTGGATGTCGTGGTAGAAGTCGTAGACGTAGTGGTAGAAGTCGTAGACGTAGTGGAAGTTGTTGTGGTGGGTTCTACTGTTGTAGAGGTTGTAGAAGTGGTCTGAGTAGACCCAACACCATTGAAACCCAGTTCATACCGTAAGTTCCACCCTCCATTGGTATGCCAAGCATCAGGGTTGCCACAACAGATACCAGCCCTGAGTCGGTAGCGACCAGCAGGCACCTCCATGGAGATGTACGACTGCAAGCCAATGGAGTCATCAATGCTATAAAGCAAAGTGCCTGCTTCGTTGTATAACCACAGCATTGGGTCTGAGTTGTACCCAGTAATCATGTAAGTTTGGGCAATAAACTGTGTTGTCTCACTGTAATCAAACCAAACGTCTGTTGGTTCTGTGATTATTAAGTTTTCGGCTTTAGCGGGAGATGACGGATAAAGCCCCAAGAATGTGAGCATTACCCACAAAAAACAACTTGTAACCCGCACACGGGTCTTGTTCATTAATACAGTTTACCAGAGACACGAAGACGGACTGCTCGCAAGCAATCCGCCTCGGTGGGTAAGAACCTCATTAATAATTATACACACATGTGAATAAACATGTGGATAACTAGTTAGCCACCATATTCCATACGGTCTTCTAAGTTGGTAGCAACTATTCTTTGTTGTTTTTGGCTGCGTTTGGTTTTATTAAAACTCTGCCCACGCCTAAAGAATACTTCATCTTCAACACCTGACCCTCCATGGAGGATGTCTTGATGTGGCACTAAATAAATGTGCAAACGCCCTCTGTTAATAGAAGGGTCCTTGCTTCTCCACCCTGATTTAACTTCTTCAGGCCACTTTGGGTCAACTGAGCCACTTGCATATTCAGCATTAGCAGGAATGTCACCATGATGGTAGACAGTAACATGTTCTGGTACACCTGTTCCTTTCATTTGCTCATGCAAATGCTCAGGGTGTTCTGTGTTTACATCCATTCTTTGTACATCAGGTCTTTTTCGTATGGTTGCTTGCCTTCGTGCTATTTCAGGGTTTGAATCCCAATGCTCTAAATGACCATATTCAGCCAATCGGCTGTCTAGATGTTGAAGTGCATTTGTAGGAAATCGTGCAGGTTGATGCCACGAAGAGTTAACCCACTGATTAATTGGCGAATCAAACACTGAACCACTTATATGACTACGACTATCGTCAGCACGAACATTTGCTTCACGAAGGTTATTTGCCCAGTTTTCAGACCAATGGACATTGGGGTCGCTATGACCTTTAAATTGCTTGCTTACATGTTCACTGGCGCTCATCAATAAACTCCCTCACAACAAGAGTCCCTAGAGCCACAAGATTCGCACCGATAATGAGCGTGTTCAGGGCGCATTTGACCGCCACACCACACGCATTGCTCAGACAG
>Ga0208974_1000430_pt1 | contig 17507 bp, 17 predicted proteins | sample GreLakmeER15MSRF_FD_187699 | JGI IMG/M metagenome (GOLD analysis project Ga0208974, IMG submission 187699) | Freshwater lentic microbial communities from great Laurentian Lakes, MI, USA - Great Lakes metaG ER15MSRF (SPAdes) | ecosystem: Environmental > Aquatic > Freshwater > Lake | place: Great... | reverse complement strand
TGCAATTCGTGTATCAAATGGTGGAGCAAATTATAATACAGGATTGACTCATGTTGCAACTGATGGAACAGTAAGCACTGGTTCTTCTGCTCAAGGCAAAGTTTCTGGCTCATTATACTGGAAAGTTCCTTATGAACTTGGTGGAAACACTTATGTTTATCAGTGCACTGCTCATAGTGGAATGGTTGGTAACATTGTACTTGAACCAAATGGAACAATCGCATATGCTCAAGCCAATGCTGCATACTTGCAAGCCAACATTGCATTGATCAGCGCTGACCAAGCAAACGTGATTGCTCAAACTGCTTATGCTCAGGCAAATACAGCACGCACAACAGCCAATGATGCTTATGGTGCTGCTAACACTGCACAAACAACAGCACAAAATGCATATGGTCAAGCAAATACTGCTTATGGACAAGCAAATGCCGCTTACAGTCAAGCAAATACTGCACGAGATACTGCAAATAGCGCATATGCTCAAGCAAATTCAGACTATCAGCCAGCCGTAACTGAACTTGCTGTTACGAATAATGGCACTTCAGCATATCGATTTGATCAATATGGATCAGCAGTTGATGATCCAACACTATATGTCCGCGCTGGTGAAACAATTGCGTTCAATTTAAATAATGCAGGACACCCATTTGCAATTCGTGTATCAAATGGTGGAGCAAATTATAATACAGGATTGACACATGTTGCAACAAATGGCACTGTCAGTACTGGATCTAATGCACAAGGTAAAGAAAGTGGTAAACTATACTGGAAGGTTCCTTATGAACTTCTAGGCAACACATATGTATACCAGTGTACAGCACATTCTGGAATGGTTGGTAATATTGTTATTGAACCTCCTGGCACTGTTGTATATGCTCAAGCCAATGCTGCATATTCTCAAGCAAACACTGCTCGCACGACCGCGAATGACGCTTACGGTCAAGCGAATACCGCTCGCACAACTGCAAATGATGCATACGGACAAGCCAATACTGCTCGAACAACCGCGAATGATGCCTATGGTCAAGCAAATGCTGGTTACACTCAGGCAAATACCGCAAGAACCACCGCAAACGACGCTTATGGTCAAGCGAATACTGCTAATACTAATGCACTGATTGCTTATGGACAAGCGAATACTGCTCGAACCACAGCCAATGATGCTTATGGACAAGCGAATACTGCCTATGGACAAGCAAATGCTGGTTACACTCAGGCAAATACCGCAAGAGATACTGCTAATGGTGCATATGCCCAAGCCAATGGTGCATATGCTCAGGCTAATGGAGCATATAGTCAAGCCAACTCTGCTGCGAACACAGTTTGGGTTTATGCTAATGGCGGTTCAATTCTTACTAAGAGTAATCTAAACTTTAACAATACTGCAACAGTAAATGTTTCTGCAACTGCTAATGGATCTACTCAAGCCAATATTGAGTTTAATGCAAATACAACAGCGATTGGAAATAACCTCACACTCAAGTCTGCAAAAGATTTCATCCAAGCAAACACGAATGTGAATGGTGCGAATACTTGCGATCTATCTGTATCAAACTACTTCCGTTTGGTATTGACTGCATCTGCAGCAATCACGTTTACTAATGCACCAGCCTCTGGAACTGGACAATTGATATCCCTTCTAATTATCCAGAATGCAACTGGTGGATATTCTCCAACATTTGCTAATACAGTATATTGGGCTGGTGGAACTGCGCCTCCTGCAACCACAACAGCAAATGCTCGCGACTTGTGGACGTTTATCACTTATGATGGCGGTACTACATATTGGGGTACATTGACGATTAAGGACGCTAGATAATTTAACTTTTTGAGTTTGTTATGAGAATTCATGTACTGGTAAACCCAAGAAATCCTACAGGGCTGATGAATCGCGTCGACCCATTCGCGGTCCACGCATACAAATATATCAAGCATCTTTCGCCACATTTCCATATGATTCATTATGGAATTCCTGGTGCACAAGTCGACTGCGAACATGTTGACATTCCAACAGAACCAACTGACATCAAAGGATTTAATGAACTTGCTGGGCAGGAGATTCGCAAGCGAGCAAGCGATAACGATATAATCGTTTGTTTCTTTGGAGTTGAGAATCGAATTGCTTGTGAGATGAATCCAACATGCAAAGTTGTTGAGCCTTCAATTGGTTATCGCGCAAATGGAGTTTTTGCGCCATATCGCGTATTCACTTCGTATGCTAATATGCATTACTTTTATGGTGAACGCGGAATGCTTATGACTCCATCATGGAGCGATGCAGTAATCGGTAATCCATTTACAATCAGTGAATTTGAATATAACGAAAAGAAACAAGATTACTTTTTATTCTTTGGTCGTGTTTGTGAAGAAAAGGGTATTCATCTTGCAATTCAAGCCACAGAAAAAATAAGCAAGAAACTTATTGTTGCTGGTCCTGGATCACTGCAAGCATTAGGATATAACAAAACACCAGACCATGTTGAGATGTTTGGTGTTGCAAACGCTGCGCAGCGTAAAGAACTCATGAAAAACGCCAAAGCATTACTTGGTTTAACATATTATGTTGAGCCATTTGGCAACATGATCATTGAGGCAAATCTATCTGGAACACCAGTCATTACAACCGATTGGGGAGCATTTCCAGAGATTGTTCTTGAGGGTAATACTGGATTTAGAGTTCGTGATTTCAAATCACTATTAACTGCAATTGAAGCGATTGATAAGATTGATCCGTTTAATTGTAGAGAGTGGGGACTTAATTTCTCTGATGAAGAGATCCACTATAAGCACAAGCAATATTTGGACAAGGTTATAAAGAATAGTTTCTATGAATAATCTTTTTGTAGTTGGATCATCAATTCAAACTAGAAAACACGCACCTCTGACTTATAGTAAAGTGCGTACAGTTTTCTCAGATGAAGAAAGATTTCGTCAAACAATTTTTACAGTCAATTCAATTCGAAATTCATTCCCAGAATCTAAAATTGTAATTGTAGATTCCTCTGAGGAGTATAAAGAATACCAATTTTTTCTTTCGTACTTTCCAAATGTTGAGTTTATTCCACTAAAAGAACTAGATGGAAATGCATTTGAAATTGTTAACTCACATCCTAATAAAAGTCTGTGTGAGTGTTTATTGTTGAATTCGTATTACAAGCAATATAAGAAAGAGATCTCAACGTATGATTATGTAATCAAAGGATGTGGAAGATACTTCTATTTTGATTTTAACGATTCTTTGTTTACTGAGCAAAATTTAGATAAAATGTTTTTCAAGAAGCCGTTAAACTTTCCATGGAATCCAACCTGGAACTATCATTTTATTGATCGTCGCCAAGACCAAAACAATGATCGACTGCACCAGTACTGCACCGTTTTATTTGCGTTTGGAGCATCTCAGTTACATAAAATGATAGATATAAATGAGGCAACAGTTCATTTACTGAATCAATCGCCAATGCAGCATTACGATATTGAAACGCTTTCATATTATCTAACGCGACCATATGAAAAAGATATAATCGAAACGGATTGGAAAGTTTGCGGATGGGATGGAACTTCTGCAAGATTTATGTATTATTGAGGCAATTATGAAGACAAATTTAATCATCACTGATGACTTCTATCAAAATCCAGATGCTGTGCGAAATTATGCGTTATCTCAGCAGTTTGAAGTAGCAGGCAATTATCCTGGACTTCGAACAAAACCTTATTTGCCAGACGATTTAAAGTCGGCGATTCAATCGATCGTGTTAAACGCTGGCGGTAGAGTTACAGATTGGCTCGAACATTCTGGTTATACTGGAGCGTTTCAAATTTGCACTGCTCAAGATAGAACTTGGATTCACGCAGACAGTTACAATACATGGGCAGCGGTTTGTTATCTAACACCGAATGCTCCTCTCTCAGCAGGAACTGCATTATATCGATACAAAGAAACAGGTGAGTATTGTAGAACTGATAACAGTAGTCTGCATCTAGATGGATACGATTATACAAAGTGGGATTTAGTCGATTATGTGGCAAACAAATATAATCGAATTGTGATGTATCGTGGAAATTTATACCATGCATCTGTAGATTACTTCGGAAATAATATGTCAAACGGTAGACTTTTCCAAACATTCTTCTTTAACACAGAATATTAATGAAAGTCCTGCACGTTATATTTTCTTGTAATCGTCTTCAATATCTGACGAAAACTCTAGATTCTCTAAAGAATCTCGATTATGGGAATCATGAGGTCACAAGACTTATTGTTGACGATTATCCGAGAACTAGAAACGATTTCATCTTTGATCTGTTTGCTAAAACTCATAAAACGCTTTTGTGGTTGAACAAAGAGAATCTAGGTTTATCCGTCACATGGTCTAATTTCTTCAATTGGCTTAAGACGCAAGACTATGACTATGTCTTACACCAAGAAGATGATGTGGTCCTCACTCGAAAAATACACATCGATGATCTGATCGAAGTATTAGAGTCAAATGACAAAATGGCTTCAGTCGTTCTACAGCGTCAGGCATGGTATTTCCATGAAGAACCATGTAAAATTGAGACTGGAGATCTCCCTTTCGGTAATTTTTATTATGGAAAGAACACTAAAACATTCCCGATTATTTTCAGTTTATATCGAAAAAGTATAACCGAATATCCTTTTCAAGAATATTGGGGATTTAATATCAACGAAGGGATGATCATGGTGTACCTAGATCATTTTCACCAGATGTTTTCTGCCCAACTAAAAGGTCCGAATGGAAAAAATCTAATCGAACACATTGGTGAAGAGTCGACTGGCAAAAGAATTTTAGAGGGAGAACCGAATTGGGAACAGTTTGCACATATGGACCCGAATCAGGTTTATAGTTCTCGAAATGGGAAGTTAATCGAGAACTAAATATACAATAATTAGAGAGGTTCTATCTCAATGGCGTCACCATATTCTCGCACAGAATTAAAAGATTACTGCCTCCGAAAACTCGGATTTCCTGTAGTCGACATTAATATCGATGATGATCAGCTTGAAGATCGTATCGACGAAGGATTGCAAAAATTCAGAGAGTTCCACTACGATGGAACTGAAACAGTTTATCTTGCTCACAAGATTACGAGCGCGGATATTCTAAACAAATATGTGCAACTCGCAGATTCAATCATCGGCGTGAGCAGAGTTTTTCCATATACTGGCGTCTCTGTCGCATCGACATCCTCTGCTGGTTTTAATATATTCGATATTAACTATCAGCTTCGCCTCAACGATTTTTACAATCTAACTGCATCATCATATACTTACTATGTGATTGCAAGAGAGCATTTAGCAATGCTCGACATGATTATTACAGGCGAGTCTCCTTACACCTATAACAAAAAGACAAACCGCGTTCATGTAAAAACCGATTGGGCTGGAAAATTTGTAGCTGGGAATTATATGTGCTTCCTTGCAAATCGTATCGTAGATCCAGAAACTTATGGTAAGGTGTTCAACGATACTTGGCTTAAGAGATATACGACCGAGTTGTTCAAGCAGCAATGGGGAACAAACCTCAAGAAATATGGAAACTATGTTCTTCCAGGCGGTCTTGTGATTAATGGTCAAACTATTTACGATGAAGCATCTATTGCTATCGAAAAACTAGAAATTGATCTAAGAGACGTTTATGAAGAGCCACCAGGATTTTTGGTAGGATAAGATGGCAACGTCAGTATATTTCAATAATCAAAATGCTCGTACAGAGCAGTTATTGCTCGAAGATTTGATCATTGAATCAATCAAGAATCATGGTATAGATGTATACTATATTCCGCGCGATTCACAATCATCAATCGATGAACTGTTCGGTGACGATCCAGTTAAATCATTTACACAAGCATTTAAACTAGAGATGTATCTTGAGTCTTTTCAAGATTATGAAGGCAATAAAGAGTTCTTTGGTAAGTTTGGTCTTGAAATTCAAGAAACTGCTAGACTTTGCATGGCAAGAAGAACTTTTGAGAAGTATGTTACATCTGCATCTAAAGTTACCAGCAATGTACCAAAAGAAGGCGACCTAATCTATCTACCAATTCAATACAAATTAATGGAAATTAAGTTTGTTGAAGAAGAAAAGAACTTTTTCCAATTAGGTAGAGATTCAAAAAATCCATATATGTATGGACTAACAGTTGAAGCATTTAAGTATAATGGTGAGTACATCAATACTGGATATGATATTATTGATAAAATTAGCGATGTACAGGCTATTGCAATTAATTACACAATGCAAAGTGGTGGGACTGGAACATTTACTCCACTCGAGTGGGTTTATCAGGGTGCATCTCTTGCGGCTTCAACCGCTCGTGGTGTTGTTGCTGATTGGGATAAACCAACCCTTACATTGAAACTAAGAAATATTCGTGGTGCATTCTCTGCTAATGCAGCCATTATTGGTAACTCAAGCGGTGCTCAATATACTCTTGCAGCTGCACCTGATACGCTAAGAAATGCAAACAACGAGGATATGCAAGACAATTATCGCATTGAAACTGAAGCTGACAATATTGTTGATTTCAGTGAAGCCAATCCATTCGGTGAGCCATAATGTTTTCGCAATCACATTTTTATCATAGAATTATTCGAAAAATGGTCGTTGCCTTTGGTACGCTATTCAATGACATTCGACTTGTGCGCTATAATAAAGCAGGTACAGTTGAAATTGAGCGTATTACTGTGCCGCTGCAGTATGCGCAGAAAGAAAAGTTTTATCAACGCATTACACAAGATCCTGAATTGACCAAAGAAGTTCAAATGACTCTTCCACGAATGAGTTTTGAACTTACTAATATAACGTATGATCCATTAAGAAAAAGAAATCTATTTTCAGAAAGTTTTTCTGCTGAGTCTGCAACAACAGTAAAATCTCTTAGAACTACGCCATATAATTTTGAGTTTACGCTCACAATCTATGTTAGAAATGTTGAAGATGGGACACAAATTGTAGAACAAATTCTTCCATACTTTAATCCAGACTATACAATGACAATTGATTTTCTTGGATTAACTGATCAAAAAACTGATATTCCATTTATTCTACAAGACGTGAATCAAAACGTTGAAGATGTTGGCGGCTCTGATCCAATTCGAATGATTACATGGTCATTGAATTTCACTGCAAAAGGTTATATGTATGGTCCAATTGTATCTCGCGATATTATTCGCAAGGTTACTGCCAATACATTTAACAGCGCACTAACTGTTGGAAACGAAAGAGTCATTTACCTCGCAAATACAGGTGGTTTGGGAACGTTCCAAACTGGTGAGTTGGTGTATGAGGGTCGCGAATTAAGTTCTGCGAACTCAACTGCTTTTGTTGCCTCTTGGAACCCAACAGGCAATGTTCTTATTGTGAGTGATGTAAACGGAATCTTGAAAGCAGGCAAATATTTAACTGGTGCTATTTCAAATGCATCATATAATATCGCAAGTTTCGGATCCAATGAATTACAACTATCTAAGTTGGTCATTACACCAAATCCAAATACAGCAAACCCAAATACTGCGTTTGGATTCGATGAAGAAAAAACTGAGTTTCCGAATATAACATGAGTGACACAGATAAAAATCTTGCAGAAATTTTAAACACTGATTATGTTCCTGTGGTAAGAGAGGAAAATAAAAGTGTTACTATTCATGAGCCAGACAGATCAGCTGATAATCCTGACGCTGACTATTCTCGTGCTAATTATTACAACCTTATCGAAAAGGGTAATGAGGCTTTGGATGGCATTCTTGAAGTGGCAAAAGAATCGCAGCACCCAAGAGCATATGAAGTAGCAGCAAATATGATTAAGAATCTCTCTGATGTTACAGAGAAGTTGATGATCCTCCAGAAGCAACAAAAACAATTAAACCCACAGGCTGCTGAAGCAAAGACAACTAATATCAATGTAGATAAGGCAGTGTTCGTTGGTAGCACTACCGATCTTTTGAAACAAATAAAGAATGAATCTGCCAAATAAAATCAAGAATTATCTTGGTAATCCGCTCCTCAAGCGCATTAATATGCCGATGCAGCTCACGGAAGATCAAGTCCGTGAGTATGTCAAGTGCGCAGAAGATCCAGTATACTTTATTGAAAACTATGTCAAGGTCGTTATGCTTGATAAAGGTTTCGTGCAGATCAACCTTTATCCATTCCAAAAAGATGCTATCGAGAAGTTTAATAAAAATCGTCGCATCATTGTAAAAGCAGGTCGTCAGGTCGGTAAGACCACGATGGTTGTCGGCTATATTCTTTGGTATGTGTTATTCAATACAGACAAGTCGGTTGCGATTCTTGCTAACAAAGCAGCCACAGCTCGTGAAATTCTTAGCCGCATTAAACTTGCATATGAAGCACTACCGCATTGGATTCAACAAGGTGTAAAGACTTGGAACAAGGGTGACATTGAATTAGAAAACGGATGCCGCATTCTAGCAAATTCTACTGCTTCTAGTGCCATTCGTGGTTTCTCTATTTCGCTACTTTATCTTGACGAATTTGCATTCGTTCCGACGAATATTGCTGATGAATTCTTCACTTCGGTTTATCCAACCATTTCTTCTGGTACTGAATCCAAGATTCTAATTTCCTCTACGCCAAACGGCATGAACCATTTTTACAAAATGTGGAACGATGCGGTTGAGGATAATAACGGATTTACTCACATCTCAGCGAATTGGCGTGAAGTTCCTGGGCGCGATCAGAAGTGGGCTGACGAACAGTTCCGTGTTCTTGGCGAACAAAAGTTCATGCAGGAAATGGAATGCGAGTTCCTGGGTTCATCGGGAACATTGATTAGTGCGGTTGCTCTGCGCGCATTGTCACTTGCAAAACCGATTGCAAATACAGGAATTGAAAATTTTAAAGTATATGACGAGGCAAAACCAGATCATCTTTATTTTATGGTCGTAGATACCTCCCGAGGAAAAGGTTTAGACTACTCGGCATTTACTGTAATCGACGCGACTGCTCTCCCATATAAAGTTGTCGCCACTTATAAGGATAATGAAATCAGTCCGTTAGTCTATCCTGCAATTTTAAAACAAGTGGGCACATATTATAATAATGCTTATCAGTTGGTCGAAACGAACGATAATGGACAACAGATTGTAGATATTTTGTTTGACGATTATGAATATGAGAACATCCTTTCAACAGTTGAGCACGGCAAGTCAAAACTAAATAAGAAACTATTGGTCAATTTTGGTTTTGGTCAAAAGAGCGGTCGAGGAGTTAAAACGACTAAATCGGTTAAAAGACTCGGTTGTTCTATCCTCAAAAACCTAATCGAACGCCAACAATTAATTATTACAGATTACGATATTATCTCTGAACTCTCGACCTTCGTCTCGAACGGTGTAAGTTATGAAGCCGAAGAAGGTAGCCATGACGACCTTGTAATGTGTTTGGTTTTATTTGCATGGCTAACGAATCAAAGATTTTTCTCGGATATGACTGATGTTAATATCCGTCAAAAATTAAACGCTGAGCAGCTGAAAATGATTGAAGAAGAGTCGATCGGAGATCTTATTTTAGCTGGACACATCGATGTCGACAATAAATCGAATGCATTTGTCGAAGATGGTGCCGTTTGGGCTCCTGTCGAGCGTTAAAAATTACAAAACACTAAATAACTGGTAAGTTTCTTTATCTCCAAAACAGGAGCAAAAACATGGCTTTTCAAGTATCTCCAGGCGTGAATGTTTCCGAAATTGACGCAACAACAGTTGTCCCATCAGTTTCTACATCCACTGGCGCGGTCGCTGGCGCGTTTCAGTGGGGTCCAATCGACCTTCTAAGACAGGTTGGTTCAGAGGATCAACTCGTTGAACTATATGGCAAACCAGATTCAACGACATCTCTTACGTTCTTCACCGCTGCAAACTTCCTAGCATATAGCAACAGTCTATTTGTTTCTCGCTCTGACGCTGAAACACTTAATTCTGCTCTTGCGCTAAACGTTGCTTCAGGTTCCTTTACTGCAAACGTAAAGGTTAAGAGCGAAGATCACTATTTCACTTCTTTCTTCACGGCAGCAAATTCAAACATCCTATTCGCTGCTCGTTATCCAGGTTCGCTTGGTAACTCATTGAAGGTTGCAGTTTGCGCAAATGCAAATGCGACAGCATTCTCTTCTTGGGCATACGCTCCATACTTCGATGCTGCTCCAGGAACTTCAGCTTCGGTTGCTGCAAATCATAAGTCAGACGCTAACGACGAAATGCACATCGCAATCGTCGATGAAGATGGATTGTTCTCAGGAACACCAAACACGGTCATTGAGCGTTTCGCAAACGTATCTAAGGCAACCAATGCCAAGGGCGAAAGCGGCGAATCACTCTACTACCGCGATGTTCTATACGTCAATTCACGTTACGTCTATGCAATGGGACCAAACAACTCCACATGGGGTGTTGCGGCAAATGCAACTCATGCCTTCGCTGGTGAAAATCTAAACGGCGTCAGCTTCGTTCGTGGTACTGATGCGGTGCCAACTGATGGCAACGTTCAAACAGCATATGCTCAGTTTGCTTCAACGGATAACGTTGATATTAGCCTCGTAATGACGGCTAACGCAAGCGCAGTATTGGCTGCAAACGTAATCTCTCTTGCTGTAGGTCGTGAAGACTGCGTAGCGTTCGTATCACCACTACTTGCAAACGTTCAAGCAGCTGATCCAGTTTCTTCTATCGTAAACTATCGTAACAGCTTGACTTCAACGTCATATGCTGTAATGGATAGCGGATGGAAGTATCAATACGACAAGTATAACGATCTATATCTTTGGATTCCAGGTAACGGTGACATTGCTGGTCTCTGTGCTCGTACCGACCAAGATCGCGATCCATGGTTCTCACCTGCTGGATTCAATCGCGGTCAGTTGAAGAATGTAATCAAACTAGCATTCAATCCAAACCAAGCACAGCGCGATACGCTCTATAAGGCTGGTGTAAATCCAATCGTCTCGTTCCCAGGAGAAGGCACTGTTCTCTTTGGTGATAAGACTCTTCTATCAAAACCAAGCGCATTCGATCGTATCAATGTTCGTCGTCTATTCATTGTTCTTGAGAAGGCAATTGCTCGTGCTGCACGCGCAAGCCTCTTCGAGTTCAACGATGAATTTACAAGAGCGCAGTTTGTGAACCTAGTTGAACCATTCCTAAGATTGGTACAGGGTCGTCGCGGTATCTACGACTTCCGTGTTGTTTGCGACGAAACAAACAATACTTCAGAAGTTATTGACCGCAACGAATTTATTGGCGATATCTACATCAAGCCAGCCAAGTCAATCAACTTTATCCAGTTGAACTTCGTGGCTGTCCGTACTGGTGTTGCCTTTGACGAAATCGTTGGTCGCTTCTAATAAATAGAGTATAGGCTCAGGAGATAATCAATGCCATTCAATGTAAATCAATTTCGTACACAGTTAAGTGGAGATGGCGCACGTCCTAATCTATTTGAAGTGCGACTCAATTTCCCAAGTTATGTAACTGGTCGTTCAACGGCACAATTAAAGTCTACATTCATGGTTAAAACTGCTCAGCTTCCTGGCTCAACACTCGGTAGCGTACCAGTAAACTACTTCGGTCGCGAAGTTAAAGTTGCTGGCAATCGCACGTTTGCTGACTGGACAGTAACAGTAATTAACGATGAAGACTTTATTATCCGTAATGCAATGGAATCATGGGTCCGTGGAATCAACGATAACGAAACAAACTTACGTGCTGCACTCACGACACAGCAATATGCTGCTGATGCTGAAGTGTTCCAATACTCAAAGGCTGGCGGTTCGCCAATCAAGAAGTATAAGTTCGTTGGTATGTTCCCAATCGATATCGCTGCAATCGACCTAGACTGGGGTTCAAACGATGCAATCGAAGAATTCTCAGTTACCTTCCAATATCAGTACTGGACTACGCAAGATCAAAACGTGGCTAGAACTGGTGTTCTTGGCGGTCTACTCGCTTAATTTGAATAAGGGGAGAGGGGCAACTCTCTCCCCATTCTATATGATGGAGCACACATGGCTATAAATCTTTTCGGTTTCGAGATCCTTCGAAAAAAGCCTGAAGTACAACTTCAGCCTCAGGTTTCTACACCTGTAAGCGATGATGGTGCGATCACCGTCACTGCTGGTGGTTACTTTGGAACTTATCTAGATCTTGAAGCAAGTTTTAAAAATGAAAATGATCTTATCACTCGTTATCGAGAGATGGCAATGCAGCCTGAACTCGAAGCAGCGATTGATGATATCGTAAATGAAGCTGTTGTTCATGACGTTACTGGCAAGTCAATTACAATTCTACTAGACGACTTAGAGCAGCCAGATAAAATCAAAGACATGATTCGCGAAGAATTTGATAACGTTCTTCGTATGTTAGACTTCTCTAATTTTGGTCCTGATCTATTCCGTCAATGGTATATCGACGGAAGATTATTTTACCAAGTTTTGATCGATGAGAAACAGCCACGTCTTGGTATTCAAGAATTGGTTTATATCGATCCAAGAAAAATCAAGAAAGTTAGACACGTTGTAAAGAAAAAAGATCCTAGAACTGGTGTTGATGTTGTTCAGGGCGTACAAGAATTTTACGTCTTCAACGAAAGAGCAACGCTTCAGGGACAGAATATGGTTTCGTCAGCAGCTGATGCTGGCGTAAAGATTGCAACTGATGCAATTGTGAATGTCAATTCTGGTCTTATGGATGCAAAAAGACAACTTGTATTATCGTACCTTCACAAAGCCATCAAGCCACTCAATCAATTACGCATGGTTGAAGATGCGGTAGTTATCTATCGTCTATCGCGTGCACCAGAACGTCGTGTGTTCTACATCGACGTTGGTAACATGCCTAAGATTAAATCAGAGCAATACTTGCGCGACATTATGACAAAGTTCCGCAATAAGGTTGTCTATGATTCAGCCACTGGCGAAGTTAAAGACGACCGCAAGTTTATGTCAATGATGGAAGACTTCTGGATCCCACGTCGTGGTGAAGGTAAGTCAACAGAAATTACAACTCTACCAGCAGGACAAAATCTAGGTGAGTTGGCTGACGTTCAGTATTTCGAAAAGAAGCTCTACCGATCACTAAATGTTCCTGTTTCTCGCTTAGAACAAAACCAAGGGTTTAGTTTAGGTCGTTCAACAGAAATTACACGCGATGAAATTAAGTTCAGTAAGTTTATTAATAAACTTCGTACCAAATTTAGTTTATTGTTCGATGAGTTGATGGAAAGACAGTTGGCTCTAAAAGGCATCTGCTCCGTCGACGAATGGCAAAAATTAAAAGAAAAGATTCACTATGATTTCCTTAAAGACAACAACTTTATGGAACTCAAAGAAGCAGAGTTAATGGCAGCACGTTTACAACTTATGTCACAAATCGACCCATACGTTGGAGTATACTTCTCGAAGGGTTGGGTGCGTAAACATGTTCTACAATTTGATGAAGAAGGCATTGAAAGAATGGCGAAGGAGATGGCTGAAGAAGAGGCTGCTCAACCACAAGAGCCTATGTCTCTCTCAACACCACCCCCTTCAAATCTTGCTGAACCAGCTGCGAATAATGTCGCAGCACAACCAACAGTATCACCTTCAGCAAATGATCTAAACCAATCGTTTAATGCTCAAATTACTAAATAATAATTGGAGATTTTTATGAACACTATCGATTTAGTTAATGCTGCACTAGTTGGAGATTCAGGAGCATTTAAGAATGCTTTTGACGCTGCGATTTCAGCGCGTGTAAATGATGCACTTGAAGTAAAGAAAGTTGAGATTGCGTCTTCACTACTCACACCAGAAGTACAAACAAATGAAATTGAAGGACTTGAGACAGAAATTGACGGAAGCGCCGAATCAGAAGTCGATGCAGGCGTCACCTCAAACGCAGAGTAATACTTCAGACGCTGAATTGCGTCAAAAGTTAAACGCTGCAAAAACAACATTGGGAATTAAAGGTCTCAATGTGAGTGCTGCTGCATCGGGTCATGCAAAAGTAACAAAAGCAATTGCTGCAAATCCTAAAGCACAATTTAGTCAGGTGATTAATAAACTATCGCCAACTGAAAGAACAAATTATATTGCGGCAACATCACAAGTTCCATCAGATGCTCTCTCATCAGATGTTCCAATGAATCGTTTTCGTCGTCAGTTACAAGTTTTGAAACCAGCTGCAACGACTAAAAAGTCATTAATGAATTCATACGAAATTATCGACAAAGAACAAATTTGTGAAGCAACATTGCGCGATGAAGTAAATCCACCACCAATGCTTGTATTAAAAAGAACAGGCATTCGTATTTTCCCAGATGGTCGTCGCGTTGCAATGTATGTTAATTCTAGAATGGGATTAACGTTCACAATTCCATATAGCCCAACTGGCACATCAACTGATGCAACAGTTCCTGGCGTAAAAACCGAAGAAGTTGAGCATGTTATGGAAAGCCTTGATCAAGTATCAAAATATGCTCAAGAAGAATTACCAAAACAAACATCACGTCATATGAAGTTTGCTGATGGATCAAAGTTGAGAGTTAGCCATGGCGCTGCAAAAGCCATTCATATGGTTCACGGCGCATTGAACGATGAGAATAAAAAGAAATTTGCTGATATGCTCACAAGCCCAAAGGGGTTTGAGAAAGCAGCACATTTTGCATTAAGTAAAGTTCAATTTACAATTGGTGACAAATGAGTATCATTTCACAAATTGTAAGAGAAATTATTGCTGAAGCCAATATTCAAAAAATTGGTCGTAAAAAACTAATTCGCGCTCGTGTTCGTGGTGGCAAGGTTCAGCGCCGCAAAGTCTTTTCTGCTGTAAAAGGTTTTACGATTCGTGGTGGTAAACTAGTTCGTATGAAGCCACAAGAGCGTTTACGCAGAAAGATGGCTGCGCGCAGAGCAAAAGTAAAGCGCAAAGCAAAGATGGCTCGAGCACTTATAAAAAGAAAAAGATCTCTCATGAAGAGAAAAGCATTGGGGATACGTTAATGAAATTAATTACCGAAAACATCAATGATGTTAGAGTTATCACCGAGGAACAAAACGGTGTTAAAACACTTTACATCACAGGACCATTTCTTGTAGCAGAAATGAAGAATCGTAATGGTCGTATGTATAAGACCGATACGCTTGCTAAAGAAGTTGGTCGTTATAACGAAGAGTACGTTACTAAGAATCGCGCATTTGGTGAATTGGGTCATCCAGATTCACCATCAATTAATCTAGACCGAGTCTCTCACTTGATCACCTCTTTAAAGCAGGAAGGTAATCAGTGGATCGGTAAGGCAAAAATTCTTGAAACACCAATGGGTAAGATCGCCAAGTCCCTTATGGAAGGCGGTGCAACTCTCGGTGTCTCGTCACGTGGCATGGGTTCACTCAAAGAAGTAAACGGTGTCAACGTGGTTCAAGATGACTATTATCTAGCCACAGCGGCTGATATTGTAGCGGATCCGTCCGCACCTGGTGCTTTTGTTCAAGGTATTATGGAAGGCAAAGAGTGGGTTTGGGATAATGGTAAAGTGAAGGAAATCGACGTCAATGCCTATTATGAGCAGATTAAAAGAGCAAAGCAAAAACAGATTGACGAAGTTTCATTGAAGATCTTTGAAAACTTCTTGTCAAAACTTTAAAATTTATAAATAATATTACTTCTTCAGGAGTTAAAACAAATGAGTAAGACATTATCAGAATCCGCTGCAGAAATTCTAAAAGCATCGATGAATGCTCATAAAGACGCAGCTGTAAAACTACCAGGCGAGATGGACGATCTCGGTGGTTCAACAAACGAAAAGCCAGAAGGCGATGACGTTGGTAAGAAGGCTGCTGCTGATGGTAAAGAAGCACCAAAGCCTGGTAAGTCATCTGTCGCTGGTGATACGAAATTCGGAACCGTTAAGTCAAAGGGTCTTGCAAAGCCAGTAGTTGGTAACATGAATCCAAGTTTGGGTGAAGAAACAGAGGAAGAAGAAACTATTCTCGAAGACTCTGAAGAAGAAGAGACTCTCCTTCCAGAAGCCAAGCATAAAGATGAAGATGAAAAAGAAATGGAAATGGCTGACGACGAAGATGATAAAGAAGAAGACGAAGAAGAAGCAAACGAAGCCTGGAAGAAGTCAATGCTTGCCAAGCATAAGGGCAGCATGAAGGAAGATGTCGATGCGCTATTCAATGGCGAATCACTCTCTGAAGAGTTCCGCACAAAAGCAACAACAATCTTCGAAGCTGCTGTTCAATCACGTGTTGATTCTATCCTTGAAGACGTAATGGCTGAGAACGATAAGGTTCTTACAGAAGCCGTTGATGCTCTTAAGGAAGAGATCGCTGGTCAAGTCGACGAATATCTAAACTATGTCGTTGAACAGTGGGTTGAAGACAATAAGGTTGCTGTAGAAACAGGTTTGCGCGCTGAACTCGTTGATGATTTCATCGGCGGTCTCAAGAATCTATTCGCAGAGCACTACATCGAAATTCCTGAAGAGAAGGTTGATGTAGCAGAAGAACTTGCTGCTCGCGTTGCTGAACTTGAAGAATCAGTTGCCAAGTCAACAGAAGAAACAAGCGCAACAATCGCTTCCCTAACAGAACAACTCAATGCTGCAAAGAAGAACGAAGCAATTCGTAAGATCTGCGAAGGTCTAACAGAAGTGCAGATTGAGAAAATGAAATCGCTCGCAGAGGGCGTGGAGTTCACCACAGAAGGTGAGTTTGATAATAAGCTCGCAACAATCCGCGAGAACTACTTCCCAAGTAAAACCAATGTGAAGAGTGAGGTAAAGGCACTTCAAGAAACAGCTGTTGAAGAGTCAGAAGTAGCTGAAGTTCATGGTATGATGGCACATTATGTTAAGGCAATTACAAAAACGGCTCCAAAAGCCTAATCAACTCATCTTTCTTAACGGAGAAATAAAAAATGTATCTTAATGAAACATATGCAAGAAAGTGGGCTCCAGTTCTAGATCACGGCGATCTACCAAAAATTACTGACCCATACAAGCGTGCAGTTACTGCACTCGTTCTAGAAAACCAAGAACGCGCCCTAATGGAAGAATCACGCTCAATGCAAAATCTTTGGGAAGCTGGTTCAGTCGCTGGTGGCGGTCTACCAAACAACATCGGTGGCGGTTCGTCACCAGTAGTTGGTGGTGAAGGCTCAATCAAGGGCTTCGACCCAATTCTAATCGGATTGGTCCGTCGCGCACTACCAAACCTAATGGCTTATGACATCTGCGGCGTTCAGCCAATGACTGGTCCAACAGGTTTGATCTTCGCAATGCGTTCAACATACGCATCTGCAACAGCTCGTGGTGGTGAAGCTCTTTATAGCGAAGCAAACACAGGTCACTCAGGTAATGCTGCTACTGGCACACAGTCAACACTATCTGTCAATCCTGGTAATGCTAACTCATCAATCTTCGGTCTTGATAACACTGGTCCTGGCTTCTCAACAGCCTTCGGTGAATCAGCAAACCTAGCACAGA
>Ga0208974_1000429_pt1 | contig 17540 bp, 27 predicted proteins | sample GreLakmeER15MSRF_FD_187699 | JGI IMG/M metagenome (GOLD analysis project Ga0208974, IMG submission 187699) | Freshwater lentic microbial communities from great Laurentian Lakes, MI, USA - Great Lakes metaG ER15MSRF (SPAdes) | ecosystem: Environmental > Aquatic > Freshwater > Lake | place: Great... | reverse complement strand
CAGCTGTACCGACAAATAATCGCGGCGTCATCGTCACGCCTGAACGGTTTGCCGTCTGCTTTGGTTGCGACGGTGAATCGCGCCGCGTCGGCTGGAGCGGTCAGGAGGACTACACGGAGTGGAACTTTTCGTCTGCGACGACGACAGCCGGGTTCATTGACCTCGACACGCAGTCGAAGATCGTCATGGCTGCGCCGGTGCGCGAGGGAACGCTGATCTTCACCGATGAGGAAGTCTGGCTGATGAAGTATATCGGCCTGCCGTACATCTACGGCTTTGAGCGGATCGGCTTCGGCTGCGGCTTGATTGCGCCCAAGGCGTTCGCGACATTCTCAGGGCGCTGCATCTGGATGTCGACAAACGGCTTCTGGATATTCGACGGCGGCTACGTCAAACCTCTCCCGTCCGACGTCGGCAACTACGTTTTGCAGGACATGGACCCAGCCGCCCGGCTGCTCTACACGCACGGGTCGGAGAACGGCACGTTCAACGAGGTGTGGTTCTGGTATCCGTCCACCGGCAACTCGATCCCCGATCAATACGTCTGCTACAACTATATGGAGGGGTGGTGGGGGCTTGGAGCGATGACGCGCACGGCTGCGTCTCCGTCGGGCATCTACCCATACCCGATAGCGTCAGACGGTGACAATTACCTGTACTTCCACGAAAACGGCTGGACTGCCGCAGGCGCGCCTCTGATCGGATACCGCTACGCCGAGACGGGATCGCTGAACTTGGCGAACGGCGAGACGCTGATGACGGTGAAGCAGGCGATAACGGATTCCGGCTACGGCTACGCATCGACCGAGCTGACGTTTTTCGCCTCCACGACACCTGAAGCCGCAGAGACTACGGCTGGGCCGTACACGCCACGATCAAGCGGCTACACCGACATCCGCGTCACTGGAAGAGAAGTGCGATATCGGGTAGAAGCAACCGAGGACGCACCGTGGTCTGTCGGCGACATCCGCCTAGACCTGACGCCAAGAGGCAGACGATGAAGTTTAACATTCCCACGCCACCGGAAAAGTACAACGCCTCCAATATGGCGTCAGCGTTCGAGAGCATCAAGCAGGCCATGGGCGAGGCCATCTCGCCTACGCAGGCAGTTGGTGGTATCATGTTGCAGTCAGCGGATGGCTCGGTTTACCGGATCACAGTGAGCAACGCCGGGGTGCTGACGTCAACGGCGGTGCCGCTTGGTATTAGGTGAAGATAAAATCATCGCGCTTATGGAGCGCGGCCTAGCTAGGAGCGGATCGACGCACGATCTGGATGACGTAATCCAGTGTCTGCGTGAGGGGACGATGCAGGCGATCTGGAACGACGGTGCCGTCATCGTCACCCAGATTGGCGAATATCCACGGAGGCGCGTCATCGACGTGTTTCTGTGTGCCGGTGATCTCGACAGCGTCATGGCTCTGCGGCCTGAGCTGCTCGATCTGGCAAAGAGACACGGGTGCGACTACGGTCGGGCGTATGTGAGACACGGATTGGTTAAGCCGCTTCAGGCGGCTGGTTGGAAGACGGTGCAGACCGTCATGACGTTTGAGATGGAGTAAGAGACATGGGTGGTGGCAGTCCGCAAGTGACGACGTCGAGGCAGGAACTCCCGAAGTGGCTGGAGCAGCCGACGCGGGAGAACATCGCAATCGCGGACGCAATCGCCAAGCGACCGTTCGAGCAGTACGGTGGCCAAACCACTGCCGGTCTGTCGCCAGACCAGATCGCGTCGTACAACATGACACGCGAGAACGTCGGCGCATATCAACCGGCGTACGGTGCAGCTCTGGGTACTACGGCTTCGGTCGCGGGATACCAACCCGGCACGTTCACGGGGGGCGATATCGGGGCGTACATGAACCCGTACCTCCAGAACGTCGAGGCAAACGCTCTTGGCGGTCTGGAAGCGCAGCGGCTCAAGGCGCAGCAGGGCATCGCACAAAGCGCACGCACAGCCGGTGCGTTCGGCGGTTCTCGTCAGGGTATCGCTGAAGCACTGTCGAACGTCGAGACTGCGCGTTCGGCAGGCGATCTCAGCGCGAAGATACGCTCTCAGGGTTACGACACGGCGGCTGGCTTGATGCAGTCCGACATGAACCGCGCACTCCAAGGGCAGGAGCTTCGGCTTCGGGCTGGCGGTCAGTTGTCCGACATTGCCGGTGCCGGTCAACGCGCACTATACGCTGACGCTGCGGCTCTGGAGAACATCGGCAAGTCGCAGCAGGCGCAGCAGCAGGCGCTACTCAACGACGCGTATCAGAGATACCAAGCCGAGCGGAACTACCCGATTGATATGCTCAACTTGCGCATCGGTGCTACGTCTGCCGTGCCGGGTGTCGGGACGACGACGCAGTCTACGTCTGGCGGCGGCAATTCGTTTCTGTCGTTCCTCGGTGGGCTTGGTTCAGCCGGAACTGGTCTGGCGAGCTTGCTGCCGCTGTTCGGGGCGTCCGACGAGGGCATGAAGACCGACATCACCAAGATGGGCAAGGACAAGGAGACGGGCCTCGCCCTGTACGCGTACAGGTACAAGGGCGATCCAAAGTCGTATCCGAAGGTGGTCGGTCCTATGGCTCAGGACATCGAGAAGAAATTTCCCGATCAGGTAAAAGACATCGGCGGTCGCAAGGCCGTCAACCTCGGGTTCGGGCCAATGCGCCGTGCGTTTGCGGCATAAGGAGAGCGAAATGAGTATACTCAGCGACATTGGTTCACTGTTTAGTGGCGGCGGGTACCAAAACCAAGGCCGTGGCTCTGGTGTTGTGGATCGTTACGACAGCTATGGCGCTGGTGGTGTCTACAACACATATGGCCCGAGCGGGAACATGAGCCGAGCCGAGTACCGTGACCAGTACGGTGGTCGTGATCGACCGCAAGAGCAGCGCCGAGGCGGTCAGGGCGGCGGTCAGGCTAAGCCGAAGACCATCGACGAGCTGATGAAAGAGTTCGACGTGTCGCAGTACGTTCCTACGACACCGGCGACAAGCTATATGCCATTCTACAACGCAATCCCGCTGGACTACGCCAACACCGCGGGGCCGCAGTCACCGGCGACGCAGATGGACTACGGCAATATGGTGCAGCAGTCTCTCCTCGCGGCACCGCAGCCGTCTATGCCTTCCGGTATCCTCGGCCCGTCAGTGCAGTCGCAGACGCCTCTCACGGCACCGATCAGCTATGAGGACTTCCTGCGCTACTACCGCGGTGGTGTCTGATGGACCCAAAGCTTCAAGCAATACTTGACCAGATTTTGGCAAGCTACCCCAAGGTGCGCCTAACCTCGGGCGTCCGCACGGAGCAGCAGAACACTGCCGCCGGCGGGGCTAAGGGGTCGCAGCACCTTCAAGGCAACGCGGCAGACTTGAACCTGAGCGCATACTCGCCGGAGGAGCAGGCGCAGATCGCCGAAGCGTTGCGCAAGGCTGGCGCGACAGGTTTCGGGTTCTACCCAAAGAGCGGCTCGCTACACGCAGACATCGGCACGCCGCGTTACTGGGGGCCGAACTACTCGAAGACGTCTCTCCCTGACACGCCAGCGTGGTTCCAACAGTTCGCCGGTATGCAGGGTCAAGATGCTCCAACTGGCGCTGGCGGTACGCAGATGGCGTCAGCACAGCCCGTCTACGCGCAAGACCTCGCCACGACGATGCGCCTGATCGGCAGCAAGATCGCGCCGGGGTCTATCGACGCGCCCGTGCCTATGACGCCGGAGCAGCAGGCTGCGTCTAAGGTGCAGCAGGGTCGGCTTGCGGATGCGGGTAAGTCGTTCGCGCAGCTCGCGGCTCTGTCGGCGCAGCAAGACCCGGTAGAGATGCTGCGGCAATTCGATTTCCAGAGGCGCAAGCCTCCGGTGCTACAATACCCTCGCGGACTGCTTTAAGGAGACACGACATGGTAGGGCTTCTCGACTTCTTCACTGGCGGCGGCGAGTACGCAGACCCGAACGCAATCGACGAGCGCTACGGCGTCTCTAGGGGCGACGTGCGTCAGGCTGCGCTGAACACACTCGGCAACGTGTCCGGGCTGCTCTTGGCTGCCGGTCAGCCGATGAGCGGATCGCAGCGCGCGCAGCTGCTCGGTCAGCTTGGCCCGGCATTTGGTGGAGCGCAGACGGACATCTACAACGCGGCACAGCGACGCCTGCTCGGTGCGGAGAACGAGCAGAAGATGGCTCAGATGCAGCAGATGAAGTCTCTGGCCGACGAGATGAAAGACCCGGCAGCGTTTGCGGCCAAGTACGGCTTCAACCCCAGCGGTCTGCCGCCACAGGCCGTGTCGGAGATCATCATGGGGCAGCGTAAGGCTAAGGCTCTGGAGACGGATGCGGATGTTCGGATGCGTGAGATATTATCTGGAGGCGGCAATGTATCGCCTACGCAGGCGCTTACCGCTGGCGGTGGTCCGACTGTCGATAATGCCGCAACGATTGGCCAGCCGCAGGACTCAGCAACTCTCGCTCAACGATATATTGCTGCGGGTAACGTAGCGATGCAGGCTGGACGCATCGAGGACGCGAACAAGCTGTTTGATGCTGCGAAGAAAATTACGCCTGAAGTGACAAAGCCTACGGCTGACGTAGGTAATTACGAGTATTATGCTGCGCAGGAAATAGCACAAGGTCGTGTGCCACTGAGCTTTGCGGAATATACCAAGGCTAGGTCTGGCGGGACAAACGTGACAGTGAATGCAGGGGATAAAAAAGCGGATGAACTTGCAGCGAAAAGGATAGATGATGCTTATGGCGCTGGTAACATAGCTGCGTCTGCTTTGCAGGACTTTGCAATCATGGAGGAGCTGATCGGGTTGGGGCCACAAGGCCCACTACAGGGCGCGATAGCGGAGATGTTCCCGTTTACGTCTGATGCCGGTACAGCATTAACTTCCATAATCAATAGGGTCGCCCCAACATTAAGAGTTGAGGGTTCAGGATCGACATCTGATATTGAGTACGCTGGTATGTTGAAGTCTTTACCAAGACTAATGAACACCCCAGAGGGTAACAGGCTTGTGCTTCAAATTATGCGCAACAAAGCTCAGATGAATATGCTGTATGGCCAGATTGCGGAAAGAGTTTACACAGGCGAATTGAGCCGTGAGGACGCGTTCAAAGAGATAAGCAAGCTCAAAAAGATGCCGCTGATCTCACCGGAAACGAAAGCCTATTTGGATCGTTTAGAGAAGCCTTCAGGTAAGAGTTCGACTACCAACGCACCACCGACCGTCGATGAAATTACAGACGACGTAAATAAATACCTCAACCAATAAGGTGACAGCATGGCAACTATTGATCAGATGAATCAGGCGCTGAAGAACGCGCAAGCGAAAGCCGATGCTGGGGATAAGGAAGCCGCTGCGGCTGTGGTTCGGCTCAGGGCAGCACTTGGGGCTTCAGCTAACCTTGGCCCGGCACCGACGACTATGGAGGGGTTGAAGCGTGGCGCTCTCGATGTCGGTCAGGGCTTGAAGCAGATGTACCTCATGGCGACTGATCCGAACGCGGCTCAGGCGTACACGGCAGACGTAAACAAAGAGATCGCCGACTACGAGGCTCGTAGGGTGGCGGCAGGCAAGCCATACACGGGATACAAGGGGACGGCCCAGAATACGGCTTCGTTCGACTTTAACCGCGCTCTTGGATCGACGGCGGTCACGGCACCGCTTATGTTTATCCCCGGCGGTCAGTCGTCGATCATCCCGCGTATGCTCTCCGGTGCTGGAGCTGGCGCTCTGGCTGGGGTGTCACAGTTTGCCCCGTCCGGCACGGGGCTTGAGAAGGCGGCGCAGGGACTGATCGGCGCTGGTCTTGGCGCAGTTATCCCAGAGATACCGAGAACCGCAGTAGTCGGCGCTACAGCGCTTGGTCAGCTTGGCCGAGCTGGTGTGCGAGATGCCGCCTCAGTCCTCACGCCAACCAGCAAGATCACGCAAGACCTGATCACCGGGCTACAGGCCGCTGCGCCAGAGGTCGACTTCTCGCGCATGACCGCTCAGATGCAGCAGAACCTGTTGCAGGACGCACGGCAGCAGCTCTCGGTTACGGGTCAACTGGATCCTGCCGCGCTGCTCCGTATGCGCGACTACAGAACGCTCGGCGTTGAGCCGACTATGGGCCAAGCGACGCGTGACCCGCGTCAGTATGCGACAGAACGAAATACGGCTGGCATCGCTGGCGTGGGTGAGGATTTGCTAACCCGCTTCAGGCAGCAGCCTGAGCAAGTCCGGTCGGCGCTTGAGAAGATGATCGTCGGGGAGGCTGAGACGCCAATCGCCGCCGGTCGTTCGGCTATCGGTGCCATCGGTGAACGCAAGATGAAAACCGGTATGTACGCCGAGCTTGGCAAGCCCATTGATGATGCGTTTAATGCAGCGAGAGGGTCAACCGGCGCGGATGACGTACTTCCGTTCTCGTCGTATGAGGCGCGTATTGCTGAAACGGTTAGGGACTTTAGCGACAAGATACCGGGTCCGGTACTGCAACGGCTTGGAGATTTTGCCGGTGCTGAACCAAAAAAAGCGTTTAGCATCAGGGAAGCCGCAAAAATGCGCGAGCTACTCAATGCGAGAATACAGGACGGCGATCCCAGTACTGCTCTAGCGCTCGGAAAAATCAAGCGCGAGCTTGACACGTTCATGCTTGACCAAGCCGACGCCGTTGGCGATGCTGGGTCGGAAGCTATACAGAAATTCCGTGCCGGAGCTGAGTTGTCAGCGAAGAGGGCGCGTGAGTTTGAACCTGTCTCCGATGTCGTATCTGGCAAGATTGCGCCGGAAGATTTCTTCGGCAAGTACGTCCTGCGCGGCAAGGTAGACGACGTCGTCAAGCTCAAGGGCTTGCTGACACGGACGGACGTAAGCGAAGAGATGGCGCAGAAGGGTGCGCAGGCGTGGGACGATATCCGAGGCGCTACGGTGCGGCACCTCTTGGACAAGGCTGCCCCAATGGGTGAGGGCTTCTCTCAGGCTAACTTCAACAATGCTCTGAAGGCTCTCAACAAGAACAACATGGTCGACGAGTTGTTCACGCCCGAGGAGAAGGGGATGCTCTTCACGATCTCGCGTGTATCTCAGAACTTGTTCAAGGAGCCGGTGTCTGGTGGCGTGCCTCTCATTAACCGATCAGGAACGGGCGCGGCACTGTTTAACCTAATGCAGAAGGGTTCTGTCGTGCCGGGCATCGGTACGCTCGTGCAGCCAAGCCTAGACGCGCTGAAACAGCAGGTGCAGCAGGCCGCAGCCCAGAGGATGCTGGCCGGATCGTCCGCGTCACGCGCCCTGCAATCCGCAGCTGATGCCGCGCAGCGCAAGACCGCTGGCGACTTGACGCGGTTCCTGCCTACGTCACCGTTTGCTGCGGCTGTGGGTGAGCGTGAGCGGCAGAACCCGACGCTCATCGAGGGCTTGTTGGCGCGATAACTTCACCGTGCTACTATCGCGCTGCTCGCTGCTTCAAGCGAGGGCGTTGAGAGATGTCTCCGTCAGCCCCACTGGTGCCTCCCGCCGGTGGGGCTTTTTCGTGCGCGAAATTATTTTTCGTTTATGTGTGTTTCCCCTATTGCATCTTTTATAGAAGATGCGTATAACTGATTCACGGTCGAGTTGACCGGCAAACAAACGGGAGCAAGAAAATGAATTTAGAGCAGCATATGGAAGCCCGCCTCAATCGCCGCTTCGCCGCAGAAGATCGCTATCTTGGACGCCTTGAGCGTCGCACGTTGCAATCGGAAGCCCTAATCGGCGAACTGTGTGTTGAAGGAAAGACGGTCTACTACATAAATTTGCTTAACAAGGACGGACGTTACACCGGAAAAATCAAGCAAGGTGGGTGGGGCGAATTAATTGTCTACCTCATCCGCAACAACTACGTCTAATCAAAACGGGGAGCTTCGGCTCCCCACCAACAAACGGGAGAAGAAAATGACTGGCTACATCAAATCAATATCGGAAATCACTGGCATCACCGACATCGCGCAGCTTGAGCTTATCGAGGATTGTATGCGCCACGACGTGTTCCACTCGACGCTTGACTGGCAGACTGCCAAGCAGTTTCGCGATGGCGCACTGGTGGCTCTCGACGTGCTCAAGGAAATGGGTGAACTATGAAACTCATCACCGCAAAAACAATGGCTGACTTGAGACACAAAATTTACACGCATGAAGGATGGACACGCACATCAGGTGAAAGCTACGCGAAACGGATTAAGTCTGCATACTCAATCACAATGGACATTAAAAACAATCAATGGATAGGAGTGAAGAAATGAAACTCATCACATTCATCATCGAGGGCATCGGCTTCGCGCTATTCATGGCCGCAGTGTGCGGCTCCATGATCGTGCTCGACGCAATCACAAACTGAAACGGGAAACGAAAATGAACAACTCACCACTGGAGGCCGTGTTCCACGCCTACCGAAAGGCGGGATCGGTCGAGGCTCTCGCAAAAGAGTTAGACGTGTCGGAGCAGTCCGTCGACAACTGGCTGAACATGAGGACGCGACCGCAGCGCGGCACCATCGAAAACATCATCGACTTCGCCACGCGCAAGCCGTCAACGCTGCCGGAGGAAGTCGTCGTGATCACTCGCATGATGACGTCGGAAGCGGCATCGGTCTACGGATACTCTGAGACAAACGAAGGCGACAGTGTGTTCCTACCGCCGCACATCGTCAGCGAATTGCATGAGAAGGGATACGTCGAGGGCGACGTGTTCACGGCTCGCTTCAAGCCGCAGGACCACTCAAGCGCACCCTACTACTGCGTGAAGGTGATCCGATGAGTATGGTCATGGACGAGATGGTCGACCATTATAAGGGCGTGCGTCAGCGCATGGCCGACGCCGCTAACCGGCACAGGAAAGACAAGATCGCTGAAGCCAAGGCCAAGGCAGAGGCGGACGCTCGGGCTGCGGCTGAGTTGGCCGAGAAGAACAAGCACATCACGCGGCAGCAGATCGAGAGAGTGAAGCGGCAGTGGGAGGAGCAGATCGCCATCACGAAGCAGCAGCTCGCGCTCCGCAAGCGAGACTGGCTAAAGATCACGAATGAGATCATCGACGCCAGAGAGATATCGTGGCGCGAGTTGGTGTCACCGGATCGTAGCTACAGGCTCGTCGCTGCGCGTCAGCACGTCTGGTACGCAATCCGCCTTGAGCTGAAGTTGAGCTATCCACAAATCGCGGCCAAGTTTGGCCGAGATCACACGACTATCATGCACGGCTGTCAGCAACACGCAAAGAGAATTGGAGTAACCCTTGACCAACCGAAAAAATCACCGAGCTACGCTGGAAGAGACACTGGCCACCATCACGCAGAGAGGAACGGAGTACGGCGACCCAAGGCCGTCGTTCAAGCGCGCCTCACTGTTCGCGAGCACATTGCTCGGCAGGACGGTCACGCCCTATGACATCGCCATCGTGATGATGAGCGTAAAACTGTCTCGGATATCGAACGAGCGGAAGCATGACAGCTTCGTCGACCTGATCGCGTACGCATCATTCGCAGACGAGTACGCTGAAGACGCAGTGCCAGAGGAGGCGCTGAAGATACGCCTCGACAATGTCGCGGCAGACATAGACGAAAACATCCGCGAGATCGCGAAGACGCTCGCGCCAATGAAGGGAGAACGTAAATGATATTCTCGGCAATCATCCCGCTCGACGATGTCGACGTCGAGATCATGGGGAAGTACAGCGGACTGTCGATACGGGACGGCGAGGCGCACGTACGCTTCAACCACCCGCACGACGAGAACCCGTGGTACCTCGACAGCATCGTGTTCGGCGGCGGTATAGTCATCACGATCGACGATGCTCGCGACCCGATAAAGCACCCGGTGGTCAGTGCCATGTGGGCTTCGGCTTTGGCGTATATCGAGGATACCGCAGACGAGATGGCAGAGCGGGGGAGCGACACATGGTAGAGGTGCGCAGGGATGGCGATGACGTGTTCATCGTGATGAAGGACCACGCTCTCGCGGGGTGGTTCAAGTGGAGCGCCAGCCGGGGACGCTGGAGGGCGTACACGGTGCGCGGCAGCGTGAGTATGCACACGCTTCGGTCTGACGCGATTGATACGATTGTTGGTTACACGGTAGGGGGTGAGTGATGGGAATGTACAGAAACCGGATGCCTGACCGTGAAGTTTCAGCAGAAATGACAAAGGCTGATTACTGGGAAGTTCAGGCCGATATGTGGCACCAGAGTTGGAAAGAAGCCGACGACGAGATTGAGCGGTTGCGGGAAGCACTGCGGGAAATTTATGAGGTGTATGCGGGGTCAGAAGGAATACCTCAACCCATGACCGCAGCGGAGGGTTACCTGTTATCGCTTCTTATGGAAGCTGTTGAGATTGCATCAAAAGCACTTAAGGAGAAAAAGTGATGGAAACCGTTGAACAGATCAGCAAGCTACAGTTGCAACTCAAGATTCTTCAGGACGATGAAATGCAAGACGCTAAAACCATCCACAATCTGTCAAAAATGGCGGCGCGGTTCCGCATAGGGCTACAGCGGATATACGAGCTGCACAATAGCGGCGATGAATATAGCGAGCGCGAGATCAACGACAAGACATATGAAATCGTTGTTGACGCACTAGCGGGGTATGCCTGCGGTCGCGATCAAGGCCCACGTCTCGATGATCGCGGCAGCAATCTGGACGGAAACTGAGCGATGATGCTCGACCCAGACTGCTTCATCTCCGTGATGCTGATCGCGTCTGCTGCGTGTATCGCCACAGCAATAACCATAATGATCCAGTCAATGATGAGGGACGACGATGATAACCTATGACCTGCCAGCGGCAGACTACCACGCCATCGACGCGCTATCGGCCAGTGGCGCGAAGCTATTGCTGAAGTCACCGGCGCACTACCTTGCGGCGAAGGAGCACCAGCGCGATCCGACACCGGCGATGGCGTTCGGTTCGCTCGTACACTCTCTGGTGCTCGAGCCGGACACGGTCGACGCTCTCTACATCGCGGCACCGAAGTTCGACAAGCGCACGACTGCCGGTAAGGCTGCGGCTGAGAAGTTCGACGCGACCGCAGGCGGCAGGACCGTCGTCGACATGGACCTGTTCCAGAAGGCGCAGCGCGTCGGTGATTCCGTCCGCTCGCACCACCGTTACAGCGAGCTGCTCAAGGGCGCGAAGTTCGAGGCGTCGATGTTCTGGGACCAGCACGGCGTGCCGTGTAAGGCCAGAGCCGACGCGCTGAACGGCTCCTCGATCATCGACATCAAGACGACGAGGGACGCATCGCCTGATGCTTTCGCTCGCAGCGTCGCGACATTCCAGTATCACGTTCAGGCGGCGCACTACTTGGATGGCTACAGCATCGCATCGGGCTTCCCGGCTGATCGTTTCGTGTTTCTCGCCGTCGAGACTGAGGCACCGTTCGCCGTCGGCGTGTACGTGCTCGACGCGGCGAGTATTGCCGGTGGCGCTGAGATGATGTCGCAGGCCGGACGCGCTTACCGGATCTCGCAGAACGCTACGGCGTGGAAGGGTTACTCGCCGGACATCGTCGAGATCGCTGTGCCAAGATACGCGATGCCTGTGGAGATGGGCTGACCGCGATCTGGACAGCATCGCATAAATCGGACAGATATACGTTAGGGAGATCACAATGACTGACACGATACACTTAATGGTGAGGATGATGGACGAGCGGCGCATCGAGCGCGGTCTGTCCAAGCGCGACCTGTCTCTGAAGGCGGGGCTGGCTCACGGCACGTTCTGGCATATCACCAAGAAGCCCGAGGGTATCACGCTGGGTACGGCTATCGCGCTGTGCGAGGTGCTGAACTTCACGCTGCAAGTCAGCGTCCTGCGCGACGTGTTCGGTGACGAGATTACCGACCGCGAGATCGGTGCTGCGGCATGATCATCGGGATTGACCCCGGCGCGTCTGGCGCTATCGCGGCGTTCAACGTGGAGACAGGCCACCTGTCCGTGATGGATATGCCGGTCATGGAAGTCATGCGCGGCAAGACGCTGAAGCGCGAGCTAAACGCACCGCTGCTGGCGGGTATCTTCAGCGACCTCGACGCCGACTTCAAGATCACGGCTGTGTTTTTCGAGAAGGTCGGCGCGATGCCGGGGCAGGGCGTCTCGTCGATGTTCGCCTTCGGTCGCAACGTCGGCACAATCGAGGGCATCATGGCCGCGTTAGAGTGGCCGGTCAGCTACGTCACGCCTCAGGCTTGGCAGAAGGCGGCCAGCGTGCGGCAGGGTAAGGACGGTTCGCGCATGAGGGCCATCGAATTATTTCCAAGTTATGCACAGCTTTTCGCTCGCAAGAAGGACGACGGGCGGTCAGACGCCGCGCTGATCGCTTGGTACGGGGCGACACGCTAACCCTCTCACGGCAGGGATAAGCCGCGACCGGCACCACAGCGGGACTGCGGTATCTGAGTACGTAGGAGAAACACGATGTTATCATTTCCGCAGAGCAGTTCAGGTCGTCCGTGGGCGCGTCTCGACGCACGCACGGGGCTGATGTTTATCTCGTCGCCGGAGGGCGACAAGGTACCCGTCGACCTGAAGGGCAAGGCGCTGGGCTTCGACATCGCCAACGCGAAGCAGGGTTGGCTTGCCGTCGGCACGGCAGGCGCTGACTGGCAGGACTTGCCCGAAGGCGGTGGGTGGGGCAATCCGCCGAGCGCGGACCACAAGCCAGCCGTCGACATCGACATCTGGTGCAAGGACCCCGCGTTCGGTGACGCACCTCTGCGCACGTCACGCGGCAACTCTCGGGCTTTTACGCAGCTCGTGCAGGAGATCGCGAAGAAGGTGGGCGACGTGCAGGGCGGTGCTGAAGCGTCAAAGCGTGCGCTGCCGCTGATCAGGATCGACGCCGTGCGCATCGTGAAGGTCGGGCAGGGGACGTCTGTCTCGTTTGACTTCACGCTCGCGCAGATTGCTAATTGGGTTCCGCGAGTTGGTGTGGCTGAAGTGGCTCCTACTTCAGCAGAGCCACCGGCGCGGCCGATCGCGTCTCTCGGTGGTGGTGGGGATAGCGCCGCCGAGTTCTAGACCGATCGAACAGACCGCCGGTGCGTTTGTGAGGAGCGTGCCGGCGGTCACTAAGAAACACGGTAGGGAGGCGACCGATGGGCAATGTGACCATGCAGCAGCAATTAGACAATCGAGATACCTACACCATGCAGCTCGCGTTCGCGGCTGGGGGTTACAAGGACGTCATCCTGACGCCTAAGACGTACTCGCTGCGGCAGCTCTCTGAGCGCCTGAGCCAAGTCCGCGTCGGGCCGAAGGACGGCGCGTACATGATACGCGGGGGCGATCTCAGCATCACTAAGCGCTCGGACGAGAACCTCAACACGGCTGAGCTGATCGTACTCGACGGCGACAGCTCATTCGATCCCGAGACTGGTGAGATATCGCCCGGCGCTCCGTCGATCTACGCCACGCATGAGGCGCTGCGCGACATGGGCATCGCGCACATTATCCACACAAGCCACAGCAACAGGGGCGAGGACGGCGTCGTCTCGTTCTGGAAGTATCGCGTCGTGATACCGTGCCGCACGGCGTCCGTGGACGAGCTGCGCGACGGCGTGGACTTCCTCATCGCGCAGCTGCACGAGCGCGGTGTCTACATCGCGGAGGTGTCGGAGAATTACCGCTGGAGCCAGCCGTGGTTCCTGCCGCGTGTACCTACGGAGGATGAGAAGTCGCGCTTCGTGCACCGCGAGTTTATCGACGGCGAGATCATGGAGATCGCGACAGCGTCACGGTGGGCGTGGGCGCGGAAGCAGAACGACATGGTCGAGGAGACGGTGATATCGAACAGCGGTATCATCACGGCACACCCACCAGCGACGACGTCCGTGATCTCGGACTTCAACGCCGCGCACGGCGTCGACTGGGTGCGCGATCAGCTCTCAAGGGCAGGCTATCGCTTCTCATACTTCGATAAGCGCAGGGGCGTGTACCGCTACACGCGACCGGGATCGGAGACGGGTGTCGCGGGTGTCGTCGTGTTTCGGGGCAGCCGTGGCGATTGGTGCGTGTACTCGCACCACGGTGCCGCCGATCCGCTGTCGGGAAAGACGAGCGATCCGTTCTCGCTGCTGGCCACGCTGAATTTCGCTGGGGATAACTCGCAGGCATACCGATCAATCGCTCCGCGTGAGCCGACGATCACGGAGCAGCTCGCCAGTCGTGCTGCGGCTGCGGACATTACGCAACCTGTACAGGTAGCGCACGAACCGCAAACGAATAAGGAACCCGCGCCCGATGCACAGATCACGCCGGAGCGCAAGCTGTTCGACATCGTGCACTTCAGCGAGCTGCGTGAGGAGGCCGTGCAGTGGGTCGTGCGTGACCTGATACCGGCTAACGGTTTCGTGGCGCTGTTCGGTAGGCCCGGCAGCTACAAGTCATTCGTCGCCATGTACATCGCCAGCCAGATCGCGTCGGGCGGCAGCGTCTTCGGCAAGGAGACTACGAAGGGCGGCGTGCTGTACGTGGCCGCGGAGGGTCAGGGCGGCATCTTCAAGCGCACGGCTGCGCTGATGCAGAAATACGAGATACCGGCTGCGGCGGAGTTCTACTTCCTGCGCCAGCCGCTGAACCTGCGCTCGTCGCTCATAGACCTCGACACGCTGACGGCATCTCTTGAGGCGAAGAACGTCAGGCCGTCGCTGATCATACTCGACACGCTGGCGCGGAACTTCGGCAATGGCGAGGAGAACTCGGCGACCGACATGGGTGCCTTCATCATGGTGATTGGTGAGATGCAGCGCAGGATCGGCTGCGCCGTCATGGTTGTCCACCACGCAGGCAAGGACGACACGAAGGGTATGCGTGGGTCGTCTGCGTTACTCGGTGCCGTCGACGCGGAGCTGGAGTGCGTGCGCACGTCTTCGAGCGACGACGAGAAGCGCACGGGCAAGATCACGTCGACGAAGATGAAGGACGGCGAGGACGGTGTCGAGCACCACTACAGCATGGCGGTGCGCTACGTCTCGCCGACGGACAATACGATTACGTCTCTCGTGATCGAGCCGATTGATGCGCCGGGCGACGGGGTGGGTGGTGCTGCATCTTCAGGCAGGCAGTCTCGCAACCGGTCGAGCCGCGTGCAGAGCGAGGCAGAGTTGAGCTTCAGCATGGCGATGAGGGAGGGCTCGGTTGTCGTCTCTGGCGTCGGGCCAATACCAGACGGGACGCGGTGCGTGAGGGAGGAAATGTGGCGCAACTACTTCCAGCAGGTCAGCGTCTCGGAGCACGGTGATGCCCAGCGCAAGGCTTGGCAGAGGGCCAAGCAGGGGATGCGTGATACGGGTCGCGTCGGCTTCTACTCGCCATACTTCTGGGAAACTGGTGAGGATTAGGGCGTGACATTTGAGTGTGACATATGGCGTGACAGTGTGACTTCAACTGGTTCTGCGATAGGACCGGTAGCGTGACATCTCACACACCCCCCTCTTTAGAGGGGGGGTGTAATGTCACACTGACGGGATCGGGACAATTAGCGAGCGTGACACGTAGAGTTTGTGGAGAGGGAGAGAGAAGATGGAGCAGATGACGCAGACACCGGAGACGGGTAACGATGAGTATGATGGTTCGGGGGCGCGCTGCTACTCGTGCCGATACTGGCACCGAGTTGGTAATCTTGATGAGGCGGATCAGCGTGGTCAAATTCTTGGGCAGTGCCGCAGGAACGCTCCAGCCGGGGATACCCTAACGCGGTGGCCTGACGCTTGGTCGAAGGAATGGTGCGGCGAGTACGAGGTGCTCAAGGAACTTGAGGGAGAGGGAAGATGAAGCCAGTTGCCGTGCTGCCGGTTGCGAGGATCGGCGTCGGGACGTGTGGGGAGTGTCGCTACTGGTTGAGGGATCAGGAGCAGGATGACAGTGGCGAGATCGTGGGGGAGTGCCGCAGATCGCCGCCGACGTTCACGGTCGTGTTCGTGCCGGAGGAGCCGACGCCGTTTGTCTCGGGGTCGAGTGACTGGCCGACGGTTGCCGATGACGCGTGGTGCGGCGAGTTCTCGCCGAAGTACGGGAGGCAGTGATGGAAGACAGCAAGACGGAGTATTGGCAGACGCAAGCGCTCGAGTGGCATGAGCGATACAAGGCCGCGCTGAAGTACGAGCTTGACCACGCGTCGTTCAAGGAGGCGCTCGAGCGCTTGGCGTCGGGCAGGTGGACAGCGGATCGGGGCCGGGCCATCGCGCAGAGGGCGCTCGATACGCGGAGGGTGCAGTGATGGCGAAAGATGCAGCCGCATCCCGGCGCGTGATCGTCGGCGATCAGGAGTACCATCTGGCGCAGGCCAGAGCGCGGGACGTGCAGTACGCTCTCGAGCCGCTCGACCGGACGGCGAAGGAGTTCGAGGGGAGGTGGGGCTGCGAGCGGCTCCTCCGTCTCGTCGCACCGGCCACAGCCGCGAAGGTCGGTGCCGTGCAGAAGCGCCTCGATGACGAAATCGCGATGAACAACGCGGAGGGCGTGGCTCGAGATGCGGCGATCATGCAGCGTGCGTGGCAGGCTATGGAGGACGAGGCACTCGCGGCTGGTCACGCGCCACAGCCGACCGGCGTCTGGTCGATCACGTGGAAGGGCGAGGCGTGGACCGTGGTGCTCGACAGGGCGGACGTTGACGCTGTCGCTCGTGCGGCGGACAATGCCGCGTGTGTCGTGTCGCTGAACGAATTGCTGCTGGCGTATAGCGAGTATCGGACGCGGATCACGGATGCGGTGAAGGCGACATTCGCAGGGGCGGAGGTGGTCGCGATACGGCAGACGAAACTCGGTCGTGAGATCGACGACGAGATACCGTTCTAGGAAGGCGCAGGACGGCTGCGCGTGCGGTTTAGGTAGGTGGGTATGGAAAACGTAGTGGATGCCGCTCAGCGGCGCTCTAATAGCGATACAGGGGTGGTCTATGGTCAGAGATGAGCTGGATGCGGTCGAGGAAGGGGTGGATGGAAACGCGAGTGAACGTAATGTTATAACATCCACAAAGATCGTAGCTGATCGGGACGAGAAGGGGCGCATCCAAAAAGGATCACGGGCGATGAATCCGGGAGGGTTCACGCGCAGGGAGATGGAGCTGAAGCGGGCTATCGACAAGCTCTCCGCACCGGCAATCGCCACGCTCGCACGGCTGCTCGAAAGCGATAACGCCGGTGCAGCGCTTGGGGCGGCCAAGGAGATACTCGATCGCACGCTGGGCAAGGTGCGCCAGCGCGTGGACGTGGACGTCGCAGTGGAACACACGCACGTCATGCACCTCGATGCGCTGCGCCGGTTGAACGACAAGGCACGCGCCACAAGCGAAACGATAACGATCGACCACGTCGCGTCCGAATAGGGCTTGCCTATGCGGGACGTGACGCGGGACAACGGATAGCGTCCCGCTAGATAGGCGATTGACATATGGGACGCAATGTCCGATAACGTCTAAGGCTTGGGGATGCGGGGGGGGAATCGGGTGGCGGGAACGCGCCAGACCCCCCCCGGCCCCCCGGCTGGCGGGGGCGGCTGCTGCAATGACCCCCCGCACCCCGTAC
>Ga0208974_1000426_pt1 | contig 17641 bp, 8 predicted proteins | sample GreLakmeER15MSRF_FD_187699 | JGI IMG/M metagenome (GOLD analysis project Ga0208974, IMG submission 187699) | Freshwater lentic microbial communities from great Laurentian Lakes, MI, USA - Great Lakes metaG ER15MSRF (SPAdes) | ecosystem: Environmental > Aquatic > Freshwater > Lake | place: Great... | reverse complement strand
GAGATGATGCTTTGAGATCCTTGAGCAACACTGACGTTGTTATTGCAATTAATGGATCTATAAACAGACTAACAGCAATTAAAAATGATGCGAAGAATATCTATGAGCAAGATCTTGCTGTAATTAATCAAGTTAAAAGTTTAGTAAAGGGAATGATTAAGTTATTCTCAATGTCTTGTTCTAAGAAAAAACGTAAAGACCAAGGCGGAAATGCAACTGATTCCGACGATTATTTGGATTTAATTTTGCAGCCTAATCCAGAAAGACAAGGGTGCGACGCGACAACCAGCGATTTTATTGACATATTAGATGATTTCGATCGTGAATACAATGATCCTAATCTAAACACTCCTAATAGCCCAGATATTGACACCAATATTCCTTCTGCAAATAATTTATTCGACGAATTAGATAGTATATCTGGTCCGTTCCCAAGACAAGATGGAAATCCAGCTGGTGGCGATGTAATCGGTGGTGGAATTGACGATCAAAATCCAGATGTTGTAATCCCAGAAGATCCATGCGCAAAACCTTGCTAAATATAAAAAAAGGCATATAAATGGCGATTGAAACCAGAACATATAAAGACTTAGACTTAAATTTCAGCGTTCATCCAGTCACAAAAGATGTGGTTAAGAGAATAGGCAATTCTTCAATCATCGGTGCGCTTAGAAATTTAATGCTAACCAATGTCGGTGAAAAACCATTTCAACCTGCATTCGGATCTAGAATTAGGTCATTGCTGTTTGAAGATGTTTCGTTTATTACTGCAAACATAATTCAATCTGAGATTGAGGATTCCATTAAGAATTTTGAGCCTCGCGTTGGCGTTGATGCGGTTCAAGTTCAGGCTAATCCAGAACAACAACGATATGACATTACTCTTAGATTTTTCATAAATAACCTAGAATCACCAATTACAATTAACTTTTTCTTAGAGAAGGTCCGTTAATGGCAAATACAGACCAAAAACTAATTGTCACAGAATTAGATTTTGATGGCATTAAAAATAATTTAAAGAATTTTTTACGCGATCAACAAGAATTTTCAGATTTCGATTTCGAAGCATCTGGCATGAGTGTGCTTTTAGACATACTTGCGTATAACACGCACTATATGTCTTTTTATAATAATATGATTGCTAATGAAATGTTTTTGGATACTGCAGTTTTAAGAAATTCTGTGGTCTCCCATGCAAAAATGCTGGGATATACTCCTGGTTCTACAGTTGGTTCTCGTGCGACTGTTAATTTGCAAATTTCTAGACCATCTGGAAATACGCAAACTACACTAACTCTACCAAAATTTTCTAGATTTCAATCAGCTCCATTCAACGGAGTCTCATTTACATTTGTAAATTTAACATCTAAGGTAGCAGAATATGATTCTACTTGTGATCGTTTTTGTTTTGGGGATTTATTCATCTACCAAGGTCAACCGTTGACATATTCTTTTACATATGATGCAGCTTCTAATATAACACAGTCATTTGAATTGCCAGATGCTGGAATTGATGTATCATCAATACAAGTGTTTGTGCAAGATTCCGCGACAAGTTTAAGAAAAGAAAATTATATACTTGCAACTGATGCGACTGAAGTAACCTCAACCTCAAACGTATATTATCTAGACGAATCAAAAGATGGTAAGTATAAAATATATTTTGGTGACGATGTTATAGGTAAAAAATTAGTAAACGGTAACATTGTTATCGTAACATACATCAAAACAGACGGTGCTGCTGCAAATAAAGTCAATGCATTCTCATTAATAGATTCAGTCGGTGGATTTACAAATAGCATTATATTTCCAGTAAAAGCTGCCTCTGGTGGTTCAGATCGCGAACCTATAGATAGAATTAGATTTAGTGCACCTAAAGCATATATCTCAAACAACAGAGGTGTGACGAAAGATGATATTATTGGTATTATAAATCAAAAATATCCATACTTCGAAGCTGTTAATGTTTGGGGCGGCGAAGATAATGATCCGCCAATTTATGGTAAGGTATTCGTTGCCGCAAAACCATCAATTGGGTTTGAGATTACAGAATCAGAAAAATTAAATGTTATTAATAATGTTATTAAACCAATTTGTGTCGTTACAGTAATCCCAGAATTCGTTGATGTGGATTATAATTATATAAGATTGTTTATAGAAGTATTTTATACTAAATCTAAGACCAATAGATCAACAGATGATTTAAAAACAATTATTAGAAATTCTGTGGTGGATTTTAGAGATAAACAATTAGATAATTTTAATAGCAAATTTAAACTGTCTAGATTATTAAGAAATATCGACGACGCAGATGCATCTATCAACTATAGTGATGCAGAAGTTGTTATAGAAAAACGATTAATTCCGCAGATAGGCGCAGCAAGAAACTACACACTTGATTACGGAACTGAATTGAGTAGAGAAGATCCAAAATTCAAAATAAGTTCAACGCCAGCATTTAAACAATTTGACAATGAAGGGGTTGTTCGTAGTTGTTTCTTCGAAGAAGTTCCAGGCACATCTTCAGGTGTTGAGGCAGTTAGAATTGTTACTGCTCCAAGAACAGACTATTTGACTGCTCCAACTATCGTTATCTCAGGAGATGGTGTTGGTGCAAATGCATACCCTATAATTGTTAATGGAAAAATAACACAAATTATTGTTGACAATCCAGGTGTCAATTACAGAACTGCAGCGGCTAACATATATTATGAAGACGAATTAGATACTACTGTTTCATTAACAACAGCAATTCAAGGTCGATATGGTGTTATTCGTAGTTTCTTCTTTGACGACAATAACATCAAAACGATATTAAATCCAGAAGCAGGTGTTGTTGATTATTTGTTGGGTAAGATAACTTTAAGGCAATTTGATCCAACTAGCATCGAAGATCCGCTTAAAATTTTAAGATTCAACGCCAAACCAGCAAAAACTAGTTTTGAATCTGCTAGAAGCAGAATTTTAACTATTGATGATGAAAGTTTGGGCTCAATTAACATAACTATGACGCCTCTAGATTAATGTTTGCAAATAACTTTACATCCGCAATTGTAGAAACACAATTACCAGATTTCGTAAGAGCAGATCACCCTAAATTTGTCAGTTTATTAAAAAAATACTATGAATATCTAGAACGTTCAGGTAAAGTATTAGATGTAAATAAAAAATTATACGATTTTATTGATGTTGACTCTACTAGATCTGATCTTTTAAAATATTTTAAAGAGCGGATTATACCAAATTTTCCAGAAGAAACTGCGTTAAGTAAAGAAAAAATTATAAAAGCTGCGCGTGATTTTTATGCTAAAAAAGGAACGCCAGATTCTTTTAAATTTTTGTTTAGTGTTCTCTATAATCAAGATATTGATGTATATTTTCCAAAAGAAGATATTATTAAAGCATCTGATGGTAAGTGGAAATTACCTCAAGCATTAAGATTAATTTTTTCTGATAAACTAACTTTAGTTACTGGCGGAAATGTAAACGTATTTGCTGTTACTGCTAACACAGTTAATGCAAATGGAATTAATTTAGTATCAGCAGGAATTACAGCTAATTCATATATCCAAATTGGATTAGAAAAACGAAAGGTAACCAGTGTTAATTCTGTTGGTAATTTTTTAAGAGTAGAAATACCATTCGCCAATACATCTAATGCACAAACATATAATACACAAAAGTTATACAGAGTAACTTTAAGCGAATATTCTAATTTTAATGTAACTCTTTTAGAGCGCAGACAAGGTATTGGAGAAATTTCTAGAACAACTTGTATTATAGAAAAGGCTGTTCAAACAGTTGACAAAACAACTGGTAGAGAAATAGTCGAACTATATGTTTCAAATGTTACTAGATTGTTTAATGAAGGTGAAAATTTAATTGTTCAATATGAAGATGCAGAGGGTGTTTCTAGAACATTTAAATCTAAAATTGCATCTTTAATTTCAAATTTAACGTTGTTCAGAAATAGATCTGGAATAGTTCAAACTGGTCGAAAATATAAAACTGGTGATCCTGTAGTATTTTTCGGTGGTCTTGCTGACACACCTGATGCACAAAAAGCCATAGCAGTTGTTAACAATGTTTCAACTGGTGCAATTCAATCTTTGACAGTTAATTCTGGTGGATATCTTTTCAGAGCAACACCTAATTCTCAAGTTAGAATTTTTTCCAATACAGGTATTGGCGCAAACGTTGTTGTATCTAGAATATGGGAAGATGCATCTAACTCTAACACAATTCAATTCAATACAGATTCAATTGTGTATAAAAGAGATATTACATTAAACAACGAAAATGGATATGATTTTGACAATGCGTCTGCTAGAGTCGGATTAATAACTAATCCTGGAAATACTACAACAGCTGTTAATTTAAATACAGCAACATTTACAGCAAGTTCTGCAAATAACTACTATAATACATTGGTATTAAAAATAACAAGTGGAACAGGTGCTGCTAATAGCCCGAATGCGGCTACTATTGCTTCGTATAATGGTGTGAGCAAAATAGCAACTTTATCAACTGCCTTGGCTGTATCGCCAAATGCAACTAGCAATGTTCTTTTGATTGCGAATGCGCAAACTCAAATAGGAACAGCATTTACATATGAATCGCTATTACTTGGGTCGATTCGTCAACTAACTCTATTAAATGGTGGATCATTTTTTGAAGAACCTCCAACGTTTGATGTTGAATCGTTTCATGATTCAGATTATGCAACAGATGAAGGGTTGATGTTGATTCCATCAGGGCAATTTTCGAATTACAATAAAACTGGAACACCGCCATCTATTCGTTTAAGCTCTTCCAATTCATCATATAGTTTAGCAAATGGATTTTATACTGGAACAAGATTATTCTTAGATGTTGGAACAACTTCTCACTATTCTAAAGTTATTGACTACGTCGTAACTAACGCAAATACTAGCTCTAATGTTAAAACGCTATATCTAGATAGAGCTTTTGCCAATAATATTTCTGCTGTAAATATTTTAAATTTCCAATTAATATTGGATTATAGACCAAATGTTCGCGGAACTGGTAAAATTGGTAAGATAATTATTAATAGAGGCGGTAGTGGATATTCAAGCACCGATTCAGTAGATTTTATTGGCACTGGATGTAACGCGAATGCTACCATAACAGTAGACGCAAATGGTTCTATTACAGGAATAAATCTAGATAATCGTGGTGAAGGGTATTATGAAATGCCAACCATTAGAATTTTAAATGCTAATGGTTCGAATGTATCTGCTGGCTCTAATGCTGATTTTATCCTGTATGGATTGAGCGATGGAGAAATTATAACTGCAGAAACAGATGATATAGGCAGAATTCAAGACTTTAGAATAATAAGTCGTGGGCTAGATTACGAACAAACTCCAGTAGTATCGTTAAAAGTTGTAGATATCTTAACTGATAATCTTCCTGCAGGAACTATAGTTGTTTCTGGTGAGACAGTTTGGCAAGGAGGCGCAACAAATGTTGATGCCACATTCACAGGCGTTATTGATGATGTGTATAGACCAGATTCACAAAATTCAGTTATTCGTGTCTTTGGATACAGTGGATTATTGAATACGTCACTGCCAGTAAATTTAGCGACTTCGTCTGGCAATTTAACTGTAAACTTATTTACAGCAAATGCAACGGTTTCATTTAATGATATAAACGATGCTGTAGAAAGAGCATATCCTCATTATTATGGTAATGGATTAGCAAAAGCGAATGCAGAATTTTTAAGAGGATTAATCAAATATACTGGATTCTATTTGAACACTGATGGATTCCCAAGTTCAGACAAACGAATTCAAAATGATGATTATTATCATAATTTCTCATACGAGATAGGTTCAGAGAAATCATTGTATAATTATAAAGAAACTATCAATAAAATTATACATCCTGTCGGAACTCAATTATTATCTAAGTTTTTAATTAAAAACGATTTAAATGAAAGTATCAAACTTACTTCAAATATACACATATCAAATACATTAATAGGATCAAACATTAATACTAGTTATGCAAGCAACGTTGTATACGGTAACAATGCTAACTTTACATCTACTGTTAATGTTGGTGATTTATTACTAATAAATAGCACTGAAACTGCAACTCTTAAGCAATATACTAGAGTTGTTGCTAATGTTGTTAATGCAAATATTGTTTGGCTTGAGAGTCCAATCGGTGGTCCTGGTGACGGAAGGTTAAGAATTATCGCAAACTCGAGCGGCGGAAACGCTAATGTAACGTTGTTTGCTAATTCTTATGTTGGTAGCGAAAGTTTAGAAGCTGGAGATAATATTTCTTTCAATATTAGCGGAACAATTTATGATCGATATCTTCTTTCTGATGTTTCAAATACGCAAATTATTCTTAATAATTCTGTCGGATTTTCAAATGCAAATGTTATGTATTTAAGAAACCCACGTTTGAATGTTGTAGAATATAAAATTATTAGCACTAATGGATAAAAAATGCCATCATTAATCTATAAAGACTTCGGCGTAACAAACGCAAAAAATTTTTCTCAAATGATATCATTGCCATTGGCAAACGTATATGTTATGCTTTCGCGCACTGTTCCTTGGCCAAACGTTTCTAACACAAATTTATTAGATGACGTTACCATAGAAAAACCGAATGACACTACGGATTATCGATATAAAGTGTCGCGCGACGGCGTTATAATGAAGCGATTAACAGATAATGACATCCATCCTGTTATTCCTCGCGTCGATTGGGCTAATACAACAATTTATGCGGCATATGATCAAACTCTTAATGTTTTTACTAAAAACGTCGCAACTCAAATTTCAGGTGGCAACGTAAATGTAAGTTCATCTAATACTGTATTTGCAAATGGAATTAATCTTTCTTCTGTTTCTGCAAATTTAACAGTTGGTGGACTTATTAGAATTGGAGAAGAAACTAAAGAAATCCATTTTATCACACCGAATGGTTCTTTCTTATATGTTAATACTAATTTTTCTTCAGCATATACTTCTGCTAACTTGTTTAAAGTATCAACTTCTGATGTTCAATATTACAATAAATTTTATGTAAGAAACACATACGATCAGGTGTTTAAATGTTTGGATAATAATGCTAACGGTCAATCTACCATTATGCCAGAAATAACTATTGGTGGTCAGTTGCCAGAAAATCCATTTATCGAAACAGGCGATGGTTATAAGTGGAAGTATATGTATACGATTACTTCTGGTTTAAAAAATAAATTCTTTACAAACAAATTTATGCCTGTGGTTGAAGAGTCAATTGTATTTGACAATACGCGAAACGGTAGAATAGATATCGTTAGAATATTATCTGGTGGCACTGGCTACTATGCAGGTGGATCTGTTAACAATTACGCAATTGGCACAATTACTGGAGATGGAACCAGCGCGAATGTTACTGTAGATGTTGCCTCGGGTGTTATCAACGATGTTAATATTGTAAATGGTGGCAATAATTACACAACTGCTACATTTACTGTTGATGACCCACTTCAGACTACTATCGGAGAAGAAGCATCGTTTAGAGTGGTGGTGAGCCCACAATATGGACATGGTTCAAGTGTGGCTAGAGAATTAGGCGCATCATATAGAATGATTAGTTTGGACTTTGAGGGCGATTTAGAGGGAAATTATCCTATTGTAAATACTGATGAAGATTCTATTCGTCAAATAAGTATTGTGAAAGATCCGAAATACGCAAGCAATGGTGTATTTGCGACTCAAACACATCTACCAATGTATACTCTTGTGTATACATCAACTCCTGCCAGTGGATCAGATTTTTCTGAGAATTCGGAAGTTTACGTTGGCAACAGTTATGACAATGCAATATTTAAAGCCAGGGTGGTGCACTTTAATAACACGGACAATATACTGTATCTAAACAATATAAGCGGTAACGTTGATGCTATTTTGTCAGAACAAATCACACAAAAAGATTTTCCATCTATAACATCCACAATATACTCGGTTGCAAAACCAGATATAAATATATTTTCAGGCGAAATGTTTTATGTGGAAAATCGAGCTCCAATCTATAGATCTACAGAGCAAACAGAAACTGTAAAATTAGTTATAGAATTTTAACGTTATAGGTAACTTTAATGCCAGATTTTAATGCAAGCCCATATTGGGACGATTTTGAAGCAACTAATGGTGCTTTAGAAAAAAACTACATGCGAATTCTCTTTCGCCCTGGATTTGCAATTCAGGCTAGAGAACTTACGCAAATACAATCGATCATTCAGAATCAAATTAAGTTATTTGGAGACCATATTTTTAAAGATGGTTCTCCAGTTTTAGGTGGGCATCTAACATTAGATACTGGCGTAAAATACATTAAATTAGAACAATTATTTCAAAACCTAGACATTGATCTAGAAGATTTTTTGGGATTAACAGTTTTCAACACAGGCTCACCTAAAACACGAGCTAAAGTTATTCAAACGTTTTCTTCATCTACCGACAGAACATTGCTAATCAGATATCTCCGTGGATCAGGATTTACTGGTGGGCAAACTATATCAACAGCTGGTGGCAGTTCAGCAAATGTTGTTGCTTCGAATTTTACTGGAATAGGTTCTATTGCAACTATCAATGATGGTGTTTTCTATGTAGATGGATTTTTCGTGACAGTTCCAAAACAAACTATTGTTTTGGATCCATACAGCAGCACGCCAACATATAGAATTGGCTTAGAAATCGATGACGAAATTGTGACTGAATCAGTAGATAATGCATTGTTAGATCCAGCTCAAGAGGCATTCAATTATCAAGCACCAGGAGCACATCGTTATCAATTTGCATTAAATCTAGCCAAACGAACATTAGATTCTGTGGATGATAGTAGATTTTTTGAATTACTTAGAGTTGAAAATGGCATTATAACAAAACAAGTAAGTTATCCAATTTATTCAGAATTAGAAAAAACTTTTGCGCGCAGAACATATGATGAGTCAGGAAATTATGCAGTAAGACCATTTAGAATTAATCTGTCCGCTAATACTCCTGCTGGAGCTTCTGAAAATACTAGCACATTTATTATTAATGTCGAACCAGGAAAAGCATATGTAAATGGATTCGAATTTGAAACTATCGGCACCACAAAAATTCCTGCACCAAGAGCCAGAACAACAAAATCGCATTTAGATTATAATTTGAGTGTTTATTATGGCAATAGAATACAACTTGCTAATGTGTTCGGCGGTGCTAATGGTATTGTTATTTCTGATGGTCTCACGACTGTTGATGTTCATTGCGTCTCCAATAATGAGGTTAATCTTTCTGGAACAAGCGAGAAGTATTTCTCTACCAGAATTGGAACAGCTAAAATTAGAAATATCGATAGAGTTGGAAGCGATCAAGTATTCTACACTTATTTGACGGATGTAAATTTTGATCCAATTATCAGCAGCGCAAATGGCTCATCAAATACAACAGCTGTTAAATTCAAGCCGCATTTTTCGAGCACAGCTAATGCGTATCAAAATGGAACAATTACATTAATAGACACATCTGGTTCTGTTGGGAATACAGCTAAAATTGTTTCCTACGACGGAACTGCTAAAGTAGCATATATTTCTCCTGCATTCAAGACCTCGGTCGTTGATTCAGATAGATTTGTTTTGACAATGCCATTGAGTTCAACAAAATCATTAGTGGTTGCTAATACTACATCCTTCAGCGCAGCAAACCTACAGTCTAATGTTTCTGTTGGAAGTAAAACTACACTAGGAAATACATTTATTGAAGATTCATCATATGATATTATGGTGTATCCGCTACCAAATTATTATATTAAACGTTCCAGCGATGTTAATGTTGAGTTTTATAGAAGATTAGTTCTAAGAGAGCAATCTTTTACAGGAAATGGTGCACTTACAGTTTCTCTAGCATCAGGACAAACATTTGATTTTGGAACTAATGGAAGCACATTATCTGATTCAGCTATCAATAAAAATATTATTGTTGTTGCATCTTCTGGTGCAAATGTTGGCAAAATATTAGATATGACTGAAGGTGCTAGAAGTGTATATAGAACTAGCGCGTCAGAAATAGTATTGTATACAAATGGTGGTTCAGGCTCAACATTTACTGGTGATGTATATTTAACAACTAAAATCACCAATGCAAATACAGCAGCAAGCAGAAGTAAAACGCTAATTGAATCGAATGCTGCAATTACTGCATTTGATACGTTAGCATCTGCGACCTCTGTAAATGGATTTAGTGAAGTTAAGATTAATTCTTCAAACGGAATAGTTTGGCACACTAGTGCTAATGTTGTAAATAAAATTCCAGGCGAAAAACAACCATTGTTTTTATCTGATGTAATTCGAATTAATAAGATTTACGATTCTGGAAACGTTTCTCACGCTCCTAACGTAAGCAATAAAATTGATGTTACTGATCGATATACATTTGATAGTGGTCAAAAAGATGGATATTACGATCACGCTTCAATAATTTTAAAGCCAGGATCACAGCCACCTAGTGGACAAACTGTAGTGTTCCTAGATTACTTTACGCACAGCACGAGCCCTGGTGGGTATATCTCTGGTAAGTCATATAATAATACATTGTATGAATCAGAACAAATTCCAATTTATAAGAGTTCTTCTGGCGAATTGTATAACCTTCGCGATTCGATTGACTTTAGACCAGTCAGAACATCTGGCGTTGACGCAAATCCATATGTGTTAACTAACCTATCAGCTAAAGTTAACACTGCAGTCAATAGTGTTTTAATTGTTGCAAATACATCATTAACTTCTAACGCACTAAATCCTCCAATCAAAGAAGGAACCATCATTAGAGTTAATGGAGAGCAAAAGACTGTAAACTCTGTTATTAATGCCACGACGATTTCTGTTTCCTCTGCATTCGCAACTTCTTGCACAAATGGAACAATATCAGTCGTCACGCCAAGCATTGTTCTACAAAGCAGTGTCTTACACAAACCTGATTCGCCGTTTGAATTAGATTTCGAATACTATTTGCCTAGAATAGATAAAGTCATTGCAACAAAAGAAAAAGAATTTAAATTAATTAGCGGTGTTCCTTCATTAAATCCACAAGAACCATTTGTTGACGAAAATGCAATGACAATTTATAAGTTGAAAATCCCAGCTTATACCGCAACGTTGCAGTCAGTTGATTTAGAATATCTCGAAAATAGAAGATATACTATGAGAGATATATCAAAAATCGATGAACGATTGGCATTAGTTGAAAAAGATATTGAGTTGCGTAAACTCGAAAATGATACCATTGCTGATCCACCAAAGTCGCCAGAAACTCCAACAATCAATAAACCAATCTATGGAATGGTTGTTGATGAATTTGTTGATCTTTCTGTTGTTGATGTTAATAATGATTTTAAATCATCTATTGAAAATGGGTTATTATCTGCGATTAAAATACCAAATGTATTTTCACTTTCAACTGTAAATACATCTGATGTCAAAATTCGTGATAAATTTATTACATTAAATTATAATGAAACACCAGTTGTCTCTCAAGGAAATTATTCAAACACTGGAAATTCTGTAGTTCAAACAGCAATTATAGCCAAGTTTGAAGGATTTGCTACTTTAACACCAGAGAGCGATTACTTCTATTCAATTGAACATCAACCTGCCATTACAGATTCATATGGAAGAAGATTTGAACTACCTCAAACTCCACCTCCATTGAATCCTGCAATCGATCAAGATTTGGTCTATCAATTAGGTGCTAATAACTATAATAATTTGTTGTATAATGATTATATTTTAGTGGGATCTGATTTCCCAGCAGTGGTAACCAGAACTATAACAGTTCCTGATTTTTCAAATCTACCTACTGCAACAGAACCAACAACTACAACTGAAGTAAATATCAGTGTAACAGCTGTGGCGCCAACTACAATGTTAACTAATTGGACAGGCGTCGCCGTTCCAATAAATTCTACGACTCCTGAAGAGCCTGTATATCAACCAGGTTGGAGAGAAGAATCTATATATGTTGCACCAGATTCTTTGAGTTTAAGTGGTGGATTAAGCGACTTTTCAAGTTTTAGACAAGACAGAGATTAATTGAGGAAAAAACATGGGTAATCCTGCAAAAAATTTTTTAGCATTAAGAAAACTTGAGTTATCTGGATTAAGCGCTGTTAATCCTCGCTCACTTCAAAATGATCCCGTTGTTCCTCAAGTAACTGCTGGTTTAACACCTTTTATTAGAGAAAATGATATTAATTTTGCAGTTTTAGGGGTAAAGCCAGATAACACAGCAAATATTTTCTTCGATGAAATTAAAGTTAATAATTTTTGTCAAAGAGCATCTTACATCAATGTAACATCATCTACAGCTATAGCAAATCTTCGAATAAATGAAGGTTTGTTTGGAGCATCATCAAATGCTTATGCTGAAGTTCTCGGCACCTCAATTAATGCAACAGACAATCAAATTTATCTTAATGATAATTTTATCAGTGTTAAAATTCAAAAAGGCGCTGGTGCAGCATCATTATCGATAACAGATTTCCAAAAAGATGATTTGGTATATCAAACGACAGACAGTTCAATTTACGATTTCTTAGAATATAGTAACAGCATAACTCCAGCATATACGTTTTTTGGAAGAGTTAAAAAATGGAGATTTATTGATTCTTCAACTGGTGTATTGGTTATTGAACCATTATCTGGATCTTTAGCAACTGATGTAACAGATTCTTCTAAGAGTTCTATTTGGAATTTATCACGATACTATGTTGACGAAAAGAATGCTGCAGACGTTATAGCAAATAACAGATTTTCTTCTGGAGAAACAATTCAATATTCAGTGAATAGTGTTTCCGCATTTACAATCAGCGGGGCTAATTCTTATATTGCATTATCTTCAACGGTAAGTGGATCTAATACTAATAATTTGCGATCTATTGTTTTATCAACGTCTAATTTGTCTCGAGACGGAATCTCCACAATTAATTCTAACACTATAAGCATAGTTTCTGGAACTAATATGGGATTTTCCGCAAATGTTGTGACTGTTGTTGCGAACTCAACATTGGGATGGCTCGAGGCAATAGTAGATACTGATATGCCAGCAGCAACCACATCAAATACCGTATATTCTATTGGAACGCATAAAGTAAATGATGTTGGTGCTATGTTCGGTATTTTCCATATACCATCAGAAACAAATTTAAAATGGTTAACTGGTGAGCGAACATTTATTGTAACAGATACAGCAACTTATAATGACAATGATTATAACATGCGTGCTATTACAAAATATACTGCTCTTGGTAAGGTGAATACAGACGTCAATGCTAGAAATACTGTGTTGCGAGAAATGACTCCAGCAACACAAAAAGCACCTGAAAAAACAACACAACAAACACAAAAATTAAATGATCGCAAATTTATGGCGCAAACATTCTTTACGCCACGCGGATCACAAATTGTTGATAACGAAGTTAAAAACGGATATGGCATCTTTGTATCTTCAGTTGATTTATTCTTTAAGACTAAACCAACAAATGCTGAAGAATTGCTGCCATTTACGCTTGTGTTATGTAAGGTTGAAAGCGGAATCCCTAGTTACGCAGAGCCACTAGCATCAAAAACACTAGAGCCAGCGTATATAAAAGTTTCTGATAATCCTAGCACATCAAACTCTAATACTGTTACAACGTTTAGATTTACAGATCCAGTGTATTTGTTGCCTGAAACAGAATATGCAATCAAATTGATTACTGAGTCTCCCGACTATGAAGTATGGACTGCTAAATTAGGTGAAGAGTATACTGATAATTTGGGAAATACTAGAAGAATATCTGATCAACCTAATGTTGGAAATTTCTTCAAATCTCAAAATGCATCATTATGGAATCCAATAGCAAATGAAGATTTAATGTTTGTTATTAACAGAGCATCATTCGAAACTGGCGCTTCTGGAAATACTGTGTATTTTAATTTGACGCCAAATGATAAAATGACATCGAATTTAGTATACGACTACATTCAATTGACTGCTACAGAGCAAGTTTTTGCTCCAACGACAATATCGTATGAAGTTAAGACTGTGTTAACTGATGGCACTGTTACAGATTTTATCAAAGTAAATAATCGTGAAGTATTCTCTTTTGGTGGCGATACAGATGTTTCTTCTGCTTCGAAGAAAAGAAGAAGATTAATATCATCAGGTAATGTGGCATCAATTAATGTAAAGGTCACAATGAAAACCACAGATGATTCTGTGTCGCCTATATTAAACAGAGAACGATTCGGATTAACAACACTTCAAAACATTATTAATAATGCTGGCATAGCAAATAATCTAATTTCTATTACAAATGGTGGCTCTCATAGCAATGCTTCAAATATTGTTATCACAATTAGCGCTCCTGATGTTGGAAGCAATACTGCAACTGCAAATGTATTGACTTCTCAATTAGTTGGCGGTAAAATAATTGGTGTTAATATAGTCAATCCAGGAGCAGGATACTTTACCTCTCCGACAGTTACTATAGCTGAACCTTCTGCCACATCTAATGCAACTGCAATTGTTAATGGCGAAAACGATGTAAGTGGCGGCAATATCTTAACAAAATATCAAACTAAGATCGTTACACTAGAAGATGGATTTGATTCAGGAGATTTAATTGTTCGATTGAACGCAATTAAACCTAATGGAACTGATGTTGCTGTATATTTCAAGGTTCTTTCTGCCTTAGACAGTGATGCATTTACTGCGAAAAAGTGGCAAAAAATGCAAGTTGTCAGAGATAATTTCTCAATAAATTCAACGCAGCGTGTTCCATTAGAATTTAGACATTCTTTAGAAAAGGGCACAATTTCTTACACTGAAGGAACTAACACATATCCTTTGGGCGGAACGTTTAAATATTTTGCAATTAAAATTTGTTTAACTGCAGAAGATCCTAGCGTCATTCCTTATGTTGAATCAATGAGAGCTGTTGCTGTCCCAGGTGGCTAATATGAGACATAAAATTCCTGGCACAAAATTTTCTCGAGATGCAAAAACACGCGCAATATTATGCAATGATTTAACAGAAAAGAGAAAATACGAAATAGAATTACAAAAAGTTAAAAGTGACGCTCGTCGAGATGAAGAAATAAATAATCTAAAGAGAGACATTTCTGATATTAAAGGAATGCTCGAGGCTCTATTGAGCAGAGGAACAGATGGCTAACGCAAATATTACACAAGTTCAAGTAACTAATACATTTGATGAATGGCGAGTAGCCACGAATGATCTTATTTCTGATCGTAATATTTTACGCAATCATCCTTATGTGAAGGATAATAGTAATTTTAGAATAGCAAACGGTGCAGTGTCTATCGCCAGATCAACTGGAGGAACTCTCCTTACAATTGAGGGATCTGGAGATGCATCTATCGGCGGAACAACAACCACAACAGATTTAATTGTAACAGATGATGGGTTAGTTGGAAATGTGCTAACTGTTGCTGGAAATACAATATTACAATCAAATTTATCTGTTGCTAAGAATACAGTTATATCTCAAAATGTTAACGTTGCTGGCACATTAAATGTTGTCACAATGTTGGAATCTGTTGGTAATGCGCGTTTCTATTCTAATACCTTTGTATCTTCTAACTCTACTGTATCACAAAATTTAATAGTTGTTGGAACTTCAAATTTAACGAACGTATACATATCATCAAATGTTCGAAGCCATTTGAACGCTTCACTAAATGTTTATGTTGGACAAGATTTATTTGTATATGGAAACACTGGTTTATCACAAAATTTAAGTGTTTCTGGAAATACAGTAATTTCACAAAATTTAAATGTTGCAGGGACATTAAACGTTACTGGTAATTCTATATTCTCAAATGGATATTTTGCTGGAACTGCTAATGCAGAAATCGCAAGACTAAATGTTGCATATGTAAATTCATTGACTGTTACTGAGCCTATTTTGGCTCCAGCAGTTTCTGCGGATTCTGTTTATGTGCTGAGATTCGGAGCGAATACCGATGGAGATGGTATTTTTAGAGTTAGACGTAGCAGTGGAAATGCTGATATCTATTGGAATGAGACGTCAAACGCATATCAATTCCTAGTAAATAATCAAAAAGCAAATGTTTCATTGAAATTAAAATCATATTCTGATTATATTTTAGAAGATACAAATGTCAGCGGATCAAAGACAATTGATTTAAATCAATCTAATTGGCACAAATTAACGTTGACAGGTTCTTCTGGAAATAGACAAATTACATTTACTAATGCACCAACTTCTGGTGTTGGATTTACTGTTTCGTTAATTATTCTTCAAGATGTAACTGGATCAAAAACACCAACTTGGTCTAATACCGTATATTGGGCAGGTGGGTTAGTTCCACCAGCAACAACATCTGCAAACGCAAGAGACCTTTGGACGTTCACAACATATGATGGTGGTTCTACATATTTGGGAACTCTTGCAGTAAAAGATGCGAGATAACAATGCCTCGTAGTTTTGATTTAAATAAAACATGGATTCCTGGGAATTATCGTGGAACTACCACATTTAATTCTAGCAGCACATTAAGTATTGCCTATGGGCGGTATAAGGGAACAGTATCAGGGCGAGGCGGTTCTGGTAATTCTCCGAGCTACAATACAGTTCCTGGAAATCCAAATCCACCTAATCCAACGAACTATCCATACACAGCTGCTGTGTATAATACAGTTCCTGGTAGCGCAAATCCACCTAATGCACCGAACTATCCATATGTAAGTGGAGAAAGTTACAACACAGTTCCTGGGAATCCACCGAACTATCCATACACAGCTGCTGTGTATAATACAGTTCCTGGAAATCCAAATCCACCTAATCCAACGAACTATCCATACACAGCTGCTGTGTATAATACAGTTCCTGGGAATCCAAATCCACCTAATCCACTGAACTATCCATACACAGCTGCTGTGTATAATACAGTTCCAGGAAATCCAAATCCACCTAATCCAACGAACTATCCATACACAGCGGCTGTGTATAATACAGTTCCTGGGAATTCACCGAACTATCCATACACAGCTGCTGTGTATAATACAGTTCCAGGAAATCCACCAAGTTATCCTGTTCAAGGTGTGTTTTGGGGAACATTGTTTTACAGTAATACTAATGGATTTGCTGAAATTTTTGAAGAAGATCCTGTGCAACTTGGATTTCAATATTATCCACAAACTGGAAATTCTCCATCTTTGCCTGGTCCAGCTAATGTTTATGCTGATCCAGCAGCAGGTCCACATGCGGCTATTGGACGAAACTTTTACATAACATATTTCCCTATCGATACCAGTTACAATACAGTTCCTGGGAATTCACCGAGCTATCCATACGTAAGTGGAGAAAGTTACAATACAGTTCCTGGGAATTCACCGAGCTATCCATATGTGAGTGGGGAAAGTTATAACACAGTTGGTGGAAATCCAACTCCTCCTAATGCAACGAACTATCCATATGTGAGTGGAGAAAGTTACAATACAGTTGGTGGAAATCCAACTCCTCCTAATGCAACGAACTATCCATATGTGAGTGGGGAAAGTTATAACACAGTTGGTGGAAATCCAACTCCTCCTAATGCAA
>Ga0208974_1000425_pt1 | contig 17648 bp, 10 predicted proteins | sample GreLakmeER15MSRF_FD_187699 | JGI IMG/M metagenome (GOLD analysis project Ga0208974, IMG submission 187699) | Freshwater lentic microbial communities from great Laurentian Lakes, MI, USA - Great Lakes metaG ER15MSRF (SPAdes) | ecosystem: Environmental > Aquatic > Freshwater > Lake | place: Great... | reverse complement strand
GATGGGTTATAGAGGTAACAACTTCTTAGAGACTGGTGCTGTTTACGCTCCATATGTACCATTGATTATGACTCCATTAGTGTATGACCCTCAAAATTTCACTCCAAGACGCGGGGTGATGACGAGATACGCTAAGAAAATGGTCCGCCCTGAGTACTATGGTAAGATTTATGTTAAAGATTTAGCATCTATCTAATCTGAAGTAATTCTTAGATAATAAAATTGGGAGGTGATGAAAATCATCTCCCTTTTTTTATGTCCTTTTAGGTTTCTTAAACATTTTGATATTTATAGGTGTTATATCGTATAATGGATTAATTAATAATAATGAGCAAGCAGACAACACATCAGATACTTCAAACTAAAAATGTAGCACAATATGTAAGTTATATAACAGTTGGCAGTAAGGTATATGGTAATACTATCCAATCTGCTTCATTGGAAAGAGAAACTTATTCTAGCGCTTCTTTTGATTCGGTTAATAATACTTTTATTTCTAATATTGCAGTCCGCAATTCAAATTCATTAAAGGAACAATTAAAAGCAGCAAGTTCATCTTCATTGGATATATCCGAAATTATAGGATTATATGATAGAAGATTTAATCCAGAGTTATATAAAAAATATCAATTAAATTACGCATTATCAACTGGTTCTACTTTTAACGAAGCAGTAATGTGGGCAGATAACAATTCATACTAAAAAAATAAATAAATTATATTTTATAAAAACTTTGATATTTATAGATGTATTGGTTATATTCAAATAAAACAAAACAAAAATAATTAAAAATGGGACAAAGAAAAGGAACTCCAACGCCAACCGTTCAACAACAAGCGTATATGGATAAATACGGAGAATCTGCACCAAGAACAAATAGTGGTTCAACACCAGCTATGATTGACCATACTACAACATTAACAGCAGTAATTGATGCAACATTTGCAACTGATTTGGATGAAACTACGACTAATAGTAGAATAACAGCAGTAAGTGGTTCAACCAATACAAGAATTGAATCTGTAATTAGTACTGGTACTCAATTGGCTTCTATAATGGCATATACTGCATCGCTATTATCTGTAAAACTACATTCTGGTTCTTTAGTAAATTTCGCAAATGATGCCGCAGCTGCTACTGGTGGAGTACCTCTTGGTAATTTATATCATACGGCAGGAGCAGTTAAGGTTAGATTAACATAATAACTTTCACAAAATATATACTAAAAGGAGATACTAACACTATCTCCTTTTTTATTTTTACCCCTTTCCAACATTTTAATATTTATAAGAGTATTAAACCGAATTACTTATGGCAGCAGGAAAATACTCTTTTATAATAGAGCAAGGAGCAACAACAAATTTTCAAATCAATTGGAACGATGAATCAGGTTCAGCAGTTGATTTGAGTGGTTATCAGGCTAGAATGCAAATCAGACCGGGTGTTGAATCATCTGATGTCTTTCTTTCACTATCATCATCACTAAAGTCCGATAATACAGGAATCAATTTAAGTGGTTCTAATTTTATAACTCCATTGGCAAGTGGTTCAATTGGAGTATATATTTCTGCAGCATCTTCATCCGCATTAAATTTTGGTGAAGCATTTTACGATATAGAATTGGTAAAAGGTAATGAGGTTACCCGTTTATTAGAAGGTAAAGTTAAGTTATCTAAAAACGTAACCAGATAGGATGTCAATACAAATAGAAAAAAATATTACAACTGTCCAAGTTGAAATACCAAAAACAAATGTTGCAATTGAAACTGCGATAACGGAAATAACTGTCCAAACTTCACAACCGGAAATAATAATAGCAACGGCAGGAGTTCAAGGACCGGTAGGACCAAGAGGTTTTGATACTGGTACATCAGGAACTTCTGGAACAAGCGGCACCTCAGGTACAAGCGGTAGTAGCGGTACATCGGGTACATCCGGTTCAAATGGTATAACTGGAGCAGGTGGTTCAAATGGTACATCAGGAACATCTGGAGTTAATGGAACTTTTTTTGGAAGTAGTGGAACATCTGGAGTTAGTGGAAGTAGTGGCACATCGGGAGTAAGTGGTAGCAGTGGGACTAGTGGCATAAATGGTAGCTCAGGAACTTCTGGAATAAATGGTACAAGCGGCACCTCTGGAACTTCTGGTACATCAGGTAGTAGTGGGACTAGTGGAGTAAGTGGAAGTAATGGCACATCAGGAACTTCTGGAACAAGCGGCACCTCTGGGACTACTGGACTTACAGCATTCATACCATTAAAAATATTTGATGGTGGTAGTGCTGGTAGTTATACTGTAGATTATGGTTATTTTAATTACAATGCGTATGGTATTGGAAGTATTGCTATTGCAAAATCGGCATTGATTAATGAGTATATGAATTATGCTGGGACTGGTTCTCAGAATTGGACTTTAAAATCATTAAACCCAACATATCCAAGTTTTACAATAGATTTTGGAGCACCTCAAACTAATAATGAAAATACACCACCTAATAAAGATATTTGGACTTTATCATCAACAGGTGGAAATATAACACAATTTACAGGAGTACCAAACGGAACTGAATACGCTTTTTATTTAACAAAGACAGGAGCATTGGGTACATCAGGAACTTCTGGCACAAGTGGTACATCAGGAACTTCTGGTGTTAGTGGTAGTGAAGGTACATCAGGAACTTCTGGTACAAGCGGCACATCTGGTACTTCTGGATTAAGAGGTGATTCTATATTCGCACTAACTGGTTCGGTTTGGGCAACAACGAATACATTAGAGATTACTGGTTCATTAACTATATCATCTTCAGCTACTTTCACAAATATTGGATTAGCTAATTTTATAGGAAAGCAAACAACAACTGGTTCATTAAATGTAACTGATTCGGTAAATATTAACTCTCCAGAACCAAAACCATTATCAATAGGAGATAGTTTTGGGGGTGGGAAGTTGGCATATATACTAACACCTACCGATGACGGATACGATTCAACTTTAATTAAAGGTATTGTAGCAGCAACCGCTGATGAATCAACAGCTAAAACTTGGACTAACGCTATAACAGCATCTAACGATAAAGTTGAAAATGGATATGATGATTGGTATCTTCCTAGTAAAGATGAATTAAATAAATTATATCTAAATAAAGATGCAATTGGTGGTTTTGTAGGCGCCACATATTGGAGTTCTACTCAGTCCACTTCCACAAATGCATGGTTTCAGCTTTTTGCAGCTGGTGGTACTCAACTCGCATCTTCTAAAACATTATCTAATAGTGTTCGTGCAATTAGGGCTTTTTCAATACCAAAAAGTGCATTAAACATAATTGGTAATACGACAATAACTGGTTCATTAAATATAAGTGGTGGATTGGTATTTTCAGACGCAACAACACAAACAACAGCATTCGTATCAACAACATACGCAACAACTTCATCTTTAAATTTACTTACGGAATCTCTAAACAATTACACATCTTCTAATGATTTGGTAAGAAATAGAATATTACAAACAACTGCATCCCTAAACTTAAAGACCGGGTCATTTGCAACAACCGGTTCAAATCAATTTAATGGTAATCAAACTATAACAGGTTCTCTTATTCACGGATTAGAGGGAAATCTAGCAACCGGAGAACACTCACATGCTGAAGGAAGTATTACTAAAGCAATAGGAAACTACTCACATGCCGAAGGAGATTCTACACAAGCAATAGGAGATTACTCACATGCTGAAGGACAAGAAACAATAGCATCCGGTGCATATTCACATACCGAAGGTTATCAAACAATAGCATTGGGTCAGAGACAACACGTAACAGGTCAATATAATTTTGTATCACCCGTACAATCCGCTTTTATTGTAGGTAATGGAATTGATGATGGTGATTATAGAAGTAATCTTATATACGCTGCAGGAAATGCAGTGGAGATAACTGGTTCATTAAATGTAAGTGGTAGTGTTAAACTTTCTAGAACAACTCAAAATGGTGATTCTGTAGACCTTATAATAGGAAACATGAATGAAGTTGGACTAGATGGATATCAAATAAAAGCAAGTGGTTCTACTGAAAACCCCCTCTTTTTAATATCCAATTTGGCATCTGCAATGGTTGCACAGGGTACAGTCTCAAACCCCGGAGATATTTCCGGATTTTCAACTCAAGTAGTTGGATATGCAAATATTGATGGACCTGAAGCCAGACTTCAATTAAGTAAATCGGGTTCAATTGGTGCATTTTGGTTCTATAACTACGATGCTACTTCTAAGTTTCCTGGTGATATTAATATTGGATATGATACTATATTAAGTGTACCATCCACATCTGGTTCATTGAATATAAGAAATGGAAATATCAATTTAAGTGGTAGTATAAATGTAACTGGTTCTTTAACCGCATCATTAAGAGAAGGATATGTTTGGGTTGGTGATAATACTGGAAAAAATACATTACAAATAGCAACATCTTCATTTGGTGTAGGTGGCGGTTCTGGTACATCAGGAACATCTGGCGTAAGTGGAACTTCGGGTACAAGCGGTAGTAGTGGCACAAGTGGTGTAAGTGGAACATCAGGTAGCAGTGGGACAAGCGGACAAGATGGCCAATCAAATACATTCTTTAATTATCAAGCAAAGACTGGTGTAACAACTGGTGACCCTGGTAATGGACATCTTATTTGGAATAACGCAACTCAAGCATCAGCAACATCAATAAGTGTAAGTGAGATAGACCAAAATGGAAATAACGATGATATATTCTTAAGTAATATTCCATCAGATTCAATCATAGTATTACAAGACCAAGCATCACATACAAATTATCAAAGATGGACAGTAGGTACTGGAGTAGATAATACAACATATTGGACATTCCCAGTAACTTTAATAACATCAACATATTCGTTTAGTAATAATCAGGATATGTTGTTTATAATATCTCAATTACCAATGGGTACGTCTGGTACATCAGGCGCTGCAGGTACATCTGGCGTAAGTGGCACATCGGGAACTTCTGGAGTTAGTGGTTCTTCTGGCACATCCGGAACTTCTGGTACATCAGGTACTTCTGGAGATATAACTTTATTTAATTCATTTACTTCTTCAATAAATAATTTTACATCATCTTTAAATACATACACCGGTTCTAACGATAGTGTATTAGCAAGAGTATTACAAACTACTTCATCGTTAAACACTCTAACAGGTTCAATGATTGGTATTACAAACGGATTGATGGCTTTAACTGCTTCAATGAAAGCAGCAGCAATTGTAAGTTCATCAACTCAAATACAAAACTATAATTTATTTGCACAAACTTCTTCGGCAAATACTTTCTATGGTAACCAAACAATTAGTGGTTCGTTATTTGTAAGTACAACTGGAATTAGTAACGCAACTTTATTAGCATCTTCTTCAAATTTAACATTGAGTAGTGGTAGTAACTTATACATCTACAATGGTGGGTTTGCTGATATTAGTGGTTCTTTAATATTAACTGGTTCATTGAGTGTAGGATTCTCAGCAGGTACTTCGGAATTGCAAGTATTAAGTACTGGAGTAAATATTGGTAACATTTCAACGGATAGACATTTAATAACCGGTTCATTAATTGTATCAGCATCAACAAATTTAACTGGTTCAGTAACTATAAACGAAAGCAGAATTGATAACGCTTGGACTTCATATACACCAACATGGGAAGCTCCTACACCTCCTGCAATTGGTAATGGAACTATAACTGGAGCATATAAGGTAATTGGTAAGACTTGTTTTGTAAGAGGAAGAATTACTATGGGTTCAACTACTACATACGGAAGTGGTGATTGGAGCATTGGATTACCGGTAGCAGCAATAAATGCATACGCAATACAAATACCCGCATCTTTGTTAGATAGTGGTAATGGTTGGTATAATGCATTAATGAATGGCGCTGTTGCACTTAATACAATATCCTCGCAAATTCTAGCTAATCTTCCGCCATCTTTTGGTGGAAGTACTGCAGCTGGTATAACATCAATTTTCCCATTTACTTGGGGGAGTGGCGATGCGTTATATTTTAACGGAAGTTACGAAATAGCATAATATGATAGAATTTTCAAACGGATTTTCAATAACACCATTAGCAGTACCAATTGTGGTATCGGCTAATTTAGTATTTGATTTAGATGCGGCAAACTATTCAGCAGTACCTACAAATGGAACTACGGTTGCTGGTACTGGAGCATATACAATAACAACAAGTAATACCTATGCTAGTTTAGCATGGAATTCTGCAAATGGTGGAGTATTTAGAAAATCATCGGCAATAAATAATTTTAACGATATGTTTCATGGTGGACCTAATTATTCAACTGCATCTCAACCTTGGACTGTATTTATGGCTTATAAATGGGATGGTGTAACGGGTGGTAGATTATTAAGTGCTAACTCCGCTTCACCTGATTTCTTAATGGGGTTATGGGCATCATCTGGTACAACTCGTATGAATATTGCATTTAATGGTTCGTTTGTTGGACTAAGTAACACAACGGCGGATACTGATTGGCATTTTATATGGATGACTAATGATGGATTGAATACAACTAATAGTACAAAAGCATATATTGCTACCAATACCGCACCAACTACAACCAATGGAACTCGTACAGGAAGTGGTGGATTTAATGGTTTAAGATTATTTGGTAGATTTGCAACTTCCATATTAAGTAGTGAACCTGTGAGTGGGGATGTGGCATTTGTGAAAGTATATGATGGAGCATTGACATTAGCAGATATCCAAACACTACATGCTGCATATAAATCAAGAGTTGGATACTAAACACTATTCTTTTGATTCTTAATATTTATAGGTAACGATTAAAAAAAGTACTTATAAATGGCACAAGAATTAATATATCCGGGTTCATCTTCATTCTTTCCGGGACAAACTCCCTTTGGAATATACGATGATGATTATGTTTTCCAAGACGATGCACCGAAAATGGCACTTTGGTGTGCTAGAAGATTAGGTTTTCCTATTCAAAACGTAGAATTGCAGGATGAAAACTTCTATGCATGTTTTGAGGAAGCAGTTTCCGAATACTCCGCACAAGTAAATCAATTTAATATTCGTAATGACCTGTATTCTCTTAAAGGTAGAGATACTGGTACTAACTATTCTGGAAAATTAGTAGAAGGTAGCATATTACCGCATTTAGTACAAATTTCAGATGCATATGGTACTTTAGTTGGAGTTGGTGGAAATACTGAAATTAAGAAAACAAAGATAACTTTAACCGAAGGTCAGCAAGTGTATGATTTAGATACATTAATATCTGCGGTAAGTGAGAGTGGTAATCGTATTGATGTTAGTAAAGTTTATTTTGAAGCAACGCCAGCAATCAATCGTTTCTTTGACCCGTATTCAGTAAGTGGACAAGGTACTTTAAATTTAATTGATGAATTTGGATTTGGTTCATATTCACCGGCAGCACAATTTGTATTGATGCCTGTATTTGAGGATTTATTAAGAATACAACATATTGAGTTTAATGACCAAATTAGAAAATCGGCACATACATTCAATATTGTAGATAATAAACTTACTATATTTCCAAGACCAACAGCAACAACAATCTCAACAAAACCTAATATTTACATTGATTATTTTGTAAGAAAAGATTTTATAGCAAATTCTACATCGGTAAAATCAAATGTAGTTTCTGATTTCTCAAACGCAGGATATGATTTTATTCAATATACTACTATAAATGATGTGGGTAAGCAATGGATTAGAAAATATACCCTTGCATTAGTAAAAGAATTATTGGGAGCAATTAGAGAAAAATATTCAACTATTCCAATTCCGGGTTCTGAAATTAGTTTAGATGGAGCTGCATTGAGAAGTGAAGCACAAACTGAAAAGGAAGCCCTAATGACTCAATTAAGAGAAACATTAGAAGAATTGAGTAGAAAAGTTCAATTTGAAAATAAAGCAAATGAAGCTAAGCAACAACAAGAAATGTTGCAAAAAGTACCATTAGCAATTTATATCGGATAATTATGGCAAGATTTGCATTAGGTAGAGATATAAGATTCTTTGAAGGAATCTCAAGAGAATTAGTAGATGCAGTGGTAACAACCGCTGTGGTACTTTACAAGCTTATTATTGAAGATAGTAAAACAAATCTTTATGGAGAATCTCTTTCTAAAACTTATTTCCAAGGTACTGAATGTAATGCTATAATTGAGAGAGGAGATACCTCAGCTACTTATGAAGGATTTGGGGCAGATTCATCTCAAACTGTACAATTCCGTTTCAATAGATTTACTTTAGAGGATAAAGGATTCTATCCTGAAGTTGGTGATATTATTTTTCATAACGATGCTTATTTTGAGATTGATAATGTAACTGAAGATTTTTTAATTGGTGGTAGAACTGGAGAGCAAGAACATTTCTCACTTATATGTTCAACATTTATGACTAGACGTAGTTCTATACAAACTGAAATGAGAATAGTATAATGGAAAGAAAAGATACAAATAGAGCCAATCAACTCCCAATAGAAAAACAATATCAAAAAGGTGTAAAACTAATTGATATTGATACTACTATTGCGGAATATATGGGAGCATCAATTATACCCGATGTAGATGAAAATGGTACGAGTGTCAAAGTTCCATTAATATATGGTAATGCTGAAAGATGGGAAGGTGCTAGAAAGAATGGATATCTAAGAGACCAACGAGGTAGAATACAGATACCTTTAATAATGTTTAAAAGAAACTCAATTCAAAGAGATGATACTAAGCAAAATTTTAAAGATGGAGCTAGGATGTCCGCATATCAAACGTATTCTAAATCAAATAGATATGAAAGATTTAGTTTACAGAATGGAGTAAAACCTGTAAAAGAATTATACAACGTTGCTGTTCCTGATTATGTGACTGTAACGTATGAAGTAATGATTTGGACATCGTTTACAGAACATATGAATAAAATTGTAGAAGCATTTCAATACGCAACTGATAGATATTGGGGAAACGAAAATGGATATAAATTTAGAACAAGATTAGATTCGTTTGAAAATCAGCAAGAAGTTGGTGAGGGAACTGAAAGAGTAATTCGTACTACGTTCACAATGACGGTAAACGCTTATTTACTTCCTGAACAATTTAATAAAGTTCCGGTTGTTAAAAAAGAATATTCAAAGAAAAGAATTGTATTTGGGGTTGAAACGGATTTGAGTGGAAATTTATTTAATAGTCCTTCGGTATATAATGAATATGCACAAGTTATTGATTTCGTAGCAATTAGAGGTTCTCAAATGGCAACCTTTGTAAATACAAATACGGTCAAATTAACAAATGTAAAAAAACCACTATTACCATCGGAATTGATTGGTATATTTGATACTGATAATTGGTTTAGAGTTTATATTAACGGTGAATTTATATCTCCTACATTTTATACATATTCTTATAATGGAGTCACTAAAGAAATCGTATTTACATTCAGTTTAACCTATCCATTGGATGCTAATGATGAAATAGCAATAACTGGTAAATTTCAAGAACTATGAAAGTAACTGGTTTAAAAAATATAATGAAAGAAGTAAATGAGCCAAATGAATTTGAATTATTTGCTAGCGATTTACAACATCCATATTATTGGATTTTTAAAGTAGATAACGTTAGAGTAAAAACATTATCTCCTCAAGTTGAAGAATTAAGAAAACCTTCGGCAAGATTTGATGTTTTTGTAAATGGATTATTTATATCTGAAAATGATTATGTTTTTGGAAATAAAGGAAACGATTTTTATGTTAAATTTATAAAAACTAAATTTCCTGATTTTGATAGATTTGGAAATGTGTACGAGTTGGATGAAACCGATGAGGTGAAAATAAACGGAGATTTAGAAAAATTTGCAATATAATGGCAAGAAGAATACCAAATATTAATATAGATACTACTCAAAAATTTAGAGATAGAGCTGGATTTAAACAATTTGTATTACAAGTTAATACTGATACATTTATTTATTCATATTTTCCAAATACAATAGAATTAAATGAAGATAAAACATTATTTACATTAACTTTATTGAATAAAAGGTTTATAGTTGATATTTTGGAGTTGGATAATGTTAAGGATTATATTGATGTATATTTATTTGGAGTAAAGCAACCGCAAGACCGTTATACCGTTGAAGTGGATGGAACTAATATAGTTATTAATTTTATAGTTGATATAACTAGAATACCAGAAGATGTTAATACAACTAATTTTGAAATAAAAGGAAAAATAGCAGAAATATTATAATAAATGGCAAGATTAATACCTCGTAAACAGATTGAAGAACAACAAAATATTAGTAGCTCACTTAATATTGGAGAAAATGTATATGTTGGACAAGATGCCATTATTAGTGGGTCTCTTTTTGTTTCTCAAAGTTTTTTCTTTGGAAACGATACTGGTTCAAGAAATGAAATAACTGGTTCGGTATTTTTGACTGGTTCATTGGTAATTGCCGGAGAATTAAGAACCGCAGCACCTAATACAATTCTTTCTGTAACTTCATCAAATGCTTTGGTATCTGTCGATACTCAAAGATATGCTGGTATCCTTGCAAAAGATTTTGGTGCTAACTTACCGACACTTTATGTATCTTCAACCGATGGGGATGATACAAACGATGGTAGAAGTATTCAATATCCACTTCGTACAATTAAAAGAGCAGCCGCATTAGCAACTCCGGGGTACGATGGTAGATACGGATTTGATACTGGTTCTATCTATACTGGATATGCAATTAAGGTTCAAGCGGGAACGTATTTAGAGGATAATCCTGTGATACTTCCTAAGAATACAACTATATGGGGTGCTGGTTTGCGTATTACCAAAATTAACGCTAAAACACCCACAGAAGACCTATTCTATGTAAACTCTGGATGTTATATTGCAGAGGTAACAATGGGAGGTTTAAGATTATATCCTGACCAAATAAATCCTGAAAGAGGATTCGCCATAGCTTTTCAACCTGGTGCATTTATTACAACTTCACCGTACGTTCAGAACTGTTCGCAGATTTCCAATCAAGAGAATTCATTCACCGAACTTTACGAAGAAATTCCGCCGGGTGGTGGAGGTCTTTATGTTAATGGTGATGTGATAGATCCTGATTCTCCGTTGGCTTCAATGGTATTGGATGCTTACACTCAAATTTCTCCAAATGGTGTAGGATGTTTAGTAAATGGTAGAGGTTTCATTCAGTTGGTATCTTTCTTTAATAACTTTTCATATTACGCAATTAGAGTAAACAATGGTGGGCAAGCTACCCTAAACAACTCAAACATTTCGTTTGGTTTGTATGGTATGTATGCCAGTGGTTCTCGTTTTATATCTGGTAGTGGTGGTAATATTGCAGCTAGAGATTCCGTAAGAGGAACTTGGAGTTGTATTGTTGATGTTCTTAATAAAGGATTAGAAAACGGATTACCATCAATAACAAAATTAAATACGGCGGAAGGTATTCGTTTAACATCTCCTGCATTATACACACAAAGTAGAGTATCGGTAGGAACAACATTATCAACTACGGCAGCAGACGAAATATCGGCAGATTATACATTAATAAGTGAAATCGTTGATAAAGGTGTAACTAATTTTCCAACCCTATTAGCAAAGAGTTCTATAAAAGGATATGGATTTGATTCTCCTTATAATATTTTGGGAGCAGAACAAGTGACATCATCTATATCAGCAACAAATGGTGATTTAAATACTATAAGTGCATCTTACGCAGCTTTGTTAAGTATATTAGCAAATGGTACTGGTTCATTTAATTTTAAATCAAATACAAGTGCTAGTAGACAAATTGGTACTGATTCAATTGAACAAATATCAAATATTGCAACAAACTATACTGCATCAGTTAGTTCATCATTTGGCACGGTAATTAATATTATTACAAATGGTGTTTCTGCTAAACCAACATATGTAGCAAATACAAGTGGTAGTATAAAGGCGGGAACTACCGAGCAGACAATGTTGGGTGTAACATCATCTTTAGCAACAATAAATTCGGTAAGTGCAAGTTTTAGTATTGTTTATAATATTTTAGCAAATGGTACTGGTAGTAATATTTTAACAATACCAGCTAATCATCAAAAATCGTTTGTAATAACAAATAATAATAGTTCTTCTTTTAATTTTGAAGGAATTGGTAGTAACCCTACATTAACTTTATTTAGAGGAGAAACTTACAAATTTAATGTAGATGCAATAGAAACATTTGGTGGTATTGAATATCCATTTTGGATTAGACTACAGCAATTAGAAGGTATTACTGAAAAATATGATTATAATATTGGTATTGTAAATAATGGTGATAGTAGAGGAACAATAACCTTTACAGTACCATATAACGCACCAAATAGATTATATTATGTATCGCAGAATAAAAGTTCAATGGGTGGTGTAATTGATATAGTAAACTCATCTACAACGTCATTTGACTTAATTAAAAATACATTAACATACCCAGCTACAATACAAAGCGGTTCAATCGCTAAAACAAATATTGATATTGTAACGGCATATGAAATATTAGTAAACAATATAGCATTTATTCAAGATGAAGTAATACAATATGTATCATCTTCTTGGAGTGGGTTTTCATATCCAGAAGAAACTTGTAAAAGAGATGTTGCATATATTGTAAGTGGTTCGGCAAAAGACCTTTTATTTGGCGGAAATGAAGAAAGTATTAGAAATGGTTTATTTTATTATCAATATCCATCCCAGGCAACTACCACACAATTAGGTCCTACACTAACTGCTATGAAACATGCAGCTGAAGTTTCATTAAATTTAATTAGAGGTAAAGTATATGTAGTACCAACAAATGAAGTAGATGATGTATGGGAAACTATTAGAGATAATAAAACATTTGTACAAAATGAAGTTATAACTTATTTATCCTCTTCTTGGTCTAATTTTTATTATAATGAGGAAAAGTGTAGACGTGATACTGGATATATATTAGATGCGGTAGCAACTGATGCAAAATATGGTGGTAATGAAAGAAGTATAATTGCTGGTGAATATTATTATCAATATCCATCTTTAGCAATTGTAAGAGGTGATGGTGATGGTGTTGGGCAATTAGGACAAACAACCGATGGTATTAGATATGCTAGTGGAGTAGTTGATAATTTATTAAAACAAAAAACATTTACAGCTCCCGCTTCAACAACATTATCCGCATATAATAATTTACTAAATAATAAAGAATTAATTCAAAACGAAACAATTCAATTTATTAACGTTGCATTTCCAAATTTAAAATATAATCAAGTAACTTGTAAAAGAGATGTTGGGTATATTGTTGATAATGTAGCAACGGATTTATTATATGGTGGAATTGAAAGAGGTGTTAAAGCTGGTAGATACTATTATGATTATCCATCAATAGCAACAACAACTCAAAAAACATCAACTATTGCTGGTATTAAATATGCAAAAATTATTGGAGATACTATTGTTCAAAATCAAATATTAGATACACCACGTATTGTTTATAATGATGAGAAGAATTTTAGATTATCTACTTTAACAAACGTAACATCTTCATTTAGTGGTTCGGTAACTCAACAAACTTCTATTGGTAATACATTCTCAATTATAGAAGGAATTGTAGCAAGAGGATTAAGTTCGGTTAAATCTTTGTTAGCACAAAATACTGGATTAACTTGGAACAAATATAATCCAATAAGCGTAAGTAGTGGTTCTCAAATAACTTCATCTAATACAACACCAAATGAAGTAACTACAATTGGTAGAAATTTTGATATTGTAAATACTATTATTGGGGGTGGCTTAGTAGCTGAACCTTTATTCACTTCATCGCATGCAGGATTAACTAAAGTAACTACTGGAACGCAAACAACTGCATCATTTGCTGTAAGTGGTTCGGCAACGGCATCACTTTCATCATCATTTGCTTTAATTACTGGAATTATAACTGATGGGGTAAAATCATTTACACCAACTACTGCAACATATAACCCAGCAGATGGTAATTTTGTAATGACTATTCCAAGTCATACATTGAAAACATCTAATGGAATTTATTTAAGACCTGAATCATTTGTATTCACTTGTGATATGGATGGTAATAGAACGGAACATAAGTTACCGTCAGCAGGTCAACCGGCTTATACTAATAGATTAATAGTACAATCAGTAACATCAAATACTGTAACTCTAAATGTTGGTGCATCAGGACCTAATGTACAATTTACTCCTACCAACGCAACTTACAATCCAGCAAATGGAGATTTTGTATTGACTGTTGGTTCTCATAATTTGAGTATCGGAGAAGGTATTGTAATAACAACGGGTTCAATTGCATTTACTTGTGATATGGATAATAACCAATCGGTTAAATCTTATCCTAGATTTGGTATAGACCCATATGCAGGACGTTCTATGATGATAACCAATACTACTGGAACTACATTGACGGTTAATGTTGGAGCATCAGGCCCTAATAAATATTTTACACCTACAACGGCTAGTTATAACGCACTAACTGGTGATATGGTTGTAACTGTTGGTCAGCATGGATTGGGTGTTGGTAGAAGTGTTGTTTTAGAAAATAATTCAATAGCATTTACCTGTGACCAAGATGGTAACGCAACAACTCATAGTTATCCTAGAAGTGGAAGTGACCCATACGCAGAGCAATCAATTACAATAACATCAGTTGGGGCTACTCAACATACCGTAACTAATGCACCATACAATGCTGAAACCGGTGATGTTACTTTAACAATATCATCTCATGGATTTAGTAATGGTGATTATGTTAAGATTGCTGACAATTCATTAACTTATACTTGTATATTAGATGGTAATTTAGTTTCAAAATCGTATCCAAGAGTTGGTTATGATTATCCAAGCGGAAGATGGTTAGCAATATCTAATGTAACTGCAAACACATTTGATATTAATATAGGAGCATCTTCCTATACAAGCGCACATACATTTGTATCAGCAACTGCAAATGGAGTACAAAGACAAAATGGTATCTTTACAATTAATGTAGGAGATGCTGGAAGTGCTTCTGGTTCTATACACACATTTGTATCAGCATCAGCAAACGCTATAAAACACCTACCTCAATCAGTTCACACATTTGTATCAGCATCTGCAAACGCTATAAAACATTTACCGCAATCAATTCATACATTTGTTAGAACAAATCAAAATTCGGTAAGTACTGTACCTGTGTTAGTACAAAATACTTATGGTTTAATTAAAGTAACCAATACCGTATTCACAGCAAGTTCTGCAGCAACAACTGCAGAAAGTGCAAGTATTAGTTCATCATTTGCTTTAGTTGAGAGAGTATTAATAAATGGAACATCTATTATACCGGCATTAACATCTTCGTTAAACGGAAATATAAAAGTAACAAATGCATCACAATATATTTCAGCATCTTATTCGGCAAGTGTAAGTGATGTAAACTTTATATCGTCATCAATATCAATAGTAACAAAGATAATTGAAGGTGGTGAGTTTTCAGCACCAGTTTTTCAAACATATACAAATAGAATAACATCATCTAATAGTGTAGCAGCTTATGAAATTCTTAAAAATAATATTGGATTTATTGTATCGGAATCAATCGCATACTTAAGTTCATCTTGGTCAACTGCATCTTACGATGAAAGTAAGTGTAGACGTGATTTAGGATTTATACTTAGTGGTTCTGCTGAAGATTTAATATGGAACGCAAATTCAGCATCAATATTTAACGGATTATTCTATTGGGAATTCCCATCACAAGCGCAAGGAGCACAGCTTCAACAAACATTAGATGGTATAAACTACGCATCACGTTTAGCACAAAAAATAATATTAAATACTCCATTTGTTACGGTATCTTCGGATGTAACAAAAGCAAAAGTATTATTAAGAAACAATACTCAATTTATTAAAGATGAAACAATAGCATATTTATCATCTTCTTGGATTGGGCATGATTATAACGAAACAACTTGTAAAAGAGATGTTGGTCATATATTAGATGCCGCAATTACTGATATGGTGTATGGTGGTAACGAAAGAAGTAGAGTAGCATCATATTATTACTTTACATATCCATCGGCAGCAACTGGTTCACAATTAATGCAAACTATTGATGGTATTAACTACGCAAATAGATTAGCACAAAAGACAGTATTAAATTCAACATTTATACAAGCTGAAAGCAATAAAGTAAATGCAAGTAATTTAATAAGATTGAATAGAGATTTGATTGCAAATGAAGTAGTTGAATATGTTAGTTCTTCTTGGAGTGATGCACCTTACGATGATATCAAATGTAGAAGGGATGTTAAATATATTTTAGATGCGGTTAGAACTGACTTAGTATATGGTGGTAACGAAAGAAGTAAATTTGCAGGAGAATACTATTATGAATATCCATCTAAAGCAATCGTAGCTGGTGTACCATCGGCAACTGCTCAATTAGATAGTACTATAACTGGTATTGATTATGGTAGTGGATTGGTACAAAATATAATTAAAAATAATATATTAAGTGTACCATCCTCAACAATAACAAATGCAGCAGCTTTGGTAAGAAAAAATAGAGCATTCTTACAACAAAACACCGTTGATTACGCTAATGAAATATATCCTAACTTAGATTATATTGAAAGTAAGTGTTATAGAGATACTGGATTTATTGTAGATGCTGTAATTACCGATTTGGTGTATGGTGGTAATGAAAGAAGTGTAACTGCAGGAAGATTCTATTATTTATATCCATCCCAAGCTACTGGAGTTCAATCTGAAGAAACAATTGATTCATTAAACTTTACAAAAGGTTTAGCAAAATTAGTAGCAATTGGTGGAAAATCAATAGAGGATGGTTTTGATATTGTAGCAAACGTAATTGAAAGTGGAAGTAATTCAGCACCTAATGTGGTACTAAATACTGCAGATGGAATCAAAGCAACTACGGCTCTACAAATTACATCATCAATATCAGTAGGGACAACTGATAAATCTATTATATCATCTTCATTTGGTAATATACTTAATATTCTATCAAACGGAACTGGTTCAATACCAACAACTATTGTTAAGAATACAAACAAAGGTGTAAATGTTTTAGGTGGTACACAAATAACATCTTCAAATACACCTGATACTTCTGAAAAGGTAAAAGTAACTACTGGATTTGATATCGTACTTGATATTGTAGAAAATGGTACGGGTTCAATTCCAACTATTGTAACAAATGTAAATTCTTTAATTAGAAGAACAGCGACAAGCAGATATATAACAACCGCATCAATATCATCTACATATCTTACAGCTTCAAATAATAGTTTTGATATTGTTTTGGATATTGTTGAAAATGGTACTGATACGTTACCTACATTAATAAAAAATGTTGATGGATTAGTAAAAATAACAAATACAAATCAATATACATCTTCGGTAATTATATCATCTTCAATAGCAAAAAGTATATCAGGAAGCTTTGATACAATTATAAACATATTACAAAATGGTACAGGTTCTAAACCAACTACGGCAACATATAATCCTGCCAATGGTAACTTTGTAATTACTATTCCAAACCACA
>Ga0208974_1000422_pt1 | contig 17701 bp, 30 predicted proteins | sample GreLakmeER15MSRF_FD_187699 | JGI IMG/M metagenome (GOLD analysis project Ga0208974, IMG submission 187699) | Freshwater lentic microbial communities from great Laurentian Lakes, MI, USA - Great Lakes metaG ER15MSRF (SPAdes) | ecosystem: Environmental > Aquatic > Freshwater > Lake | place: Great... | reverse complement strand
ATTTTGGAACCATTATGATTCCAACATTGCTTGCTGCAACTGTATGTTTCATCGTTGCCTTCATTGCCGCACCTCCGGTGGACATTGATGGTATTCGTGAACCTGTTGCTGGTTCACTTATGTATGGCAACAACATCATCTCAGGTGCTGTTGTTCCTTCAAGCAACGCAATCGGACTGCACTTCTACCCCATTTGGGAAGCAGCAAGTCTTGATGAATGGCTCTATAACGGTGGACCCTATCAGTTGGTTGTTTTCCACTTCCTTATTGGCATCTTCTGCTATATGGGTCGTGAATGGGAACTTTCCTATCGTCTTGGTATGCGTCCATGGATTATGGTTGCCTATAGTGCTCCTGTTGCAGCTGCCACCGCAGTATTTCTTGTCTATCCTTTTGGTCAAGGTTCTTTTTCTGATGGTATGCCTTTGGGTATTTCTGGAACCTTTAACTATATGTTTGTGTTCCAGGCTGAGCACAACATCCTGATGCACCCCTTCCATATGCTTGGAGTTGCTGGTGTATTTGGTGGTTCTCTATTCAGTGCTATGCATGGATCTCTGGTCACTAGCTCACTCGTTCGTGAAACAACGGAAACTGAATCGCAAAACTATGGATACAAGTTTGGACAAGAAGAAGAAACTTATAACATATGTGCAGCTCATGGATATTTTGGTCGTCTCATCTTCCAATATGCTTCGTTTAACAATTCTCGTAGTCTGCATTTCTTCCTTGCTGCTTGGCCCGTCGTGGGTATTTGGTTTGCCGCTCTTGGTGTATCTACTATGGCGTTCAATTTGAATGGTTTCAACTTTAATCAATCCCTGATTGATAGTCAGAATCGTGTAATTCCTACTTGGGCAGACATCCTAAATCGTGCTGGTCTTGGTATGGAAGTTATGCATGAACGAAACGCCCATAATTTCCCGTTGGATCTAGCATCAGTTGAAGCAACGCCAGTTGCCTTGACTGCTCCAACCATCGGTTGATATAAAACTCAAAAAATAAATAGAGGAGTTCCACAAGAACTCCTTTTTTTATGCTCCTCATCCTCCTCCTCTTCCAGATCTTCGGAGTGTTCCTCTTTCTAATGTCCCTATTATGATATCCTCAGACACTCCCTATAAACTCGCAGATATTATATGATTTTAAATTTTTGTGCTATATGTGGAACAAGAGATGATTTGCATCACCACCATTTTGTTGCTAAAAGTCATGGTGGTAGTGACGATGAAACAAATATGCTTACCTTATGTTTTAAGCATCATAATGAGATTCATAGTAAATCATATAGAAATAATCTTAATCATAGCAAATTAACAAAAGAAGGATTACAAAGAGCAAGAGAACGGGGAGTTGTCCTTGGAAATTCTAAAAATCTTGTAGAATATAATAAGATCAAAAAACGTAATGCAAAAAAATATGCTTGGGAATACAAAGACCTTATTTTATCTTTTCAGAACAACGGAATGACATATCGGCAAATATGTGCTGAAATGCAAAAGTTGGGTATTAAAACTAGTCATGGTTCTAATATCTGGCACCCTGTTCAAATAGGTAGAATATTGAAAAGAATTAAAAATGGTACTATTATATGATATCCTCAGACACTCCCTATAAACTTGCAGAAATTATCAGAGATACTTGGCCTCAACTTTACAGAAAACCAGAAGCATCTTACAATAAACAAAAGACTTTGAAAAATGAAAAAATACAATGAAGAATATTTTTCTGTAATTGAAACTAAAACAGGAAGAAAAATTGTTGATTGTGGTGATGAAATGGATGCATATGCAATGATTGCCTTTGACCCACAAAACCGAACGATTACAAGAAATAAAGTTTTGATGAGTCCAGTAATTGATGTTGAAATTCCAAAAGCACTTCCTACAACAAATGTCGTTGCATCAAACGTAAAAGAAGGTGAATGTACAACAAAACAACAACTACTTGATGCTGGACAATTAAAACTTCTAGAAGATCAAAGAATTCCAGTCAATGCTAAATAACTTTCAGTTTTATTAAGAAATATGAAATTTACAGTTTATTCAAAAGATGGTTGTCCATATTGCACAAAAGTTCAGCAGGTGCTAGAATTGGCAGAACTACAATACGTGGTTTACAAATTGAATGTAGATTTTACTCGTGAAGAGTTCTATGCCGAATTTGGAGAAGGGTCTACCTTTCCTCAAGTAATTGTTGATGAAAAACATATCGGAGGTTGCTCCGATACAGTTCAATATTTGAAGGAGCAAAATCTAGTTTAATGAATACTAATTTTCACGAAGTTTACAATGATGTTGAAAAGGCAATCGATTATGCCTTTAATGGACAATTTGTTTTGAAGTTTTATGATTATTTGAAAATTCGTGGAACAAAAAGATACGAAGTTGAAGAGTTTATTGAAAGCGCTACAGCAAATGAAATTAATAATCTTGTAATAGATTTGGATACGTATTTGGAAGGTGGTGCTGATGATCTTCATAAACAACTTCGTGAGGCTTATGGACATATTCCAAAACCTCAAGCAAGAAAAATTAGAAACTACATCTATGGCATCTTAGAAGATGCTTGGAAATATAGTAATGACAAACGACCAGGAAGACGCAAGAAAAACACTAAATAATAATGAACTCCAAATTAATCGGGGTGTTGAACTATTACTACGCAATAGGAGGAAGGAGAAATCAAAACCAAAAACTTTTCAAGTGAAGTTTGGTAAAATGATTTCTCTCTTCCGTAGAGAGTTTCATTTTTTTATTGAATTTCACTTCGACATTAGGAAAAAATAAACCTCTCTGGAGAAGAAAAATGTTAGCAGTAACTCTAACTATAGGAACATTAGTTTCAATTATGTTCTTTTTTGTAGGAGGTGTGGTAGGATGGTTAGCAAAAGAGCATTTCTATCAAACACAACCAATTTTTACACACCCAGAGATGTTTGACTCTAATGGTAATGTAATACCCGACGAAATTTTAGCTGTGAGATTTGAGAATGATTTTGATTATGATGATGAAGATGAAGATGAATAAATAAAACTGCCTGTGTGGTTCGCATCTATCGGGTAGAAAAGGTGTTTAGGCACCTTTTCTTTTATAAATAATATTGCGAATCACGATAGAGCAGAAATGTATTACACTTATGCATATTTGCGTGAGGATAGAACACCTTATTATATTGGTAAAGGTGAAGGTAATAGAGCATACAAATCACATAAAAGAAAAAATGGGCAGGAATTAAAACCAAAAAACAAAAATCAAATCATTATTCTTAAAAAATTTAAAAGTGAAAAAGAAGCATATATTCACGAAGAATATATGATATCAATTTTTAAAAGAAAATGTGATAGAGGCATTCTTGTAAATATATCTTTAGGTGGAGAACAACCAAATTCAAAATACAAAACTTTGGAAGAAAAGGTAGAAGCAAGAAGAATAAGATCTAGAATAAATGCTAAAAAATACAGGGAAAATGAAACGAATGAACAAAAAGAAAAAAGAAATAAAAAAAGAAGAAAAAAATATTCATTGAACAAAGAAATTATAAATCAAAAAAGAAGAGAAATTTACAAACTAAATAAACAGATTGACGAATAAATTAAATTATTCTAAAATGTAAATAAATTAAAATTAAAATTATGGCGATTATGACTACGACGAAGACGACGAAGACGAAGACTGAAACTCCAATTGAGAGTCTTCCATCCAACCCATTTGTATTTGAAGTTTTAGAACTTGTTTCAAAGCAAAGAAGCAATGCAAAAAAAGTTGAAGTTCTTAAAGCATATGAACACGATTCTTTAAAGACTGTTTTTATTTGGAACTTTGATGATACAGTAATTTCTCTTCTTCCTGACGGTGAAGTTCCGTATGCGAATACTGATGAACAATCTGTTTATGCTGGAACTCTGTCTGAAAATCTAGCAAGAGAAGCTGCTGGAGGTGAATCGGCAACAGGTCAAGATCTAGATGGAAGAGGTCGCACATCTCTCCGCAGAGAATATCAAAACCTTTATCACTATGTAAAAGGTGGTAATGACTCACTTTCTACAATTCGTAGAGAAATGATGTTTATTAATCTTCTTCAAGGACTTCATCCAAGAGAAGCAGAAGTATTAATTCTTACAAAAGATAAGAGGTTGACAAATAAATACAAAATAAGTATTGATAATGTGAAAGAATCCTATCCCGAAATTCAATGGGGTGGACGTTCGTGACAGTTGCAGTAAGTGGAGAAAAAAGTATGGCAGAATCTGAAAAAGAAGAAAAAAATATTCTGCCATCCCGATATGGTTGTGAAATTGTTTTAGAAAAAACAACCCTTGAAAAAGCAAAAGATTCTTCTTTTCCAAGTGATGCTTACTTAGTTTGGTATGTAATTGATGGAAAACAATATCTTGATTTAACAAGAGGAACCAAGATTCGCATTTTTGATATGTATTATGACACTTATGGTCCTGGAACACTCAAAAAAATTGACTTTGGATATGGAAGAGTAAATCCCAAACTTTGGGGGTATAGGCAACCAGAGAAAAAGAAAAGAAGATGACAGAAGGATTTAGTAAGGAAAAAATTGATGTTACTATCAATAAAGATGAGATAAATAAAATATTAAAAAAATACAAGAAAATTAAAAAGTATCAAAGGTCTCCTCTTTTTGAAGTTAAAACTATGGACGGAACCGAAACATATGTCAGCAAATTAATTCAAGAAGGACAGGAGAACCTATGAAAAATGGGCAAGCACTATTTACTTAATTTGTATGGTTGTTCATTTGTTCTTTTGAATGATGAACTTTGCCTCATAGATTTACTAGAAAATGCAGCAGCGGCATCTGGTGCGACTGTGGTTCAAACGATTTCAAAAAAGTTTGAACCACAAGGAGTTACTGTAATGTGCTTGTTGTCGGAAAGTCATATTAGTATTCATACTTGGCCTGAAGAAGGTAAAGCTGCAGTAGATGTTTATACTTGTGGTGATTGCAATCCAAAGATTGGATGTGATATTATCATTCAGCAACTTTATGCATCAAACCATACACTAAGTTATATTGAAAGGTAACAAAAGTTACAAAATTGCTTGACTATATACGTCGGGTAGATTAAACTACCTATACGTTCATTCCCAACGGGAACGGAAGTAAGCCGACTCGGAACGGATCGTTCATTCTCTATTCGCAAATAGAGAACGCAAAAGCCGACTGAAGGAACGCTCTTTAACTTAAACAACTAAGGAGAACCCTAATGTCACAAGTCGTATACCGTGGTGTCGCATATGACACCGAAGTTCGTCGCCAGCAACAACAGCAGGCACAACAACAGTCCCAACAATATAATGAAACTTATCGTGGTGTTAAGTTTATAAAGGAGGGGCAAAAATGAACACTTATTTTGTTCGTTATCTTAAACTTAAAGCAAAAAAAGAAAAGTTTCTTAAAATTGCACAACTGAATATGGCAAAGCAACCACAAGTTGCATAATTTAAGAGAGGTGCTTGACACCTCTCTTTTTTTTATGTATAATTACCTTTGTTGAGGTTAATAAAGATGGATAAAGAAAAGCTTAAGCTTATTGTAAGAAATCTTGAGTCTTTAGTTGATTGCCTTAAGTCAGAGATTTATTCTGATACATCTTCATATAAGTATGAAGAAATTGCCCCACATATAAACGATTACGACGAAGTTTTTTATGAAGATGACGATGGATACGCAGATTGATGAATTTGAGTTTATGAAACCAGAAGTTAAACTTATTAGTGTTACTCCAGATGCAGAAAAGCATATGGCATACTGTGCTCGGGTAAGTAATCCAGATAATCAACAGAATGAAAAGTTTTCTGGATTACTTAAGTATTGTATTCAGCATCAGCATTGGAGTATCTTTGAACAGGCTTCAATGACTGTTGAGATTAATACTACAAGAGGTATTGCAGCACAAATTTTGAGACATCGTAGTTTTACTTTTCAAGAGTTTTCTCAACGATATGCTGATACTGGACTTTTAAGTAAATCAATTCCTCTCCCTGAACTTCGTAGGCAAGATACTAAAAATCGTCAAAATAGTATTGATGATATTCCTGATTATTTGAAATTGGTTTTGCTTGAAGATATTCGTGTGCTTTTTGAACACTCTCAGAGCATCTACAATCGTCTTCTGGATAAGGGTGTGGCAAAAGAGTGTGCAAGGTTTGTACTGCCCTTAGCAACCCCCACAAGACTCTATATGACGGGTTCTGTGCGTTCTTGGATTCATTACATTGATCTTCGTTCAGCACACGGAACACAGAAAGAACATATGGAGATTGCAGAACTGATTCGTTGCATCTTTACCTGCCAATTTCCTGCAGTATCTGAGGCACTTAGTTGGACTCGTGAAGGATGTGCTGAGTGTATGGATGCTCCATCCATCACTATTGAATAAATATTTTTGTTGTAATTGATAACATATGGCAACATACCCTGTTTATAATAAAGTTACTGGTGAACAAAAAGAAGTGACAATGAGTGTTCACGATTGGGAACAATGGAAGAAAGACAACTCTGATTGGGATAGAGATTGGTCTGATCCTTCAACTTGCCCTTCATCTGGTGAAGTTGGAGAGGTGTATGACAGACTTAAAAAATCTCATCCTGGATGGAACGATATTTTACACAAAGCATCAAAAGCTCCTGGGTCCAAAGTAAAACCAATCTAGAAAGTAAATGTCAAGAAAAAGAAATCAACCAGCAACACCAGTTCCTTTTGGAATGAGCAATAAGCAAATGAAAAGGAAAAAACCAATTAGTGTGGATTTGATGAGAGATATTGAACCTCTCACTGATAATCAAGAAGAATTTTTTAGATCTTACCGATTGGATAAAAACATTGTTGCTTATGGATGTGCAGGTACAGGTAAGACTTTTATTGCACTCTATAATGCACTAAAAGATGTTCTTGATGAAAAATCTCCATATGAAAAAATTTACATTGTTCGTTCACTAGTTGCCACAAGAGAAATTGGTTTCCTTCCTGGAGATCACGAAGATAAGTCTTCACTTTATCAAATTCCTTATAAGAATATGGTGAAGTATATGTTTGAAATGCCAGATGATGCTAGTTTTGAAATGCTCTATGGTAATCTCAAAACTCAAGGAACAATTAGTTTTTGGAGTACATCGTTTATTCGTGGAACTACTTTGGATAATTCAATTATTATTGTAGATGAATTTCAAAATCTTAATTTTCACGAATTAGATTCTATCATCACTCGTGTTGGTGAAAATTCTAAAATTATGTTCTGTGGTGATGCAACACAATCTGATTTGATACGAACAAATGAAAAGAATGGGATTGTTGATTTTATGAAGGTTCTTCGTATAATGCCTTCTATTGATGTCATTGAGTTTAGTGTAGAAGACATTGTTCGTTCTGGATTAGTCAAAGAATATATTCTTGCAAAAATGGAAGTAGGTGTATGAGTTTTATTCATCATAATTTTTTAGGTGATCTTGAATTAGAAAAGAAAGAACAAAACGGCATCCGTCTGTATCATCTTCCTGATGGTCAGTGGGTGCCTTCTATCACTTCTGTAACGTCTTTCTACAATAGACAGATTTTTGTGAAGTGGAGAGAACGTGTTGGTCTTGAAGAAGCAAATCGTATTACTAAAAGAGCAACAGCACGAGGGACTGATTTTCACCAAGTTTGTCAGGACTATCTTGAAAACAAAGAACTGAACTGGGATGATTATCAACCCCTAACAAAGTTTATGTTTTATCATCTCAAACCAGAACTTGATAAGATAAATAACATACACGCAATTGAAAGAACTTTATATTCACAGTACTATGGGCTTGCAGGACGAGTCGATTGTATTGCTGAATATGAAGGAGAACTTGCGGTAATTGACTTTAAAACTTCAGACAAAATTAAACCAGAAGAGTGGATTGAAAACTATTTCGTTCAAGAAATGTTTTATGCTGCTTCATATTATGAAATGACAGAAATTCCAATTAAAAAATTAATTACTTTGATGGTCACTCCTGGTGGTGAAGTCAAAGTATTTGACAAAAGGAACAAAGGGGATTATATTAAGTTACTAGTCCGATATATCAAAGAATTTGTACATCACAATACTGGGTCAGATGGAAAATGAATTAGAAAAAGCATTAGAGAGTAAGTTCTTTTGTCCATCAAAATTTGCTCAAGAAATCGAAACTCTTGTGCATACAAATGAGGATATGAATTATATTGATGCAATTATTCATTTCTGTGAAAAGAATAGTATTGATGTAGAATCCATTCCTAAATTGATCTCTAAACCACTGAAAGAGAAAATTAAGTATGAGGCAATGGAACTTAACTTTCTCAAAAAAACTTCCCGTGCTAAATTAGTATTTTGAATGATGCCGTTTGATGCATATCGTGAATATCTTGCGTTAAAGAATCACTTTACAAAAGATAGTTATGACTACTTTAAGTATTGTGGTAAAAGTCGTGCAACTGTTCAATCTTTTTACAAACGCAAAGATCGTTTTTGGTTTGAAAAAGTAGCACGACAAAAAACAGATCAAGAAGTCGTAGAATTTTTTGTATCAAATTTTATCACCTGTACTGATCCAAGCAAACTTTGGATTGGTGAAATGATCCGAGAAGGTGATAGGAGATATGAAGACTGGAAAAAGAAAAATCAATCACTTTCCTATGTCTTTAAACAAGAAACTCAAAATTTGTTTGAAGATAAAAAAGTAGATGAAGTTTTTGTGTGTTCCAAGGGTCATCCTCCAGTTCTCAAAAATTTCCTGAACGGGAACATTAGTCTTGAAACACTAGTCATTTATGATAGAATATTCCTGTTCGGGAAAAACTTTGATAAAAAACTTAAAGATCCTGTGTGGGAATCTGTAAGTATGAAGATGAAAAAATATTCTCCTTTCCTACATATAGATGTACAGCGTTATAAACATATTTTAAAAGAAATTATTTTGGGGGATAAATGAGTTTCTTTAAATCTGAAGTTGTTCGTGCTGAGATGGCAGAAATTGGTGAATTACAAGAAGACGTTTATCGCAATGTCTTTAAGTTTTCTACAATGACGAAGGAAGAAAAACTTAATCACGTCAAAGTTCTTGAAAAACTTCTTGAAAAACAGAAAGTTCTTTATACTAGATTAAGTTTATCTGATGATCCTGAAGCAGTTGAAATGAAAGAACGCATTACGCAATCTGCAACAATGATGGGACTCCCCCAAAATGTTGATATGAATATCATTTTGAATAATATGTCTAAAATGCTTGAAGTGATGAAACAGCAAATTGACAAAACAGGTTCCGACCTGTAGAATAACGAAGTACACAAAAGCCAAATCTGTACAAATACGAGGTAATCTAATGTCTTTTAAAGATCTTAAGAAACAATCTTCTCTGGGTTCTCTTACACAGAAACTAGTAAAAGAAGTAGAGAAGATGAGTACAACTTCTGGTGGCACTGATGAACGTCTCTGGAAACCCGAAGTGGATAAAACTGGTAACGGTTTTGCCGTGATTCGTTTTCTTCCTGCTCCTGAAGGTGAAGAACTTCCCTGGGCAAAAATGTATTCTCACGCATTCCAAGGTCCTGGTGGTTGGTACATTGAGAATAGTCTGACTACAATCGGTCAGAAAGATCCCCTTGGAGAACATAATCGTGAACTCTGGAACAGTGGAACTGAAGCAAACAAAGAAACTGTTCGTAAGCAAAAGCGTAAACTTTCCTACTATTCTAACATCTATGTCGTAAAGGATCCTACCAATCCTCAGAATGAAGGTAAAGTCTTCCTCTTCAAGTATGGTAAGAAAATCTTTGACAAGGTTATGGAAGCAATGCAACCTGAGTTTGAAGATGAGACTCCTATCAATCCCTTTGACTTCTGGCAAGGTGCAAACTTCAAACTGAAGATTGTGAAGAAGGATGGTTATTGGAACTACGACAAGTCTGAGTTTGGTTCTGTAGAACCTCTGCTGGACGATGATGATGCTCTGGAAGCAATCTGGAAGAAAGAGTATTCTCTTGCTGCTGTGACTGCTCCCGATCAATTCAAGTCTTATGAAGAACTTGAAAAGCGTTTGAAGTATGTTCTCGGTCAGAAAGGTTCTTCTCGTTCTTCTGTTGAAGAAGAAACTGAGTATGATGATTACTCTGAGAACAATGTTGAGAGTGCTGTTGTAAAGGAACTTGAAGAGTCCTATGCTCGTTCTAAGTCCCCTTCACTTCCAGTAGTCACCAAAGAAGTTGATGACGATGAAGATGATGCTCTTGCATACTTCTCTCGTCTTGCTGATGAATGATTAGGAGTAAAGTTTAATATTATCTCCTTTCTTAAGGTCCTCACTAACATACTGTGAGGACCCTTTTTTATAGGACATAATTTCGTCCATATCATTCAAAACAACATTTAAGTATTGGGATTTTAAAACAAAAATATTTCTTTTATCGTTTTCTAGTTTTTCTTCATATTCATAGTTTGTGACTGGAACTGCTATATTTCCACTATCAACTTGTTGATCAATAAAATAATCATAAAAACTTATAGAGTATGGTGATGAAACTTGAAGTCCTCCAGGAACAATAATTACATCTTGACTATTTTTAATTTCTGTTGTTTCGTAATGATGAATACCTCCATATAGAGTTTCATAATCTCCGTATTTGGATAGCATCAAATCATCAAATTGTTGTTGAGGTAATGGCCATTCTGTTTGAATATTCACGATATTGTTGCATAAAAGAATCACCCAATCTAAACTGGAGTCTTGATAAACTTCATATGCTACATTATCTGGACGATCATTACCTTTGATCTGATACTTGGTGAAGAATGCTAAGTTTTGAAAAATGTCTTCTCTTAATTTTCCTTTCTTGAATAGATTTTTAAGAGGAGCATAGTCTCCAATTTTAGCATCTGGAAGTCTGCTAACATATTCAAAGTTTGGAACTTGTCGGAAGTAACTTGGCATTTTAGTAACCTATTTGAGTGTCTCTATTTCCATCAAGATCTGTATAATCATCATCATAAATTGGCTCAAGTTCTTGGAAAGTTAAATCAAGTTGATATGAAGCCATTGCTCCATCTTCAAAAGACATATATGTTGCTTCTGGAGTGTAATTTACATTACAACTTGTTAATGCACACTCTTTAAATTTATTTAAGTATGGGTGATTTTCTTTCTTAAAAATGTAAGAAATTGCAAAAGTATGTGGTGTTTGTAATAAAAATGAAGAAGCAGATCTTTTTACTGACATTGCTTGTTTAAATGTTCTAATAATTTTTCTAACTATTTCTGCTTCAGTTTTTGAACGTGGTGATAATTTAAAATTAAAAGAAAATTGACGAAGATCTGGAGAATTAAAAAGTAATTCTAAGTTTGGATTGATTATCGCACCAAATTCTCTCTGCATTATACCACCTTGACCAATTGCACTTTCAATAAGTTTTGAAACTATTGCGGTCCGTGCTCCACTGCCTGGAGTAGAGATTGCTTCTGCTTGCTTCTCAAAGTCTTTAGCCATATCTTCCCCCATTATTCCAGTTCTCATCAAACCTGCAAGTGCCCCTTGAAGATCTGGTAAATCCATTCCGGACCAATTTACTCTATTACTATCAGATATTCCTCCTGGTATTGGTAATACTATTGTGCCTAATATCTTTCTTTCTTTATTTTTAAATTCTGGTCTTCCCCCATCAACTGTTACTCTTCTTAAATCTTGATTTCCTGGTCCAAACCCTTTGAGACCCGATTGTTGATATTTGACAATTGAAAATTTTATACAATCTTGATAATTTAGATTTAAACCCTCTGGATAAACAATGGGTTTGTTTTTTCCATAATCGTCTCTTGATTTTATATTTTTTCTTTCTTCCTCAAAAAAGTTTCGATTTTCATTTGTTATTGGGTCTCCTATTTTTGTTGAAGTTGCTGTATTAGAAGACCCTGATACTGCTTTAGTTTGTTCTGGTGTTAATCCTTCTTTTTTAGATGCAGTGTTTATTTGTTGTTGTGTAGTAGTTTTTAGTGCCCCTTCTTTAAGAGACTTTTGAGCATCTGCTCCTAACCAAGGAGTATTTGAAAATGGTTTATTATTATTTTTCCAATCTCCTGATGTACCAGTGCGTGTTGCTGCTATCACACCATCTCCAATTTTTCCTTCGTAATAAATTATTTCGTGTTTTACAGAATTTGGATTTATTTTCCCAGTTTCATCTAATGTATATGTTGTTCTTGTTGATGTTGTTATTTCTACTCCTTGAGCACCAACTTTTGTTGTATTTTTACCACTTTCTATTGTTTTAGTTGCCATCAAACTCCCTCCCCGTTTACAAGAGGATTAATGATCTCAATTTTTTGTAGAGTATGAGACATTTATAAGGAGTTTTTATTTATTTAGAAGGATTTTTGCATAAGGTATGGAGAGTAGTTCATCAAGTTCTTCATATTTAACAATATATAATTGCCCTAATATTTCTTCCCAAGTATAGTTTCTAGGTTTTCTCCAGTGAAAATTAATTCCCTTAAATCCCCATTTTTGTATTTCAGTACAAGCAATCAGTGGGTGTTGGTCATATTCAATACCTGGAGTTTTTGCTCTATAAACAAAGGTATAAAACTTTCCAACTTCTGGGATCCAAGTTTTTTCTTTGAAGATACTCATAATCAAAATCATAATATCTTCTGGATCCTTTACACTCATCTTTCCAACTTCTTCTTTGAGTTTTCTAACTCTTGCTGTTGATCCTGCAATATATTGTCCGAAACCTTCTGCCATTATTTGATACCTAGGTCTTCTTCGGTGATTACTTTAAACTGCAAAAGTCTATCATCACACCATTCTTTTGCTGCTTTCCATTTTGCCTGATTCACTGCATAAGTAGTGCATTCATAAAGATATGATTTAGTAGCTCTACTTTTTTTCTGTGGAGGAACAGTTTGTTTTTTGGGTTTTACTTCAATCACATAAGTTTTAACTTGCCCAGATTGTTCTTTTACTTTAATAATAAAATCTGGAAAGTATCTATGAACTCTATTGTCAACTGGAGAAAGATATGGAATGTAAAATTCTTCACTACCCCATTCTAAAATATTTTCATTTAGATCACACCAACTACAGAAACGTCTTTCCCAACTACTCCTACAAATGATATTATTTGGGTCTCCTTTGTATTTTTGTGGGTAAGATGGTTTATATTTACTCTTAATACTTTCTGCCATTTTCCTTAATACATAATATATACCAGTTAAAAAGTATTTATAGATGGCATCTCCGTCTCCATCAAAGAAAAGTGTATTCGATATAAAATCAAAAATATTAAGACCTGCACTAACCTCTCATTTTCAGTGTTGGTTCAATCCACCTCAAGCAGTAAAAAACTGGTTGAAAGAGAGACAAGAAGCTGGTATTGGAGTTGCTTATGAAGGTAATGAAGAATTATTTTCATTACTTTGTTCTGAAACTTCTCTACCCGGATCTTCTTTAGCAACTTTGGATATTAATAATGATTTTACTGGTGTAACAGAGAGACACGCATATCGTAGAATTTATGATGATAGAATTGATTTTACTTTTTATGTTGATCACGATTATAATATAATTAAATTCTTTGAAAATTGGATTGGGTATATTGCAAATGAGCAATATACGGATGAAAATGGTGTAAAAAATAATGCAATAGAACTACCAAATTATTCTTATAAAGTGAGATATCCAAATCTTTATAGGACAGAAGTTTATGTTAATAAATTTGAAAGAGATTATAATGGAAGATATATTCGTTATAGATTTTTGCAGGCATATCCAATTAGTATACAATCAATGCCTGTGTCTTATGACTCCTCTTCTTTATTAAAATGTACAGTTTCTTTTACTTATACTAGATATTTGACTACAGGAGAATTTAATACTGAGTCGCAGAAAAACTTATTTAATAATATAACTGCAGAACAAGCTGCAGCAATTAATGCAGCTTCCTATAATCCAAATCTTAATCTTGGAATAGATTATGCAAGATATAATGTAACTGGTGGAGTTAACTATGCTGCTGCATTTGCATCTGGAAATTCTGTCAATATTACTCCAGAGACTAGTGATTACAGAGATTACAACTAAATAATCACATCTGAAATTCTATAGGTCATTATGCCTTTACCAAAGATTAGTACTCCAACTTATGAAGTTGAATTGCCATCAACAGGAGAAACAATTCAATATAGACCTTTTTTAGTTAAAGAAGAAAAAGTATTAGTAATTGCTTTAGAAAGTGAAGACACAAAGCAAATCACAAATGCAATCAAAACAGTAATTAAAAATTGTATTTTATCCAAGGGAGTAAAGGTAGAAACACTCCCTACATTTGATATTGAATATTTGTTTCTTAATATTCGTGGTAAGTCAGTTGGAGAAGAAATTGAAGTCAATATAATCTGTCCTGATGATGAAGAAACTACAACTACAGTAACTCTTAATTTGGACGATATTAAAGTCCAAAAGAATGAAGATCACACAAATAAAATTCGTGTAGATAAAAGCATTATGATGGAAATGAAGTATCCATCACTTGAGCAGTTTATTAAAACTAATTTTGATTTTTCAAATACAAATGCAATGGATCAATCATTTGAATTGATTGCTTCTTGTATTGATAAAATCTATACTGAGGATGAAGTTTGGTCTACTGCTGATGTGACTAAAAAAGAACTAAATGAATTTTTAGAACAGATGAACTCATCACAGTTCAAGGAAATTGAAAAGTTCTTTGAAACGATGCCTAAACTTTCTCATAAGGTCAAAGTTACAAATCCAAAAACTCAAGTTGAAAGTGAAGTTATTTTAGAAGGGTTAGCATCTTTTTTCGCATAGCACTGGTTCATATGAACCTTGAAAGCTATTTTCGTCTCAACTTTGCCTTGATGCAGTACCATAAATACTCATTAACGGAGATTGAAAATATGATGCCTTGGGAACGAGACATCTATGTTGAATTGTTAATGCAGCATCTGGAAGAAGAAAAAACAAAACAACAGCAAGTAAATGGCACTCAATTCTTCTAAAATTGTACCAGTATCAAAACCGAAGAATGGTCGTGCCTTAGTTGATGAGAAGATAGACGAAAGGATATTAAGATTACTTGGTCTTGAAGATGTATTTGATATTGATTATGATACTTATGCATCTCTTCTCAAAGAGAGGATGGGTTCTGCAAGAATGAGAAAGCAGACTCTTCCAACAGAAGAAGTTGAATTACTTACAAATGAATGGAAAAAAATAAAGGGTAAGAAAGGTAGATTTAAAGTCAAAAAGATTACTGCAGAAAGTTTTAAAAAGGGCACTGCAGTTGGAATGAATTTGGGAAAACAAAAATTTCTTGGTGGCATAAAACCACTAGCACTTCCTCAAGCAACAGATAAGATGGTTGGGAAAAATGATATTCAAGAAATTATAGATTTACTTGCAGAAATTATTAAAAATCTAACACAACAGAATAAAATACAAAAAGATTCAAACGAGAGAGAAAGAAAAGAAAGTGAAAACGTAAAGAGAGCACTAGCTGAATCAAAGTTAGAAAAAGGATTTGCTCTTGCGATTAAAACGGCAGAAAAAGTTATCGCTCCTGTGAAGTCAATGCTCAGTAGAATCATTGACTTCTTTATGGCTATTTTCTTTGGTAAAGTTTTTCTCAAGTTATTAGATTGGTTTGCTGATCCAGAAAACAAGAAAAAGATTAATTCTTTGTTTAGATTTTTTGGTGACCATTGGCCAAAACTTCTTGCACTTTACCTTAGATTTGGAACAGGATTTGGTAAGTTTGTTGGTGGATTGACAAATCTGGTATTTTTTGGAGCAAGAAAGTTGCTTCAAATTGTTGCTCAAATGGTGGGAGCAAAAGGAGCAGCAAAATTTCTTGGAGGTAAAGGTGGTAAATTAGTTGCAGCAGGATTATCAGTTGCTACGACAGTTGGAACCACAATGGCTCTAAGTAAAGGAATAGAAAATTTTGCGGGACAGGGTGAAGATAAGCAACCAAAAATACCCACATTTAAAGGTGGTGGATTTGCGAATTTTAAAAACTTGTTTGGGATGTTTGGTAATGGTTCTCTTAGTTCTGGATATGTAAGTGGAGAAAAGGGTGTAGATAAAGTTCCTGCAATGTTAAGTGATGGTGAATTTGTAATGTCTCGTGGTGCTGTTGAAAAATATGGTGTGAATACTTTAGAAGCAATGAATGCTGCGGGTGGTGGTACAAATAGACCGAAAATGATTAGTGGGACCACATATGCTGCTGGTGGAGGAATGATTGGAGGTTCTCCTGATTTTTGGAAGATAGCAGCACTTGCATCAAAAGAGGATAGCATAAATCCTCAGGGTCAGGCGGATGTGGCACAGTCAATATACAATCGTATTAATCTTGGATCTTATCCTGGTGGAAAAAGTATTTCTGCGGTAATTACTGCTCCAGGTCAGTATCAACCCACTTTTTCTAATCCATCTAAGTGGAAATCAATAAAAGATAGGGTTTCTGCAATCAATGCTACTGGTAATGAAAAAAAGATTGATATGGCTGCTAAATCAATTACAAATCCAGCATTACAAAGAGAATCTGCAAAATTTGTTGGTGGAAGAACTGATTTTCAGGGAGAAAGTCAGAAAAAATATATGAAACCTTCCGATGTTACCCGAGGTAAAAGTCATAATTTCTTTGGGTGGTTTTATGATGCAAAATTACCAAAACCTGCACCAATACCCAATATAGTTTCTTCTCAATCCAAACAAATTCAAACTCCTCCTATGAAACCAGATATGAATGGGAGTAAAAATCAACCAAACATTATAGAGAGAGTTAAAAACTTTATTTTTAGTCCATCACAACCAAAAGAACCAAGGTATGCTCAAGGTGGAATGGTGCAGTCACCAATGCAATTAACGAAAATGCCTTTAAGAGCAAAAAATATTACTCCTCCATCTGCTCCACCTGTACTTGTTTCTACGACAAATAAAACAAGTACTGCAATGCCATCTATACCGTCATCACCTGGTGTTCCAAAAGCTCCATCATTTAATTCTATTCATAGTAATAATGAAAGAAAGAGAATACTTGCAATTCACGGAGTAGCATAATCAAAACCTATGAAACCTAAAGCACTTCCTCCTGCAAAAATCAGTCCAGCAAAACTTTTAAAGGGAAGTCCTTTAATACCCACTGTAAAAAGGATTAGTGCTAAGTCAGTTGTTGATGATAATAAGTCTTTTGAATTGCGTATTATTAAAAGACAAGTAATTCAAATTAGCAATTTAATCAAAACAAATACACTATTAAAATCAAAAGAAGAAGAAAAAAAGAAAAAAGAAAGTGAGAAAAAAAGATTTTCGGAGAAAGAAAAAAAACTTGAAAAACCAAAAGAGGGCAAAAGTGATACAATCAAATTACCTTCATTACCTCGTTTAGGTTTTCTTGATAGAATTAAGAAGTTTTTATTTAATATATTTCTTGGTTATATTTCACTTCGTTTATTACCGTATCTTCCAAAACTTGCAGGAGTTGTTGGTACAATTGTAAAAGTTCAGGATACTGTGATTGATGTATCTGGTAAAATCTTAAATGGTTTGGTTTCCTTTGTTGATAAGGCATATGAGGTTCACGACAAAACAAGAAAATTTTTAGGAAATCTTGGAGGAGAAAACTTTACCAAAGCATTTGA
>Ga0208974_1000421_pt1 | contig 17739 bp, 21 predicted proteins | sample GreLakmeER15MSRF_FD_187699 | JGI IMG/M metagenome (GOLD analysis project Ga0208974, IMG submission 187699) | Freshwater lentic microbial communities from great Laurentian Lakes, MI, USA - Great Lakes metaG ER15MSRF (SPAdes) | ecosystem: Environmental > Aquatic > Freshwater > Lake | place: Great... | reverse complement strand
AGCTGGAACTGGAGCGGCTGGCTCCATACCTGGAGCGAATCCCCAGTTCTGTGGCTGACCCGCTGGTGCTAGAGCGAGCCTTCTAATCACAGGCGTAGCATTAGGCGGACCTCCGGACAGGGGCCTGGGATACTGTCCTGGTGAGATGGGAGTTACTTGGGGATCAAACACTATGGTGTTTCCTTTGGCGTTGGTTCCAACATTAGAACGTCTAATGTCACTCACCTCAAAAAGTTGTCCACCGGCTCCCGGTAGAACTAATGATGGCCCTGCAGTGGTATTGCCTATATTGGGAACTGGACTTGCAGATAGCGGCCTAGCACTATCATAAAAGTTCTTTAAACTAGGTACTGGAGTTCCTGGAGAGATTGGAACTTGTGGAGAGATGTGGCGGCGCTGCCCAACGGGGCGGCGAGTTTCTGAATCGGTCGGTGGACCTGGCCAAGGGTTCAACCTTTCCATGGAATATCCAGCTCCACCCTTTATACCATGATGAATCTTTGGAAAGAGCTGAGGGTACCGATCAAACAGATCAATTTTATCAGCAATGTTCCCAGGAGTTCCTGATCCACTTTGGGTGTTAAAAAATCGTTTAGTTACGGAAGGCCCCACTCCACCTCCAGTGAAGCTCTTGACCGCAGTGCCTTCTGCTCCCCGGCCAAGCGGACCGGTCATCCTTGTCTTGTCTGCAGGAAGAGAGTCAGCCAGCCGCTGCTGGCTCTCAGGACTCATACCCTCTACTCGATCAGCCCAGGCGACCCTTCCCAGCTTTTCCAAATAAAATCTAGCAAACTTGTTCATATAGACAGACGGTGGGTAAACGCTGTCTCAGGTGAGTGTGCCTGTAACAGATTTTGCGATGTGTGGGCATTTGCTGCTTTGAGCATTGTAACCGACGATGACATCCGGCAGTAATTCTATTCCGCCGCCATCCCATACAGCGCGTATAAAGTCGCCGTCGCCCCCGTGGTGAATCGGCATCCGAATATCAGCGATGGTGCTTCTTCTTGCTACTAATTGCGCGGTGTCGATACTGCCAACACGAGGAGACTGCGCCGCTAAAAGTGTGTGCTCCCAAGATTGTGAAACTATAAAACCACGAATGTCTGTCGGTGCATTTGTAATCTTCGCTAAAATATCACACAGGAAAGATTCATGCGGTAGGTTGTCATCGTCACATATCCACACCCAGCCATTTGCAATACTGTCCAGTATTTTGTTTTTTGCTACATGTCCTCCGTAGTGCTGTCGTGCCGCGTCTGAGTAAACGTGAAGCATCACTTGCGGAAATTTATATGTCGCTTCCAATATTTTAACAACGCCTTCAGGGCGAGTACACGCAATTAGGACATGGAGCATGTTGTCTGCAGTTGTATTGGACTTGACTGGTTGCTCCGGCCAAGTGCGCGTTATCCATGAGTCTTGCGACACCGGCATTACATTTAATCCTGCACGCGCCAAACCTTGACGAACCGAATCGAAAGAAAAGTCGTGACCAGCCAGCAAGCCTCCGACCTTTAATTTTGGCAACCATGCCTGCACGTCTGCGTAAACAGAGTCTGCGGAATGATCAGCGTCAACAAATACAGCCCACACGCTTTGGTCATCGTGCAGGCGAGCGGCATCGGCGGAGTAACTACGCATCACCTCGGGCGGGTTCTCAGGCAGTATGCTGTGCATTCGGAGTCGCACTTCAGATGCCCAATCGTCGTCCGACTTTACGCGATCCTGAAGTCCAGTCTTCGGCCCGTCAGGATGCCATTGCAGTATGCTCGCAGCGAAAAAATCGTAACCAATGATGCGTAGTTTTTTACCAGATTTTGCAGCGCGTTCGCCTAGATAGCCCAACGACTTACCACACCAGACGCCCAGCTCGACAATGGTCGAACCATCTGGCGCTTGATCTACAATGTAGTCATAAAGATCGTGGTAATCGAACATTCCACAAAATTGTTCGGAGGCGTAAGGCTTAAGACTCTGAGCGGAAGCCACCACTGCGGGTTTGCTATTTAAGGCAGCGACCATCTCGTCCAGGGTGGTTGGTCGGGAATTGTCGAGCGAACGCTTCTCTAACGGCTGAATGGGATATGTAGTAAACTTGATCATTGTATATTGGTGACCTCAGGCTGGGAGGATCATGCTTATTTAGCCGAATATGGGCGTGACTTATTTAAGGGATAGAAGGAACTATCTCCTAGATTGCTGGACTGTGGAAGAAGATTCTTTCCCTGGATCCTAGTAAACTCTCGATCCTTAGCCTTACGCTGATCAGCCTCAAGTCCTGGAGTGCCAACTCCCAAGGCATTACGACCAAGAGCCTTCCATTCTGTGTCTCGAATGTCTTTTCCAGCAGTAAGAGCTTTATTAGCAATGTCTCCTATGCCTCCGCCAATTGCGCCAACTAGTGCTCCAGGGGCGCCATGAGTTGATCCTCCGGCCAACGCTCCTCCCCCCATAGCCACTCCAGTATCTCTAAGGTTATTGCTTACTTGATTTAGATATCCCTCACCAGGACTCTTTGCGGGCAGAGCACTATCGACCGCCATCTGTCCAAGAATACCAGTACCGAGCGAAGTTCCAACGCGACCAACTGTAGCAGCTACAGGAGCGGCCTTGTTGAGCAGTCCAGCTCCGGTTCCCTTGATGACTGAAGCTACCTCAGACCTTAATCCAGGATGTGCTTTGTCTGGAGATGTAGGAGCGACTGGTTCACTGCCAGAGCCGAGTGATGTGGCGGGAGATGCTCTAAGGCCTCTAGCGATGAGTTCGTCTCTAGTGCTTGTGTGTTCCCTGGCCTGCGCGCCTTCGAGCCTCCCCCGCCCAAAGAGGCTGCGTTCTAGTGAGTCATGAGTAGCTCGCAGATCATCGTCTGAAAATATCTTCAGTGCTGGATTAAGTGGTGCTGCCTGAGGTATCTCTCCCGAGATCGTAACTGGCTTAGTAATCTTGGACGCAGCCCATCTTGCTATATTTGACATACGAGAAGTGCCGTATCTCGATTGGTTGCTAGACAAATTTGGCGATCTTATGATGGACTCATCTGGATGCAAATCCATATCCCATCTGTCCCAATAACGAACGTTTCCCTGTGGGGTTACTGATCGCTTATATCCTGCCATCACCCGAGGCTCGTAAGGGGTTAATGTTGAGGAGATATTGTTTATTATACTAGCACCATCTGTATGCTTAGGATTAAATGAAAAGCTCTTGCCTGATCCTGTATACAACCCTGGATTTTCGAAACCAGGTCGTGGCTTCAGGCCAAACATTGCCCTATAAGGAACCTCTCTATCCTGCGCGAGGTTGCCATATATTGGTTTATCTCTAATTACAGACATTAGGCTTCTAAATGGTCCCTTGCTCTTGGCACTCCATAGATTGTTATTGTAGCCGGATGGCCTTACTAGATTTGTCACCACCCGACCAATTGGCTTCCTAACCAAGTTGCTCATCGACCACTCTCTAGCTTGTGGACTGGCCGCTAGGATTCCCGCAGCACCAGTCGCTCCTACAGCTCCAGCGGCTCCAACATCACCTGCTGTAATTCCAGACTCATCTGCATACTTGGAAAATGACTCTAGATAGAAAGCCGCAAACTTGGTCATGACTTTAGTATTTGAATTGGAGTGTCGATGTCGATCTCTTGTCTAGAATAAGCCTGCTGAGCTTCCTCTGTTGTATTGAAGATGCTCGTCTGCTTGTTCTTGTTAGGTGTAGTCGAGTTGTTGATGCCCAGGATGAACTCCTGTGTAGGGACATTAAAGATCTGCCTGCTCTTGAGGGACAAGAGATTCTTACTTGGCATCATCTTTTGCTTGATCTCATTAACGGCCTCTTCAGATACAGGAACGTGATAGTTCATCTGGTCGCCGTCGAAGTCAGCGCCAAATCCAGAGACGACTAGTGGGCTTAGGTGAATAGAGCTTCCAGGCATTAACTTGGCATGGGCGCCCTGAATAGAGAATCGATGAAGAGCTGGATCTCGAGAGATCAATACTGGCCGGTGAGCCATCTCGGCTAGGAGATACTTGCGGGCGACGTCACTGTGTTCCTCCATATGACGGGCCGCCTCTGTAGAGGGCATACCGTCCTTGACCATGCGCCCCATAGTGAATGGAGCAAACGATTCCCAGGCTGACTTCTCAGGCAGTCCTACTTCGTCCATGTTTAGGTCGGCATTGGGAATGATAACTGATCGTCCTACGGTGTTGACGGCGTGTCCGACTACCTTGCTGAGGAAAATTCCGCTCTTTGGCCCACCACTGCCAGCAATGGTGCGGATGAATCCTTTCACTCCCTTGGCTGCGGTTTCTGGATTGACCGGATCGCCCAGGCCCTGAATGGCCCTAATGGAGTCATAGACAGCAAGCTTCTCATCACCTAGCTCACTATCTGGGAGCTCATCTCTATTCATCTTCAGCGCTCTCTGTGAGGAGAACAGATCGTGATAGAGAATATTAGGATCGGACACCATCATCATATTGCCGATTTTAGTGATGGGACGATACGTTGGAGGGATGACTGGAACTTTGGTTATGAACAGATCGCTTGGCTCAAGCTCCATGCGCTGAAACCCGACTGAGTGGTTCAATCTCTTCACGGCCTCGTTGCGTTTGCTGGCTCTTCCAGTGCGGATCTCGTTGCGAGCCTCAGCCTCGATCTGTGGAAAGTTCAGCGCCTTGACAGCGTGCTCGATGGCCTCTGCTCCCGTTTTGCCGTTCAGGCTGTCTCGTCCTGCAATAATTTCTCGATACTTGTTTTTGGTTAGTCCGAGAAACGATCTGATCGGATCCTCCATCAGAGGATTGGGCATTGCACGGTCTAGAGTAATCTTGCTCCACTGCGTACCATCAGCGCCATGGATACCCTCGTCGAACAACCCACCACTAATAGGGGAATTGGTTCTTTGGTCGACCGTCTCTCCACTCTTTAACTCGTGACGTGCCAACTTATCGACCTCGCTGTCGGTCATGGCCATAAATTGGAATCTGTCCCCTTTACGCTTTACGTTAATTCCAGCACCCTTCATGGTGTCGATAAACTTGTTAAAGATGAATGGTACCTTAGGAGCAGGGAGAGAGTCTCCATTACGGATACGAGTCCACATCTCAGCGTTCTTAGATCCACGGTTCAGCTTGGCGTCCCTGAGGGTCTCTAGTGCACCATGAGACAAAAGGGCGTTGTTGACCAGTCCTCCTAGACGCTTGGCCGATTCGAATCCACCAGAGCGGGATGGTTGGTCGTTCAGATCGGTCCCTGCTTCGCCGCGACCGCTGACCTTCGACTCGCCAGTGTGCTCGAGCTTAAGGAAGTACTGGTGTCCAGTGAGTACGTTGGGGATGCGCCTCTTAGTCTCTGGATCGAATAGATCCTCGGTGTCCCTGAGGCCGTTCTTGTCTAGCTCTGACTGAACGAAGTCTAAAGTGCTGTCCTTGCTGAAGGATGGAAGATAATAGGGCTTGCCGGTCTTCATGGCAACCTTGCCCAATAGCGCCTCATAGACGTTAGACGGATTGACTCGTCCAATGAGCGCCTGAGGATTCATGAGAATGTCAACAGGCTTGCCATCTGTGTCGTGGAACATCTGGTCGTCTGGAATGACCCTTCCGACGACTCCCTTTGATCCAGCACGCCCAGACACCTTGTCGCCCGTCTTGAGGGGCATCTCTGTGGCGATGTTGACAGCTAGTCCACTTCGGGTCTTCACGGCATCAGCAATGGTTCCTTCTGTAGGCTTGGTCCACTCCTGAGTGATGTCAGAGTAACTGTTCCGCATGATCTTGTGGAGATTGCCCAGTGCAGTATCCTTGGTGGACAGGTTACGCGGGTGATACCCCAGAATAATCGGATCTCCTGGTCTCAACTTTGCCCCAGGAAGGGCGTGGCCATCATTGCCAATCTTGGCGAGCTGCTCGTTCGTGTACTTGTTGGGAAACAAACTGATATACTTTTTCTTGCCGCTCTCCACGCCCAGCTTGTGATCCAGGTCGTAGCCGTAGAGATGCTGAGAGGTCATCTTGTCTGCCGCACTCTGCGAGATAGCAATAGAGTCCTCGAAGGTACTGCCATGAGGGCCCGGTACAAAGGCCACTCTCAGGTTTCTGCCCATCGCCATCGTTCCATCAGGAGTGACGTAGTTGCTGTGGGCAATCGGCTGATTCTTCTCTACCTTGTCACCTAACTTGACGATAGGTGTATCGGTACGTGAGGTTTTACGGGCACTTGGATAGTAATGGTGCAACTCCTCACTATGCATCTTGCCATCTACTCCCATGATGTTGATGGCATTGTTATTGATGCTATGGACCGTACCCTGCATCCTGCTGTTGACCATGCCGATCTGCTTGCCCAGGGTCCTGTTATAGGGCTCACCAGTCTCCTCATCGAGTGTATCCACAAGGGCAACCTCAGCTCCCTTCAGTGGGAGGGCCTGCGACGAGATATACTTGCTGGCGATGAAGGCTCGAGCTCCTTTCATGTTGCCCAGGAGTGGGGCCAGGTGAGTGCTCTCTGCCCACATGTGGCCCGGAGAGATCGCCTCGTAGTCAACTTCGTCAGGGTCTACCTGGCTTAGTTGACCATTCTTGACGGCTGGTACAGGGCGAATGTAGGAGTCAACCTTAGGCAGGGGAGCAGCAACTTTGTCGCCGAAGTCCACCATACTGTCTGCCTTCTGTTCCACTACAGGGAGAGTTTTGGGGCCTCTCAGCACCAGAGGAACTGCCATCTGCGGCAGGTGATACCGGTAACCGGTGGGGCGATGCGTCAGTCCAGTAAACCCTTTATCTTCACTGTCGACAAAGAACTCATCGGGGTGATCTGCGATTAAATCACGGAGATGCCGCGTCTTCTGGTCATAGTTCCCCTTATCGGACAGGGATTTGACGTCGTGAAGCTTTTGAATTGGAATGGGCATGACTTTACTCTTCTTTGTTCCAATGAGCATAACACACCTTATGCATGGCTTCACTGAGTTTCTGCATTAGTACTCTCTGAGTTCTGTACTCGAGAGCGCCACTCATCGTATCCTCAAAGACGACAGAGCAAATCGACTCATCGTCTTGGGATGTTTTGATTACGTAAACTCCGTCATCCTGCGACTCAACCCGGAATAGAGACATAAGCGGCGAGTGATGCGAGTTTGATTGAAGCTCCAACAGGAAGATCGATGATGACTGGCTTGAGAGCTTTCTTGCCCTCCATCTTATTTTTCTTCTTTTGAGCCTTTCTCCACGCCCACCACCCAAGCAGTCCCAAACCGGTTGCTCCAGCCGCCGCACCTGCAATCTGCAGCTTGTCCCGGACTCCTACGACGGCATTTGCTATTCCTGCATATCCAGCTGCCCCAGCACCAAGGTCTTTTCCAAGGTTCTCCTTTAGCTTGTTAATCGTCGATTCGAGTTTTGGATCCCACTTCTTGATGTTATCTTTCAAGTTAACGTATATTTTTGTATCGTCATCTGGACTGTAATAATCGCCGCTCTCTGGCGTCGTTCCAATCGGCATCACGCCCATCTCGTTGGCCGTTCTGTCTCTGACCGCATCAAATGCTTTCTCAGCGTCTGGTTGATTTGTATAGTCCGTCTTGGGATCTGGAGTGATTCCCCCATCAGCGGGAAGTCTCCATCCAGCCCCTGCTGGCAGTTCGTGCCTATAGGCAGGAACCCTACCAAGGCCAAAGATCTTATAGTGATCTCCACTGTGCTCATCCCAAGGGTGCGCCCTCAGCATATCAACGACTCCCATCAGGCCCTCTCTTTTGGGAAGAGGAGGTCCCTTATGCGTGCCAAGAACCTTTTGAGCCCCGACTCTTATTGCTTTGGAGAAGTCAATTACCCCATACCGATCCCATACTTTAGACTGAGATGCAGGAACCATCCTGTCGACATAGATCTCGGGACGATCTATTGGAAGAGCATTCTGGATCTCATCAACGTATCCAGTGGCCTGTCTCATCAGGGCTTCATCCCTGGGAGAGATCATGGTGTTGCCTGCCCGCACAAGTCCATACCCAGCACCAGTCAATCCCAGACCGATCGGGAGGGAGTAATCGCTCTTCTTTTTCTTCTTACGGATGCCATCAGGAGCAGGGACGGCTGCGATCTTGTGCAGACGCAGACATTCCTTAGCTACATTGTCGTAGTATCCGTTGAGGAATTTGTTCATGAGCTAACGAATTACTCTGCAGACTCGCCCTTTTCGCTAATGGCCGTAACTTCTTTCCAGTTTTCAGAGTCAGGGTAGTCTTTGTCACCGGGCTTGGCGGGCCTTTCGCCACGCTCTTTCTTTGCGCGAATGTTGTCCCATAGCCCAGTAGCAGCTTCTTTATCGAGGTCACAAATGGACCTCACGGCATCTCTGCCATTCAGTCCTGCTAGTTCTGCGAGCTTAGTAATGTATGCGTGTGCAAACTTGTTCATAAAATAGTTTAGCGAATCATTCCGTAGAGAATTCCAAGTGCACCTCCGCCAACGGCTCCAGCTGCTGTTCCCATCAATCCGCCTGCTGCTCCAGTGACAGCCCCAGTTGCCAATCTTTGATGCCTGTGTGCGTCATCCATAGACCATTGAGGTGGAGCTGTCTCTTCTGTTCCTACTGATATATGATTCTTTTTAAGGTCCCGATTGACCTCTGCGACCTGTTCATCTGACAGTGGATTTGTTTGAGCATAGCGAAAACCGGCCATGGTTCCATTAATTGCTCCTGCGGCTCCCAGTCCCAATCCACCAATCGCCGCACCAGTCAGTCCACCCTTTAGCACCTTAGAGGCCCTAGTCTCCTCCTTCTCTTTGAGGGCTGCCAGCTTGGTTAGGTATGCGTGTGCGAATTTGTTCATAAAATAGTTTAGCGAATCATTCCGTAGAGAATTCCAAGTGCACCTCCGCCAACGGCTCCAGCTGCTCCTCCCATCAATCCGCCACCAAGTCCTGAGCCCGCAACGTATGCTCTGACCAGAGTATTGTTATCAGTACCATCGGGGACCTCGATACCTCGGCTCTCAATAATACGCTTTGCGGCGTTTACATCACTCAGGCTACTGTAGACCCCAGCACCTGCACCAGTAACTCCCAGTCCCAGTCCGCCAATCGCCGCACCGGCTAGTCCACCCCTCAGCACCTTAGAGGCCCTAGTCTCCTCCTTCTCTTTGAGGGGTGCCCGCTTGTTTAGATAGTGATGCATAATCATTGCACTTGCATTCTTGGGATGTCTGGAGCGAAGGACATAATCACTCAGAACTGGTCCCGCACCATCCATGGGAAGGATCTTTTTCGATGAGAAGCCGAGTTTGGTAATGTATGCGTGTGCGAACTTGTTCATGTAGAAGGGAATAGGGACGAAGATGGTGCAAAGCTTACAACTTTTGAATTTAATTGTGAAGGAGTTAAATACTCAATCTCTCCAGAGCGCCTGTTCTTGAACGGAGAGTAGATCTGATTGTCGCTGCCCTTCCTCGCCTTGTGAGCAAAGCGGCTATCGATGCCGATCGCCCTACTCTCTGAGGAGCGAATGGGATCTTGGAAGTTGAGGTAGGAGGAGTGGACGTTGCGGCTGTTGCCAGTCCATACGGGATGAGATTCATTTCGTCTGGTCAGTAGTAGCTCTCCAGGAACGGAGGCGCAATAAACCACACCCCCGTACTGTTGAGTGTAATAGCAGCTGTCGTAGAGTCGCTCAGAGACGACTCCTGATATCCTCTTGGTAAGCATCTTACAGTGATATCCATCAGAATGATTGGGATGATCGAACTCTCGTACATTTCCCATGGAGGCAGGATTGCCATTTAGGATGGATAATTGAATAACTTGATTTACCAAAATCTCACTAGTGCTGTGATACACGGCATTCTTTCGCTCATAGTAATGACCATCTCCAAGAACGAGAGACTCCATCAATCTCTCTCTAGCCAACTGTGGCCATTCAAACACTTCATGTGGAAGATGCTTATTACCGCTTCCCTGTCCGCAGTTTTCGATCAACCACTCGTATAGATCTTTCCCTCCAAAAACAAAGTTGTGCCCAGTGTAGCAGTAATTAATTCCTAGACGGTTGAGTAGTCCATCAATTCGACTTACTTTCTCCGGATTGGCCATTTTGCATTGGGAGATACTCATCCGATAGGCCTTGTTCTTGAGAGCCCAAATATCGAATGATCCCTCTGCTACAAACCACCCCACGAACTCAGCAAAGTCATTGATCTCAAAATCTTGATGTCCGATCGTGAAATTTCTCAAGTTGTCATTTCCAGTGTACGGAAAATGACCAACCTGGAATTCTCTAGGCTTTCTGTGTGTGTCCGACGCCTTCTCGAATATCCAATCAGCCAGGCCACATCGCCTCACTCCACCTTGTCCTCTATACTTGCGAATAAAGTTTCTGTGATTGGGCGTCACCAGTAAATTAATGAACCTCGTCTTGACTCCATACATCAGTCCTTCATAAGGAAATGTATGAAGCGCTGATGGAGCGTGAAACTCCAGTCGCCCATCAATATTGCAGGCCAGCTTGGTTTCCATCGTTACGGCGCTCCAAGGCGTCCATCCATCTTGAGTAAATACCTCTGTGTCTTCTGAATGACAGGCGTTTGGAATAGCGCTCATGTCGCTAATTCCTCCCTCACCCAGACTGGTAGCTCGAGAGGCACTGTCTCTGAACTCCATGAGGTTGATTCCACTGATGGGCATACTCAGCTGATTTCCAACGACGACGCTGTCGAGCTGAGGACTAAAGTATCCTGGACGTAGTGTCTTAAGCGTACGATCGTATCCAGCCTTGTATAGTAGATTCCTCGCCAGACCTCCGGAGTCCTTCTTGACATGCTCTTCCATGAAGTCCTCAACTGAGTGCACAGATTTGTTAGCCAGAGAGTCGCGATCGTCTTCAAGTGCCTGTCCGCGATAGATTTGCAACAGCTTACTTGAAGCTTTGAGGAGCGTATTGGCGTTAACGGTCTTGTGTGGCTCGCCAAGCGTGCGCTGGGTTATCTCAGGATCGAGCTCGCTCTTGGCCAGTCTCTCGATGATCTGAGCGTGTTTGATTTCAGGACTGAGGGTTTGGTCAGCTTTGTTGCCAATTAACTTTTCGTGAAACTTGCCAACGGTCTGCTTGTCAAACACGTCCTGGTTGGCCTTAAGGATCTCTGGTCCCCACTCCTTGGAGATATCTTCGTCCTTGGCCCCTAGGGCTTGAAGGATAGGATACAGCTTGAGGTTGGCTTGCTGCAGTTTTACTCTGTAGACACCAGTCGACGGCTCCATGAAGATACGCATCTGCGGTCCTGTGCCAGAGCGTGTATTGATGTGACTCTCGAGCTCTCCGTTCTCTTTCTGTCTGGCGAACACTCCAGGTCGTAGGCGATACTGGTTGCCGATGGCGTACTCGTTGCCTCCGTTCACTATGGTGTGACGATTGCTCATCCAAGGTACATTGGCCAGGAGCACATGCTTCTCCTCGATGGGCTGCTTTGTGACAGCATCAGAGAGTCTAAAGTGGCCGTGAAGTGGGACGGAGAGTCTTGACCCTTCAAGGAGAGCTTTCTTCTGCTGAGCGAGAGTGTAGTTGCTCTTGTTGGTGTCGTACTCAGCACTGAGCAATTCAATCTTGATGCGATCGTTCTCGATGGGAAACTTGGAAAGATATGCTTGCTGAACTCTGTCGAGGATCTCCTTGCGAGTCGTCGCTGGGTCATAGAAGTCGCGAATTCTGACTCCAGATGGTAGTGTGGTCGGTTCCATTAGTAGGTAGAGTACATGAAAGTAGTTCTGATAGCTAAAAAAAAAGAATCAGAGTGCCAGAGCCTGATGGCCCTGACACTCCTTGATCTTATTTTTTTTTACTCTGGCGTCTCGATCACTGAGCTGCAGCCTTTCGCAGCGCAGATCTTGCAGCTTTGACCTCACCCTTTACACTCGCTGGGACCTTACCGAGCGCGTTGTGCTTTGCGTATTCAGCAGATGCACGCTCAAATCGATCTCGCGCAGGATTCGGTGCAACAAAGTCAAAACCGCACTGCCAGCAACACGGCTCTTCTTTTGCGTTTCCGCAATTACAGTTTGGACAGTTCATACGGTTTTGAATCTCTTGGCGTCTTCAAGCATCACTACTATCCAGCTGAACAATCGCTTACGATCTCCGGAAGGTGATCCAGTTCCGTCCGTCTATTGACCACTCGATTGGTTCGTCGGTTTCCCATGGGACCATTATCTCTTGCTCGTCAGACTCGATGACAATCCCAGTCTCACTACATCCAGTGGCGACATAGGTGTGACCTGCGTACAAGACGACGATGCGTTCTTCGGGCATCTCCAGTACATTCTTCCAGGGTTTACAAGAACACTGATGCGAAGGTAGAGGGCGCTTAGTTCGACTGCGGCAATTATCTTCAGTCATAGGTCCTGTCACAATGGCTTCAATTGTACTCCATTCGTCGATGAAATCGTCATCTGCCCCAAACGCGATCTGATCGCCAACTTCACGGTTCTCACCATAAAGCACAGGACGATAACCATCAGTAAGGTCCTCCTCTTTCCAATTGTCGGTCCGGTGCCACGCTTCTCCTTCTGGAGCATCGGGCAACTTCCATTCTGGAAGTGGACGTTGTGTCCGAGCAAAACTCGACAAGTGTCCGCCAAGGGTACCGATCAGTGCATTGAACTTGACCCAACAGTAATCAGTATCAAGATCGTCGCAAGCTGGATAGCCCAGTTCGTCGCCAGCTTGAGCCTTCTCGTCAGTCAGCAAGGGACGATAGCCCTTGGGAAGATATTTTTCTTTCCAGCTGCTTCCTTGCCATTTTTTGCCCACTGGAGCAATGGGAGCATTCCACGACGGGATCGGTCTAGTAGTGGGGGCTTGGCATCTGAATTCGTCCCACTCGGTGCCGATCCATAGACAGCCGCCCGCAAAGGCCGCCTCTTTCAGCGCTAAACAGCACCGGGGAGACGGCTCCCAAGGTCCAGTCTTGACGCGGTACCGATATTCGCTCAGGCATCGAACGTTGTTGGCCTTGATCCAGTTACCGTTCTCGTCTTGCGTCTCAACTTCGCCTCCGGAGTGGAAGCAAAGATATGCAGCTGCGTTCTCAACTCTCTGCTCGTCAGTTAGTTTTTTCATTATATGATATTATTTGCGGATTAATTTTCTTTATTTGATCACAGTGGGACTGGCCACTCGTCGAGTCTCTAGACTCATTTCTTCTTTAAAAGTAAATCCCATTCCGGAAGACCGTATGGATTACAAATTGTATCTGCGATTGGTAAGGGCTTGGGCTCTGTTGGTTGAACCATCAGTTTTAATCCCGCGTCCTCTAAGGACTGATTGCCTCGCTTAGAATTTACATTCCTGTCGACTAGCAAGATATTGGACCAGTCCGTCTTGCCCCCATGTGATAGTGGAATATAATGCTCTTTTGAGGCGGTCTTTCCACTCAGCTTCTTTCCCGTATAAGCGCAAGTATCATCATAGTGCTCACGAAGATTCTTCATATTCAGTTGCTTGCGCCTTACTGGAACCTTCTTGTAATTCTTGGCAACTAGCACCCTAGGAACCCGAATGGCAAACTTGATCGTATGAACAACGTCATCTTCATCTCGAACTGGAAGCTTGATCCAATCGCTCCATTTAGTTGGAGTCATGTATCCATCAGCCATGTCTAAGGCAAAGAAGGATCCAGCGACTAAATCCGACAATCCCTGTTGCACACTCTTAGTGCCAATACAGCACCAGGCTGAATTAAGGACTAAGATTTTTTGCTGACTTAGAATGCTCATTAACCGTCATCTGTCCCAAACGCGATCTTCCCAAACGCGATCTAATCGTAAGCGGACAGGTGGAGGAGTTGGCAAGATTAATGGAGGCGACACCTCCGAGAAGACTGATTCGTCCAGAATCGGGGCTTGTAAGGGATCATTTACTGTCTCCTCCGCAGGGTTTTGATCTGGAGCCGGGTTCTCAAGCAGGTCATTGACCTTACGCCATTTTTTCAGAGACTCAATTGGTCCTGCTTTTTGCATTTCTTCGACCAGATCTTTTCGACGACGCAGCTCGTGGTAAGCCCTTTCCTTCACCATACTCTCTGTAGGAAAGTACAGATCTGGAAACATGTCAAGGAAACTTGGATCTTTTCCATGAGAAGGCTGAGGCCCCTCAAGCATACAAAGTGAAACTGAGGCAATCGTCAGCATTCTTCCTCTTTCAAATGGCACCTTAAACGGATTTGTCGAGGTCATATCTAGAAGGAGTAGGTTACCCGCATTGACATGTGCCATCCATGTCACGGCTTGCTTCAAGTAATCAACCTGCGCCTTTAGCTGTTGTATGATGTCCAGCTGGGTGGGTCCAGACTTAGTTGGTAGCTCATCGCTTTGAGTGCGACGAATTCGCTGTATGTTCATTTTTTTTAGCTATTTCATTTTGTCATGTGTTTCACTATCTGTTTGCGGAACTTCTCCGCAGTCTCTCTGGCTTGCTCGGCCCTCAATGGATGCCCCGATTCTTCGACGTAATCCGCCAGATCGTTGATGGTATCGACCAGATCCTCGGCCTCCTCATTGGAGATCGTGACGTTCACGGTTGCGACCTCACGGCAATCCAGACGATCCACAGAAAAACGACAAGGCCCATGAGCGCGATTAGGGACACTCCAAGAGAATAAGAATCAGCGATGATCATAAGTCCCAATGTTTATTTTCTTCTTCCCACCAAAAGGTGAGGTCTTCGGTTGTGTTGTCATAATACTCACCAACGTAATCTGATTTGAATGCACTATCCTTATTTTCATAAAGTGTCAGCGTTAATACCTTATTGTTAAAACATTCTTTTAAGTGATTGGTGACAAATTGATAATTTCCGCCACGTATTACACCAGCCTCCACAAGCAACAGAACCTTGTTGTTCTCGCGAAATGAATCCTGATGATTTGCCAAGGTACCCTTCAAGGCACTGATATAACGCGCATCCCACATCTCATCAGGGTAAGGAACATCAATTCCAAAGCCATCACAAATCTCTCTTTCGTGTGTGAGGGCGTGACGTAAGTATTGACCAACTACGCTAGAGTAGTCAGTCGAAACAGTTATGATTACAGTATTTTCAGCATGTAATCCATTCTTTAGTAGTTGGGATTTCAATGACTTGAGCAACCTCAATTCACTTTCAAAGTCTACGTATTTTAATTTTCTATTCATTGGCTTGTTGGTTTTATCATACTACTTTGACGTAAGGCGCTACACTGGGTGCGCTATTTAGTAGAACGCAGTGGCTTGTGACTCTTTGATGCTCTTAAGAACACTGTTGCCCTAGGAGGTTCAGTACTCAAACGACCCTAAGGCAATATCCCTCGAAGGATCAAGTGGGTGGATCTGGCAGCCGAATACGGGGACCTTCAACTTTTGTCGGGTCGACCTATTGGCAGACTGATTATCTTTGCGTTGCAGATGAACGGCACACTGCTGGGCCTTCTTGCTAACTGGGTTGGTTTTCTTCATGTAACGGCTCCGATGGTAGGTCAGCGACGGTCATACTGAGAATCGTCTAGCGATACGAACCTCCAAATTACTCTCATCCTTGCTTCGGCTCAGGAGCGATCTCGACGCGCTTCACTTGGATGGCCCATCGGAGAAAGGCCCCTTGCGGCCCACCAATGATGGTCTCACAGCCATCATTGATGTAGCTGGCATTATCACCCTCAACGCTAATCACGTCTCCCAGCTTGGGCTCAGGATCTTTAGAGTCAGGTGTGAACACAAAGAATCGCTTGGGCTCTCCGTCTTCTACAACTTGGTATTGTCCATTTAGTTTCATTGTTATTTAAATTTGATTTTAAATTTCTCAGTGTTAGCTTACAAATATTTGTTTAATAATTTTAATTACTCTTGAAAGGTAGCCCGTAGAAGTTAGCCCCGCTGAGGTTGGCCCCGCTGAGGTTGGCCTCGCAGAGGTTGGCCCCGTTGAGAAGTTAGCCCCGTCGAGGTCGGCATCGCGGAGGTTGGCCCCGTTGAGGTCGGCATCGCGGAGGTTGGCCCCGCTGAGGTCGGCTTCGCGGAGGTCGGCCCCGTAGAGGTTGGCTCCGTCGAGGTTGGCCCAGCGGAGGTTGGCCCAGCGGAGGTTGGCATCGCGGAGGTTGGCCCCGCTGAGGTTGGTCCCGCTGAGGTCGGCCCCGCTGAGGCTTTCTATTTCCAGGAGCACCGCCCCTGTTGTCTTGTGGAGTATTTTCATCTTATGGAGTTGTCGACGATACCGGTGAGGTTGGCCTCGCGGAGGTTGTTGTCTTGTTTAATGTACGTTGTTGCTTCGCTAGTCATTGTTTTAAATGGTCCTCTCGGTCAGATTTGAACTGACACGGATTGCTCCACCAGATCCTAAGTCTGGCGCGTCTGCCAATTTCGCCACGAGAGGTTAAGTTAGTCTATAAGTCGTTTGCCTGCTTGAAACTTTATGTTGTGCAAATAAGAGGTTGATAGTTGTGAATTGCAGCTAAAACATACAAATTTAAATTTTTAATTTGATGGTCGTCATTAAGAACCGAGATTGAACTGTTCAGCCATCAAATCAAAAGTATTTGTTCCAAGTACAGCTCAATACACTTCAAATTCGAAGTCGTCAAGGAATAGGACGTTCATGCTTTATTGTGTATTTGACAACCAGGATGATCATCAAAGTGTTGACTGCACACACGATAGCGCTGCAGCAACAGCTAAAAGTCTGATTCAGGCTATGGTTAAAAAAAATGGACCACGCCGAGCAAAGCCAGTAAAACAGGGCTGATGGAATAGTTATTCCTGCTACTGACTTCCGTTTCCAGATGTCATGGCAATTGTGCAGCAGGAACAGTGACGAGGTTGAACTAAATGCTGCGTTAATAATATCTGGTGCGTTCATCTGATCTTAGGAAGATTGTTAGAAATAAACCTTAGTTAGCAATACAAAGTCCGTACCGTCAGTATTATGAGTGGAAATATTTATGAAAATAAACCTCCCCTCATCGGACAAGATGCCTATAGTCTATACTAGAATGAGCTACAACTTATTTCACTTAAATCAATTAGTGAAAGATGGGTGGCACGCCATGCATGTCCACACCTCCCCAAATAATTTTAGAGATGGTGAGGTTTTGGCGTTTCGTCACAGCCTAACGATTTTGAAAAAACCCATGCAATTAGAGGCAAATGAATAAAGCTATTGTTGTCGGTTCCTATGTTGGCTCGCCGTGGTTACAGGAGTGCGTTAGCGCATTACCGAAAGATATTCCTGTAATAGCTGTATGTGAGCCTTATTACGAATGTGGTAAGATAGGATGGATACATCGAAATACCAACATTGACGAATTCCTGTTTCTGACAGATACCACAATCGTTAAACAGCACGGCTGGATATACGACGTGATGAATGCTGAAAATCAAAGTTTTTCATTTTGGAAAGAGGGTGGAATAATGGGCTCCTTTCTAGGCAAATATCGCAGGGTCATATTAGACAAATTGGGCGGTGTGCCAGTCACTAGAAATAAGATGGAAGCAGTGTTCCAAGAACATTCATTCGGCCACCGCTACTCATTATTGGATGATATTCATGTTTTATGGCCAGAGCAAATTTCGGGACAAAGATACGAGGAAAAACACGGACGAATGAACGCCATAATACAAAATGAGCATGTCATCAAATACAAAGGCGCGTGGGACAGTGCATCCGCAATGGTTTGTGAGCAGCGTGACGCTGAGCTTTCGGGGAGAGTCAAAGTATAGTATC
>Ga0208974_1000420_pt1 | contig 17795 bp, 27 predicted proteins | sample GreLakmeER15MSRF_FD_187699 | JGI IMG/M metagenome (GOLD analysis project Ga0208974, IMG submission 187699) | Freshwater lentic microbial communities from great Laurentian Lakes, MI, USA - Great Lakes metaG ER15MSRF (SPAdes) | ecosystem: Environmental > Aquatic > Freshwater > Lake | place: Great... | reverse complement strand
CGTCCCTTGGCCTGCAACGGTGTCGCTGGCTTGATTACTCCGGGCGGGACGGGTATCGGGACAAGCGGCATTATGCAACCCCTGATCGAGCGAGTTCTGATGCCGCTACTTGTACCTCATTTACGCGGCGGGTCCAACCCTTGCCGAACGTGTCGAACGTCGATAGCCGCTGGAGGAAGTCGAGGCGTGCGTTTGAGATTAGCTTGACGACGTGGTCTGGCGGGTGCTGGGCCACGGCTGCGAGCGTACCCTTGCCGATCATACCGTCAGCGGTCGCCCCAACGGCCTCCTGCAACATCTTGGACGCACGACCTACGCCTGAGTTCACCGCGAGATCGTAGACGGCGTAGTCGACGCCGTCAGGCAGATCGTCGCCCTTGATCTTGTCCCAATACTGCCGCTTGTAGAACGGCTTCACGATCTCCGGTGTCAGAGCACGCATCTCGGCCTCATCGACCGGCTTCTCGACGTAGGCTTCCCATGCCTTCTTCGTTACGCCTAAATTTGTCATCCCCCCGGGGTCTTTGGGGTGCATGGACCATCCCCCCTCATGCTTCAGCACCGCGGCGAACGCCTTCTCCCAATTCGCAATCATTTCTCGTCCCTCGGTATTGAGTTGTGGATCATGGCGTCCTTTTTCTGGGAGCCAGATGATGAGCCAAAGTAAAACGCCATGACGCCTGTCCACCCGGCTGATAGAGTACCGAGTAGCATGAGCAACACTTCCGAGCCGTTCATTGGCAGTCCGCTGACCAAGACGTAGGCAATGATGCCGAAATAGCCCAGCGTCACGCTGATCGCCAGCAGTCGTGGCAGGATGTCCTTCGTTTCCGTCTGCATCGTTCGAGCCGACTTGCGATCATCGACAGCAATGCGCTCCAGATCAATGTCTAAGCTCTTCATCTGCACCTTGAAGTCAGCGTCGATCTTTTTCACGGCAGCCAACTGCTCTGGAGAGGCAGTAGCCATAGCATCTATCACGGCTTCCTCTGAGAAGTCTTCAGCACCTAGCAGTGCCTTGGATAGGGATTTGACAGCAAGGCCAGCTAGTGGGCCTCCTAGAGCCGTAGCGATACTAGGGGCTACCGAGGATAGTAGCGGCCCGAATTGTTTAAGTAGGTCCATTTTTGTCTCCGGTAGATTTGCTGCCAAGCATGATGCCCGACAAAGTGCCTGTTAAGAATGTTGCGATAGGTGCGATCAGCTTGAAGAACTCCTGATCGTTTGGAGCCTGCCCGTCAATCGGCTGCACGACGAAGATCAGGCTGTACAGCACGGCGAACACAGTACCCGTCAGCGTCAGGCACAGACTTATCCCGATGATAAACTGGAGAAGGGCGTGGAGTTCGTCTTCCTTGATCCTCATCTCGCTACGGCTCCGCAGGGGTTTTGTTTCAGGGTGTCTGCTGAGCAAGTTCCAGATGCTGTGCAGATGGGCGGGTTACACTCTGGTGCGTCCCAGTTCTTGGGGTCTTGGCACGGGTATCGGTAGCGGTCCTCGCACCCGGTTAAGACTATCATCATGGCTATGACAAGGTACTTCATTTGTGAGTGAACACCACCATCGCGATCCCGACTGCGACGGAGAATAATATGACGGCACCGATAAGCCACGCGCCCATGATGAGGTCTTTGCGGTTCTCTTCAGCTTCGAGCTGCGCGGCAGCGGCCTCGCGTGCCGCCTGCTTCCGCATCTCCGTCACCTCTTTCTGGATACTCGTCCACGCAGCGATTCCGTAGGCTCCGACGAACAGGTTACGTGTTTCGAGTTGGAGTTGCTGCGCCTTCTGCTTCAGCGTGTACAGCTTGATCGCCTCGGCCTCGAACTCAGCTTGGCTCTGGAATAGCTTTTTCTTTCGCTTGCCGCTGGTGAGTTGCGTGATCTGGGCGATGCGACCGAATAGCGTTCCGACGCGGTCGGCAACGTCGAGCATCTCATGGCCACCGTCTACGGCGCTCTTGATGCCGTTATATAGGGCTGTCGCTCCGGCGATGAGGGTAAACGGGTCCAATCACTTATCCGCCTTATTCTCTAGCCGGTCGAATATCTGGCGGCAGATGTCCTTCAGCTCCTTCACTCCCTCGGCGAACTCATCCTTGCGGATGTAGTTTGACGGGAGAGCGACCTCGATGGTGTGCAAGTCCTTACGCAATTCCTTCACCGCTCCCCATAATTCGCGAGCGAGCCACCCCATACCGGCGATGATGATCCCTGCGGCGATGTTGATGAGGGTTTGCGTGTCCATGTCAGACCTCGGGTGGCTGTTCTGGTGGTGCTGCGGCTTGTGCTTCAGCAAGTTGCGGCTCGGCCTGAGAGCGTATCTTTGCGACGATCTCATGCACCTGAGCGTATGGCGCATTGCCCAGCGCTCCCATGATCGTATTGATTTCGGCTATGGTAAACTCGAATTTCATATTTGCACTCCCTTTAGTTCTTCCACTGTCACACACCCATCAACTAGTTTCGTAATGTCGCGCAGACGCTGCTTCTCGGCAACGATTGCTGCGGTGTCTGCATTGCCCTCAAGCGCACGTTGGAAGGCTACGTCCTGCGCGGCGAGTAGTGGCTCACGCTCTGCCCGTAGCCGGTCCTTCGTGATGTCCTTGGCCTTGGCTATGTTGATCGTGATCATGCTGCGTCTCCGGTATTCTGTGCGGCTAACCAAGCCTCGTGTCCGATACCCGTCCCGTCAGGAGAGGAGAAATCGGCCTCCCACGCATTGCGGAACGTGCGGTCGGATGGGATGTCTTCGGTCGCGACGATCTTGAACGGCTTACCAGCAGGTACATCCTTGAGGGCGATGTCCTCAATGGTCATCGTCGCAACAGCGGATGGCGATGGGATAATGACTGATACGCCACCGTCGTCGTTTGGGTATATTATGCGGTTCATTGGAATATCCTTTTATCGGAAGACGGCGACATTAATAAAGTTATCGTCTCTTGCAGTGTTATTGTAGTCCGTCGCAAGAAGGTTGACGGCAGACGTACTGTAAGTACCGCCAGTATTAAGTATTATATTACCTGTGCCACCCAAATTGTCCCCACCCAAAACAACGCAGTAACTAGCGTCTGGCATGGCTGTGGTAAAATTTACCGTATATATCCCTGTGCCACCATCCGTAATACTCGTAACATTGCCATCAGCACGGATAGCCACTGTCCCCGTGCCGTTGAAGTTTACCCACGCACGGCAGCCGTATGCCACCGCTGCGGAGCCGTAGCCGGAGTTGAAGGAGAACAAGCCAGCGTTAGTAATTGATGCTTGAGTGGCAACAGTTGACGATCCATCTGGCGATACGCGGAATGACATTATTGCAGGCATATCGGTAACGCCGGGAGTCCCGTTAGAAGCAACCAATATTTGAGCCGCATTAACAAAATTGCTCCCGTCATACCCTTGGAACGCAATTGCACCGATGTTATCGCCAGAAGAAATTATTGTCGGAGATGCTTCAGTGCCGCGAGATTTTCTAAAAGATAAATTTGGACTACTGGTATCCGTTGAGTATCTAGCAATATATGCTGCGGTAGCCGTTCCAGACACCTCGAAATTACCTGTTGGCGACGTTGTCCCAATACCTACGCTGCCACCAAAATAATTTGTCGCAGTTCCGTTAGCGTAGAAGCCATACGTTGTGCCGCCGCCTGAGGCGGTGTTTACTGCGGAATAATAGCCGTAGGCAGTCTTGCCAGCCGTTACTGCGGCGGTGTTCTGAGCATGAAATGCGTAGTTATTTGTAGCACCAAGTAAATTATTTTCTGAAACAAAGCCATACTGGTTTGAAAATGTAGCAGTCCCTAATGAATCCTGACTAGTCCTAAAGTGTTTTACATCAGCCAAAGTACCAGACACGGCACTGGCGTTTGTGGAAAAATAAATTGCACTTGTAGTCACATCTGATTGGATTGCCCCGTCGGCAAAAACATTAAACGATGAAACAGCACCAGTGATAGTTTTTGATACCCTCAACCCTTGATTGGTTAGTGACGTTGATCCGATGCCGACGCTGCCCGACGTATTAATCGTCATCGCCGTAGTCGCACCGTTATTGCCGACCTTCATCACGATGCTGTCTGATGTACCGACGCCGGATGTCGATTTAAGCGTCAATGTGGACCCGACCGCTGATCCGCCAGTGACAAGCGGCATCGTGCCGGTCAGCGTCAGCGTCCCCGCGACAGCCAGCGTCTTGCCAGCGCCGACGTTCAGCCCGACGGAGGTGCCGGTTCCTGCGGCAGTGAACAGCGCGTCTACCGTGTCCCAGTCTGCGTTTGTCTTCGTACCCCACGTATCCCTAGACGCGCCGACTTCCGGCTTCGTCAGGTTGAGGTTTGCGGTATAGCTATCGGCCATCGTTGTCTCCTACTGCCATGTCTGTGGCGATACGCTCGCCGGTGTCCAAGTATCGCTCGCCACGTCCAGAACCGCCCACGAACCGCCAGAGACGCCCACCGGCGTCCACATCTCGTCCGACACCGTCTCGGCTGCCCACGTCTCTGCGGGTACCGCGTCTGGCTCCCACAGGTAGCGACCGTTGGCCGTCATGCCCGACACGACAATCGACGACGCGATGCCGAATAGTACCCGCACTGGGACGGCCTCTGCCGCGCTCTGTGCTTCGATATTACATACACCAGAATAAGTCGCAGTGCCACCCGCACTCGCGGAGCTGGTGGCTGCGGCTGTGATATCGGCGAACTTGACCCGAACTGCCGTAGCCGTAGCGTCAGACGTCGCCGCACCAGTAGCCGCAGCGAGCTGCACGACATACGGATCAGCCGTACCGCCGCTCTGTGCCGCGCCCGTAGCGGAGGCTGGCTGCACGCGGGTTGATGTCGCCGCAGCACTACTCTGAGCCGCCGCCGTGATCGCCGCAGTGCGCACGCGCTGTGCGGCTGCTGATGCGTTTGACGTTGCCGAGATCGTCTCTGCGGCTACGACAATCATAACCGCAACGGCTGACGCACTTGTCGTGGCGCTTGCGGACATCGCGGCAGCTTCAATGCGCACCGCGGTCGCTTCGGCGTTACTCTGGACCGCTGCGGTAGCCGCTGCCACCGATCTCTGTATGGCTGCGGCTGAGGCGTTGCTGGTCGCGGCTATCGTAGCTTCGGCGTCTACGATCAGAGCCTGACCGTATACGCCTATGCCGTAGTCGAATGAGCCGTATTCGCGACCGTTCGCCATATTAGTCGAGCGTTACGATGAGGGTGCCGGTGTTGAAGCGCAGGACGTCGCCCGTGTCGATGGTCTTCGAGATCGTCAGGTCGGCGTATGCGAGTAGGTTACCGGCAGAGAGAGCGTCAAACACGCCTGCCGCTACAATCGTACCCCACGAACCGCCAGCGGTCGGGAACTCGATTGCGGCACTGTTTTCCGCCTGCGATGGCGCTGTGCCTGACACGGTGAACGATGCGCTCTGGCGGACGTATGACGTCCCCGAGCACTCTGTCCCACCACCTGCCTCGCCGGGCGCTACCGTGTAGAGAGCGACATACCACGCCGTGGGGCGAGTGGCTGTCGATGCTGTGAATAGAAAATCGAGGACCAAGTCCTCAGAGAAATTGGTAAAGCCGGGCATGGTAGCTCCTTATCCGTAAGTGATGCGTGTACGGGCAACGAGAGGCCCACCGGAGTGCGTTGACGTCTTGCTCTCATCGTTGAGAGCCTCGAAGCGCGTCGAGTACATAGACGCGAATGTCGGTATGCGCTGGTCGTCCATCAGGAACGGTGATGCGTGTACGATTGCGCCGTACAGGTACAGGTCGGGCGCTTTCGTGAGCAGCCAGTTCGTCGTCGCGGCATCGCTCAACGCTGGCACCTTGCCGTAGTAGATCATCTCAATCTCTAAATCGTCGCCGGGTGCCGGTACGAGTTCGATTGCGCCGTTCATCAGAGAGTAGAACGTCGACGCGGTGTAGTACTGCTGCTTGTTGATGCGGTCTGCCTCGTCGAGCGTCACGAAGCGGATCGGCTGCTGGCCGTCGACGATGTGGAGGTTGATGGCCTCAAGCCAGTCAGACGGGAGCTGTACGTACTCAGCCGAGCTGGTGGCGGTCGCACGGACAATCATCTCACGGGTGCGCAGGCGCGTATTAATGTCTGCCTCAACGAATTGGATGAACACGGGTATCTGAGCCGTGAGGTCTTCCCGGTTGAGCCAAGCCGCGATCTGCGACTGGAGAGATGCGTAGTCGGTGATTGTGGTCATCCGTTCATCCAGTGCGTCTTGTATGGGGCGGCTTCTTCAGACTTCAGCCAGCGGCGCATTGCGATATTATCGCGCAGGATGCCGCGCTGCAAAAGGTCGAGGTGTACGGCCATCGGGATGCGAGCAACTCGCACCATGTCGCCTGATTTCGCAGTGCGAGATACGTCGTTGCGGATTGCGATGTTCTCTTCAGCAATCGCGTCGATCTGCGTCTCGTTCGTGAAGTGCATCTTGCCGTCGGTGTCGACGTGCATCTTCGACAACTCGCCTGAGAATGAATCGTAACCGAGTGTGAACACTCCGGGGGCAAACTCTTCGGCCATCTGTGGTTCCTATGTGTGAGGGGGGCCGGTGTTACCCGGCCCCGATCATATTAAGCAGATGGTGTGAGGTTCGCAATCGCGGCAGCGGACAGCTCATTCTTCATGCGCAGGCCGTACTCCACGACGAGTTCCTTCTTCGTCGCATCGCCAGTTGAGGCGATGTCGATTGTCTCGTAAGGACGGAGATACGAGATAGAGGCGTACTCTGGGTCCATGACGACGGCGAAGCGCTCGTCGAAGAAGCGGTTAGGCACAATCGACACCTGACCGAAGTCCGAGAGGTAGATGTCAGCGGTGGCAACGATTTTCAGCGGAGCTGCTGAGTCGTTGTACATACGCTGCGCAGCGAGGCCAGCGAAGCCGGACGCGACGGTCTTGTTGTATGGACCGGTCATCAGGATCGACGGCTCACCGCCCTGCGTCCAGACGCTCTGGATCGCGGTCTTCAACATCGTCTCGGTGAAGGCGACGTCAGTCGAGGTCGAGAGCGATGTCCACGCGGCATTTGGATAGCCGTTTGGAGCCGACGACATCGTAGGGACGACGGCACCGTTCGTGATGCTGTTGGTGATCAGCCACGCTGGAAGACCGGCAGTCTTACGGGCAACGGAGGTGCTGCCAGCGTTGCCTGCTTGGTTCGAGCAGATGATCTTCTCGACATCGCGCTTCAGCTCCTTTGACTTCTTCGCCATCTCATAGGCCAAGAGAGTGCGCATACCGGCCATGTTGACCGACTGAGCTGTGCCGGAGATAGCCACGATTTTCGTGGAAATCTGAGTGTAGTTCGCGACGCGGTTGGTGGCCACAAAGTCAGCGTCACCGGCGGCTGCGCCTTCGAGTGCTGCGTTGGAGCCGTCTGCGGCTGCGAGAACGTCTGTCTGCCACTCGAAATATGTGTTGTCAGCCGAATCGCGACCGATGTTCGACGTGAACGGGGTCGAGGTTGGGCTGATGTCGTAGATGATGTTCGAGAGGTCTTCGCGCATCGAATTGACGGCGTTGTATGTCTTTGCATTCGTGACCGAGGCCATTATCGTCTCCTGTTATCTAAAAGCCCAAAAAGTCTAGCAGCGTCGTCGACGCTACCGGTTCTACTGAGACGATCCTTTGCACGGGAGAATTCCGTCGCTGCGCGTGGAGTGTTCGCGATAGTGCCTGAACGCATTGGCTTCGGCCCGGCAGACTGGTCTGGCTTGGGACGATTGGCCATTATTGCGTCGTAGCGTCTCGCTTTATCAAGCACCAAGATCGCCCGTGGATCGTATGCGGCTCCGAGTTCCTCGTCCGTATAGCCAACCTTCTGGCCATAGTCGCGAAGTTTGCTCCTTGCCTCGTTCCACTTCTGCGCGTCTTTCCACTCCGGCACCTTGTTGAACAGGTATTCTCTACCACGCTCGACCATGTGCTGAAGCTGCGCCTGCTCCTGCTGAGATGCCATGTGAGCCATACGTTCGCGCTCGGCTCCTGTCGCAGCCACGCGCTCCTTATAGTCTCGCCATTGCTTCTCGACGATTGGGAAGTTGAGCGGGTCATCACGATGCAGTTGTTCCCAGTTGGGTTCCTGCGGCGCGAATTGCTGTAGCTGTTGGTGCAGCGCATTAATGAGCTGACCGTACTGCTGCCTCTCCACTTCCACTTGCTGACGCTCCTGCGCGAAGGTCTGCACCTCCTGCTTTAGCGCCTGCGTCTTCCTCGTGTAATCGGAGTTCCGTTGGTAGCCTTCGAGAGCCTCCTTCAGCGTGATGTTCTCAGTCTTGCCGTTAATCTTAACGGTGACGAGTGCGTCAAGCGGAAGCGGCTCTGTATCCGCTCCTTCGGTATCCTCGGAATACTCCGGCTCTTCACCTTCAGGGGCAGCGTCATACGCTGGGTCGGCCCCATCCGATTCAGTCTCTTCGCCTTCATACCCCGACGCCTCGGCTTCTGGAGCCTCGGCAGTGGTAGCGGCTCTCTTGGGTGCTTCGGGTTGGCCATCTCTGGCTCCCAGTAGGGCATCCATTTTTGCTGCTACTTCTGCAACACCGAGTTCCCCGCCTTGGGATTGTTCGGCTGATACCATCTTAAATACTCCCTTATGGGCCGCGTTTCAAGCGGCGGTTAAAGGCGGTCACAGATGGCTCTGCGGCCAGCGCAGTTAGCTCGTTTCTGAACTCACCTATGGCGCGTACCATCCGGTACGCATCATCCCTATCGTCGCCCCTATCCGGGTGCGACATCTTCCATTTCTCGATATACGACTGCTCCATGCGACGCAGCACTTCGTCCGTTGCCTTGTCTCTCGCAAGAGACGTGGCGGCGCGGTAGATGTCTTCGAGTTCGTGCGGGGTCATCAATAAACCTGATCTTCCTGTGGTTGTCCGAGCAGCCCATAACCGGCACCGGCTGCCGTGGCCCCGGCAAACCCAAGCGGGGCTTTGTTGACGATGAAGTCGCGCAGCATCTCCTCGCGTGACAGATTGCGTTGCCCAGCTCTCTTGTCGAGCGAGCGCCTAAACAAGTCCATGAATGTGCCTTGGCTTTCGTCCGCTAGATTTGTCAGGTCACCGGCTCCCATCCACAAGGATGCCTGAAACTGCGCTGGCGTCATGTCGTATCTTTTAGCTACAGCTTGAGCCATATTCTCATACGAGCCGTACTCAGTGGCCCCCGGCGTATCTGCCCACGCTGATGGCATATTTGAGAACAACTTGGTGTCGGTGATCAGCCCATCCTTCACAGCCTTGGCAAGGTTAACTTCAACAACTTCCTTGCCCTTGGCATCTCTCTTAACAATATATGGCTTGATTTTCTTGCCATAGGTTTCAACTAGTTGTCCGATCTGATCCTTGTTTAGCTTGGCCTGACCAGTCAAGAAGTCAGGGCTTCCGTCTGCCATCGCAAGCAACCGCATAAAGTGCATATCTGCCGCAATGTTTTTCTTATTTCCAAGCAAGTCGTTGGCAAAACCTTTTACTTTCGGGTTGGCTTGAAGCCACTTAGATAATGCTGCACCCTTTAACTCAGGTGGTGGCTGCACTTCCCAAGCACCGGCAGCTTGGTTGGAGATATTTGACGCCTGATTCCGTTGCTTGATATGGCCATAATTGTAATCGTTCGGCATATTAGGAATTTCTATATTTAGCCGAAGCGCTGCCTCCGCTGGAGTAATACCCTCCGCGCTTACCAACTCGGCTACCCGTGGCGCATCATCACCAAGGGCGCGATAGAAGCTGGCCATGCGAATATTTTGCGGCACCTTTGCGCCTGTCGATGTTGCGCCTATCTTCATCATATAGTCGCGCCACTCAGCGTCGCCCTGCTTTTCGCCGAGAGAGTTGACAAACCAGTCGCGCAGCTCCTCAGTATTGTACCAGTCTGGTCCCTTTAATGAGATGCCCTTGGCAATCTTTTCGTCAAATATTGACGACAAGGGATTTTCTGGGTCTGACGCGGCCAACATCAGCCGGTTCATCCTGTCTGTCGTACCCTTCGCTGGGGTATACCGTGGATAGTCACCAGCAGAGCGATCTATAGCCGCTCCGAGATATTCTGGCCGAGAACCGGCAGGGAGATTTACAGACGCCAAAGGAGAATTAGACATCTTGCCACCAAAGGACGGGACGAAATCCTTTATCGCAGCCTCAGATACCTTTTCTGCGCCTCCAAGTATTCCTCTTGCGACAGTCTTGTTTACCATATTCTTCAACGGGCCAGCGCCGGGCATCATAGCAATCGCCGCATTACGATAATTGCCAGATGCCGCTTCCTGCTGCGCGTCAAGAAGGCCGCCGATACCAGTCATATCAGCCAAGCTAAGGCCGGTATTTCCAAGCCCGGACGATCCTACCAGCCCCTCAATAGAGCGGCGCTTATCGAACGACGGGTCATCCCCTAGCATGATAGCCGCCAAGCGATCACGCCACGTCGGCTCGTATGGAGATAGGGTCTGCCCCTGATACGGGTTGTATGGTTCAGCCATGCCTATCTCCTCACATCATCTGCGGAGGCATTGGCGGCATCTGCTGCGGTGCCGGTGCCTGTTGCGGTATCTGGTTCATATTTAGCATGGCCTGCTCGCGCTGCGCTTGGAGAGAGAACATCTCCTGTATCTCGGTGCGCTGGCGGTTCACTTCAGCGTTGATCACGGCCATGTTGACCTGCGATCCGTACTTCGCCTCGATCTCTGCCGCCTTGAGCATCGCGTCGACCATGAGCTGGTCGCGCTTGAAGTCCGCGTCTGCCTGAGCCTTCTTCGTCTCCAGCTCCTGCTTCGCGGCAGCGATCAGGATGTCGGCCTCGATCTGCTTAGCCTGAACCTGAGCCAGCATCTCGGTCGGGTCCATCGGCTTCTGTTGCTGCGACATCTGCTGCATATACGCGTCGACCGCAGCCGGGTCGACTTCCTTCACGAACTGCGACGGGTCTTGGAACCCGGACAACTGGATCACCTGCGCGAGAGTGTTGCGGTACTGCTGCAAGTCTACGAGCGGGTTGTTCGGGCCGTATTTCTCGATCACTTCCTTCTGCTGCGCGAGTATCTGCATCAGGAACGCCATACGCTGATCGTCTGAACCGCGACCGAGCGCAATGTTGACGACCATGTCCATATTCGCATCCCAGCTGCGCGGGTCGATTGGCACGAACTTGTTGCGCAGGCGAATGATCTTTGGCTTGTCCTGATGCTGCACGACGAGCTTCAGCAAGCCTTGGAAGCAGCGCTTCAACCCGTCAGCAAACAGGCGAGCGATCATCTCGATGCGCTCCTGCGACGACGAGAGCTGTGCCTGCACGGCTGACCGGGTGGTTGACTGCAACACGTCGCCGTCAAGCCCCTGCGAAGCGCGTGAGATGCCCGTGCGCTGCGTCTTCACGTCGTCTAGGTATGCGAGCACCCCGAGAGCCGGTTGCCCGACGAACGGCGTCGAGAGAGCCTGCACGGCACCCATCGAGCGCATACGGATAACTGCGCCCGTCTCGTTGTTCATCACGTCGTCCATGTTGACTTGTGATTCGACGACGGCTGTGCGCGGGTGGATCGACTGCGCGAGGCTGTCGAGCGTGTTGCGGACAATGGCAGACTTGATGAGCTGCAAGTCCATCGTCTGATCGGCAATAGACTTGCCGAAGATCGTGTGGGGCGTCGGATCGGGCGACAGCAACGCGAACGGTGCCTGCTGCACGATCTCGTCGTGAAGGACGACTGCGCCGTTCCCGACCGTGCAGACCTTGTGCAGCTCGGCGATGCCGTCACCATCCTTGTCGATGCGGATATACGCCTCGACGTAGTAGACCTTGTCCGTGCTCTCGTCAGCGCCCTGCGTAATACCAAAGAACGACTGGTCTGCCGGGTTGCGTGCGAGCGTCTCCATGTTCATCTCGAAGCCGCCGGAACCGGCGTTCTCCTCGATGACATCACGCGGGTAACCCATCGCCACCAGCTCGGACACCGTAGCGAGCTTGCGCCTGCCGACGATGAGAGCCTCGTCGATTGTCGGAGCCTCGTTGTCGATCAGGAACTGCTCGGGCGGGATGCACTCGACGACATACTTCGGCGTCTTGTTGACGCGACGCACGCGCATCGAGATCGTCGGTGGCTCGACGGACATCATCGGGTCCATCGGGATGACGTTGGTCTGCATCTGCGTCATCGACATATGCTCGACCATCTCGATCATCTCGACACCCGGCTGAGACAAGATAAACGCGACCTCGTCCTGCGACAGGCCGGAGTAGTTGTACTCCTCGACCGTCTCGTCCGTCCGCACGTACCACGTCAACACGCCTTCCTTCAGGATCAGCGCATCCTTCATGGCGTCGTGCAGGATGCGGAATCCGTTATTCTCTTGGCTGAAGATGTAGTCAATGAGGTCCGTCATCTGCTCCGCAGCTTCGACATCTTCAGCGCCCTTGGGGACGAACTCGAGCGTCTTCGTGCCGCCGACAAAAATACGCAAAAGGCTCGGCATCATGGCGAGAACTGTATCGCGAACCTCGGTCATCACGACCTGAGAGCGACCCGCTTCCTCATTGCCGAACAGATTGCCGAGGTAGTAGTTCATCGCCGTCTCGCGCTCGGGCGCGATGTAGCTGTCGATGTAGGTTGCGCAGTCCTCGATTGCCTGACGTACGCGATACCGGAAATCTTCCTCGTCCATTGGCTGGTCGGATGACGGCACGAGCATCCCGCTGTCGTCGTTCAGGACGCGCTGCGGGATCATCTCTGGATCGTACCCACCGAGTGCTGCTTCGTTAATCATGTGCCTATACCTTTCGGACGCGCCACCATGACCAGCCACGTTCTGTGCCGATCTCTGGTTTCGGGAATACTTCTCTCACAGCTTGCCCCACGCCGTCCATAGGGTAGTCGTCGCCACCGATCACGCCACCGCGCTTCACCTTCGGGAGCCACGCATTAATATCCGCCAGAACAGATGCGTAGTCGTGACCGGCGTCGATCCAGACGAAGTCGCAGCTCTCGTCGGCGAACTTCTCGGCTGCGGCTGGGCTTTCGCTCCGGTGGATGACGAGGTTCAACCCGTCGATGCGCTTCATGTTGGCGCGAAATATCTTCGCGATGTTCTTGATCTCGGAATCGGCGAGGTGGACGTCGTCGCTGCCCTTCCAGTGGTCGACGCAGTTGAACTCGATGGCCTTGCCGGAGTTGACGATCTCGACGCCCATGAAAGATGCGGATCGCCCCTTCCAGCAGCCAAGTTCGACGAACACGGCACCGTCGCGAGCTGACGCGACGGCTTCGAGGTACGGCTTTGAGAACTGGAACCAACCCTCGATCTCCTCGTAGAAGTGTTTCACTTGCGCTTCATCTTTCCGGCTTCGGACATCGCGATTGCGACGGCCTGCTTGCGGCTCTTGGCCATTGGTGCCTTGGCCGGGCCTTTAGGGTTAACGCCTGCCTTCAGCGTACCCATCTTATATTCGCCCATTACCTTGCCGATCTTCGCCTGCGCCTTGCTCATCTTCTTCATGCTGCTGCCCCTTCAATCTCGGCCATGACCATGCTGTCCATGTCACGCTCGGCCTCTGCGTGCTCATGCGAAAACTCGAATACGCCTATGTGTCGCACTTCGGCTGACACTGTATTGTCGATCATAACCTTGAACCCGTGCCTCTGCGCTAGCTTGCAGAAGTAGATATCCTCGCCGACGTATTCGCCGGCTTTTGGCGCGTACCCGACCTGAAACCACGGCTGCGGGAGCGCTTTGAACACTTGCGCCTTAATCAGCATGACGCCCATGCCGACGGCGTCTACTTCCTGCGTCCGCGACTGCGCATCATCCAGATAGATGCACTCCAGCTTCTCGAAATTCGAGAACGCGACCGTCTTCGTCGGCATCCGGCGTGTCGCATAGTTTGCGGCCACGATGTCGAGATCGTTCGCGATCATGCGGTGCGCGATGCTCTTCGGGAAGCGCATATCGCTGTCGAGGAACAGTATCCAGTCAGCGCCTTCCTTCAGCGCAATCTTGACGAGTTTCTGGCGCTGGTCAGCGATTAGCGTACCGCTAACCATGTGGATGTTGAATTTGGAGCCAACGGGCGCTGCGCCGTACCAGTGCGCGGACAGCGTCGCGAGATCGTGGGCGAAACCGGCGTCTACGTGGTCGCGTGCCGGGATGCAGATGGATAAGTTGATCGGTTGGGTCATGGGTTACTTCTTCTTACCCGCCACGCGCATATTATCGACCAAGTTCGGGTACGGTCGCCCCGCCTTCTTCGCCGTTCTCTTTGCCGATGCCTTCTGCGATGGCGTCAGCTTCTCGCTCTTGCCGAGAGCCTTTGGTCGCGCCTTGTCCCATACCTGCTTCATGGTCACCCCTTTGCCTTAATACGCTTGCTCAATGCTGCCGCCTTCTGCTTTGCGTCTGACGTAGACGACGCACCCCAAGCCTTCAGCGCGAGCAGCTTGCGCGTCGGCTTGCCCTTCTCGTCAAAGTCCGGCCCCTTGACGCCAGCCATGCGTGCCAAGAAGCTCGCCTTGCGACCGAGTGCCTCGTCGGACTTTGGTTCGCCCTTCACGGGTGCCTTCAGGTTAGCGCCTTCGGTGCGCTTGAAGAACGCACGACCGGCGGCGTTCAAGCCACCGGCTGGGTTCTGGTACTTCTTTGCAACCATCAGGCCGCTTCCTCATCCATCATCGCACCAGCAAGCTCATCGTCCTCGTCTGTATACTCGTACTCATCCTCGGCCTCGTCGCCCTCATCGCCCTCATCCTTGATCGGGCCACCGACGATCCAAGCGTCGCACGTACGGCTAGAAGCGCACTTGAAATCGAATATCTCGCAGTATCCCAAGTCGCCAGCCTCGATAACGTCCATCGAATCACGTTCCGTGTCCTTCCCCTCGATGCCGGCGCGGATGCACTCCATCATCGCAGACGTCTGGTTGAACGCCGCGCAGTTGCCGCAGAGCTGCGTCTTGGCCTCATCGGGCGTGACATCCCACGCACGGGCCTTCATCGCCCAGAAGCGGTCATTGCGCTGCTCTGGGTCCATCGGGCCGTAGTTGGCCTTGTCGATGGCCTTGCCGCGATTGCGCAGGTTAGCCGTGATATCGCGTGTCTCAACGGGGCATGATTCAACCATCACAGTAATTCCGTCACTGACACGGTAGACGCCGTGACTGCGGCGTCCTTGATCACGGCCATCTTATGCCCGGGCGTGACGGCAAAGATTTGCGCGTCGTTCACGGGGATCATGGCAGACGTCGTGACGCTCGCCGTCGGGGCTGCGCCAAACGCGATGTGGCAGTGGCCGAGAGACGCCGCAACACGCACAAGCGTCGTCGTCGCACCAAACGCCGTGCTCGCCACCGAGCTATTCGTCACGGTAAACACCTGCGTAACGCCAAGAGTGCCGACCGTAGGCACCAGTTGACCGTTGCTGTCCTTGATAATCGTACTCATGTCGCGTCCCCTTCGTGGGTATGTAAATCAATGCCGCGCAAGTTACACCGTTCAGACGACACCCGCAAGGTTTCGCCGCAGCGGCTTGCCCTTGAGCCACGACGACGCCCTGCCGCCCACCAGCGCAGCGGTCCCCGCAAACGTCAGGCACAGCGCGTCGGCGAGATCGGGCGAGCGCATACCGCGCTTGCGCATCAGGTCTTTCGATTCCACGACGATCTTGCCGGTACTCGTGAACGTGTACCGCGGAGCGACCAGCTCGTGCCGCAGCGATGCGTCGTTGGGTATCTTTACGCCGCGTGTTGACAGCCAGTCGCGCACCGACAGCCACAATTCATCGCGCAGCCTGTTGGCGTTGGGGTTCATCGCAGACGTCTCAGCGACATTCACGTCGCGCACGTTGTAGCCCATCTCTCGCAAGCGGTCAGCGACGCCCGAGCCTAAGCCGATTGTGTCGACGCATATCTCGTCTGGCCGGTCGATGTTGGCCTCGTTGACGATTGCGCCCACGAGCTGCATCAGGTCTAGGCCACCCCACGACTTCACCTCGATCACGACATTCCCCCGGCGCTTGCACAATGCCGACCGGTCAGACCCGAAGCGTGCGACGTCTACGCCGTACACCATCACGTCATGCTCAGTGCCGGACACGTCACGCGTCATCGCGCTGTCGACGACGTCTGCCGCGATCAGCGTGTCGTCGTCCGCTACGGCAAACTCACCCAGCACGCGGATGCGATACGCATTACTCTCCTCGCCATACGTCGTCCTGATCTGGTCGACGAAGTCCGACGACACGAGGGCGTTATCGACGCAGCTTACGTGCATCGTCTCCCAGTCGCTCGCCAGCTCGTGGTGCGTCTTGTAAAACATACCGCTATTGCGCGTCGGGTTGCCGATCAGGATCGTGCAGGCCGAGTGTCCCGACATAGAACCGGCTGCGGCTTCGTACACGGCTTCAGGCACGGCGGAAGCCTCGTCGATGATCAGCAGTACGTGCTCGCTGTGGATACCCGCGAGAGCCTCTGGCCGGTCGGACGACGACGTGCGTGCTGAGGCAAACGAACTCTCGGGCGCACCCTTCAGCGCAATCCTGTCGCTGAACACGTCAAAGCTGTCGCGCAGCACCGGGGGCAGGCGGTTTACCTGCGCCTTCAGCTCGGAGAAGAGAGCGTCGAACAACTGCCCCGCGGTGGGTGCCGTCATCACGGTCTTCTGCGGGAAGCGCGTACACATGAACCAGACTACGGCCCACGCGCACACAGTGCTCTTCCCGACACCGTGACCGGCGCGGATGCTGATGCGCCGGCGACCGGCTGCGACTTTGCGCAGGGCGTCCTCCTGCCACTTCGTCGGAGACTGGCCGAGCACGTCTCGCACGAAGCCGACGGGGTTGTCTCGGTAAAGAGATATGAACTCGTCAAACGTCGTTGCTGCGTCAGTAGCGGCCATCGTTGCTCCCCTTCAGGCGTAGCTCCACGCCGACGTGTCTAGCCAATTCGCGCAGCTGAAGCAATGGGATGCCGGTGATGCGCTGTATGTCGACCTGATACGCGCCGCGCTTCAGCATCTCTATCGCAACGGGCGACGCCTCGTAATTGTGCTCGTTTCTCGCCCTGCTCTTGCGCGACATATCACGCATATTCTCGGCCTGCGTCGCCGCAAACAGGTGGTCGGGGTTCACGCACAGCTTCACGTCGCAGCTGTGGCAGACGTACAGGCCGTCTGGTATTTCGCCGTGCGCAATCTGATACGCGATGCGGTGCGCGCGGGCGCGTATCCGCTGACCGCCGTCCGTGATCACCATCACGCCATACCCGCCCTGCGATATCGTACCCGTCCATACGTGGCACCCATCTTCGCGCACGATGATCTTACGCGTCAGGTGGTCGATCTGCTTCACGCGCAACGGTATACGTTCAGCCATATCGTGTCCCGCCACATGAAAACGCGCCACGAATACCACAACTTTGTGAATTTTCGTGACGCGCTATGAATTATCGTGACGGGTAGGGGGGGGTGGGGGTAAAGCTATGGCTGCATCTTAGCCTCGATCACGCGGTACACGGACGATCTCGCGATGCCCAAGCGCTTGGCGATCTCAGTCGGCGCGATGCCCTGCGCGATAAGCTCGACCACGGCGTCTCCCTTGGCCATCGCCGTCGGCTTGCGGCCGAGGTACTTCCCGTCGCGCTTCGCCTTCGCGATGCCCTCACGCTGGCGCTCCAGCATCATCTCACGCTCGAACTGCGCCACGCTGCCGATCACGTTCAGCATCAGCTTGCCCGTGGGGGTGCGCGTGTCGAGGTTCATTGCGAGGATGCGTAAGGACGCGCCGCGCTTCTCGATGCGGTC
>Ga0208974_1000418_pt1 | contig 17805 bp, 15 predicted proteins | sample GreLakmeER15MSRF_FD_187699 | JGI IMG/M metagenome (GOLD analysis project Ga0208974, IMG submission 187699) | Freshwater lentic microbial communities from great Laurentian Lakes, MI, USA - Great Lakes metaG ER15MSRF (SPAdes) | ecosystem: Environmental > Aquatic > Freshwater > Lake | place: Great... | reverse complement strand
CGCTCGCGGTTGCTGTTGAACAGCACCGTGTAGAACATCTTGCAGTCGGCCTTGTACCACCCCGAGAAGACCGGCAGCTCCTGCTGCTCCTCGCGCGCCTTGCCGATCCGGATCGCGCAGAAGTGCCTCCGGAACTCGTGCGCGGGGCACGTCACTACCGCGTCCTCGTCCATCGCCGCCGCTCCGCTCTCTCTTTTCTACCACCCGGCAAAGCGGGGGTCTCGTCTATCCGGCGGCACTGCGCCGGGGCATTCAAATTTCCGAACGGCGCCGCGCCTTCGCGTGCGCGCCCGCCGAGCGAGAAAAATTCCGGAAGGCGATATAAAGGGTTCGTGCGCTCGTCTAAGAACCCGGCGAAGGTGCGCCGAACTCGGCCGCAATGTTCTCCTGTTGTTTCTCAAACCCGACGCTGAAGCGGACGATGACCGACATTGCGCTCCATCGCCCCGCGGCGCCGAGAGGATCGGGCTCGCCGCGCATGTCTTCGCCGCACGCCGCGCCCGCTTCGGTCCCGCCGTCGCCGTCGGCCCCCGCTTCGCCCACCGAGATCCAGCTTCAGCTGCCGCCGCGCGCCGCCGAGCCCGACGACGATAATTTGTATATTGTGCTCCCCTACTTCAACTACTGCGCCTTTAAGCGCCGCAAGCAGCTTCTGTACGAATTCGTGGAGCGCATACGCGACCTTCCGAACGTGCGCATCGTCATCAGCGAGGCGATCCTCGTGAGCGAGCCGGCCGACCACCAGGCCGAACAGGCGCTCGCGCCGATCGCCGGCATCTGGCGGCACCTGCGCTACACGACGAATAATGCCATTTGGCTCAAGGAAAACCTCATCAACCTCGGTATGCAGCACTTGCCCGAGGGCTGGAAGTACGCCTCCTGGGTGGACGCCGACCTGATCTTCCTGAACCGCCACTGGGCGAACGACACGATCCGCGCGCTGCGCGAGAAGTACGACGTACTCCAAATGTTCTTCAAGTGCGAGAGCCTGAACGCCGAAGGCAAGGTGGATACGACGGAGCGCTCTTTCGGCTACATGCACTGCGAGTCCGGCAGGGAGTACAACCGCGCGCACAGGTACGGCCTTTGGCACCCAGGTTATGCCTGGGCACTTACGCGCGCAGCGTACGACCAGATGCGCGGCCTCGTTGAGTTCGGCATTCTCGGCTCCGGAGATACTCACATGGCGCTGTCCATCATCGGTAAGTGCGAATTCAGCCATCCCGGCAACATCCACCCGGTCTACAAGCAGAAGCTCGCGGACTTCCAGGAGCGCGCGGCCGGCCTGCGCCTCGGCTACCTACCCGATGTCATCCGCCACTGCTTTCACGGCAATCTGCAAAACCGCTTCTACCGCGACCGCTGGGAGATCCTGACGAGCTACAAGTACGATCCGTCCGAGGACATCGCGAAGAACGACGTCGGGCTCATCCAGCTGACGCGCCTCGGCTCGCGCCTGGAGCGCCCTCTGCGCGTGTACTTCGCGGCGCGCCGCGAGGACGACGGCACGTTCAACAAGGAGCCCAACGGTTCCGCGGCGGCCGGCTCGTCGGCGCGCCCGGGCCCGACCGGCCCCGACCTCAAGACGCTGCTCAAGAACGCGAACCTGTGAGGCGCGAGCGCGCATTTCTAACGCCGCGCGCATTTTGGCCGCGGAAGGTAACGTGCCCGCCATGTCGCCGAGGTACAACACCTTTGAGGACATTGAGTCCGCGCTGCGCACCTGGCTGGAGCCGATCCCCGTCGCGTTCGCCGCGACGGTCGCTTACGCCGGCAGCGTGTGGTACCAGAGCCACCTGTTCCGCACTCCCGAGAGCTACCACATCGCGTACTACGACCCTGCGACGGGCCAGTACGCGTTCCACGTGGAAGCCGCCGAGAACGCGACGGCCTCGGCGTTCGCGGCCCTGCCGACGTGGTTCGGCCAGCGCACCCGGCCGAACATGGGCGTGTACGACTCCTGGGACACGATGATCGGCGGCGTCGCGAACCTGTACGGCTTCCTGTGGCTCCGGCCGGTATAAGGCGGCGGCGCGTAAGCGAAGCGTAAGACAAAGAGAGATCGCCTGGTACTATAGGAAGGGCTAAGCCTGACCCGACAAGGGCCGCAATGATCGTAGTTGCCGCCAAGGCGCCGTCGGCCCCGACGGCGTCGCACGGTTTCGCGGAAGGCGCCGCGCGCGCCGCGTCGCAGATGCTGATCTATTGCATTGAGACTCTCAAGATTCACCAGCAGATCTACGGCCGCCTTCCGGCCATGTCGGCGTCGCAGTGGGCGGAGCACATCGGCCGCGGCATGTTATCGTCGGTCGTCTCGTCGGGCCTCGTGTTCGGCGCGTACTACTCGGCGTACAACCGCCTCGCCGCGTCGTCGTCGCACCTTCTCTCGGCGCTCGCCGGCCCCGTCAGCACCGTCGCCACGTCGGTCATCAAAATCCCGATGGGCAACAGCATGCGCCTCTTGCAGGCCGGCATCGGCCGGAACATCGTGGACTCGGGCAGCCGCATCGTGCGCCTTCACGGCTTCCGCGGCCTTTACGGCGGCTACGCGCTGAGCGTCGCCGAGGACGCGATAGAGTGGGACGCGCGCGAGCGCCTGTACCAGTCCCTCAAGGGCCACGCGGTTTTCGCCGATCTCCCGCCGATCACCGTCGGCGTCGTGCTCGGCGCGCTGACGGGCATGTTCGCTGCGGGCATCACGACGCCGTTTGACACGCTGCGCAGCCAGATCGCGTACCGCAGCTCGGGCGCCGCTGCGGGCGGCGCCGCGCAGCTCGGCGCGATCATGCGCGACATCTCGGCCGCCGCCGGCGGCAACGTCCCGGCGGCGCTGTTCCGCGGCGCGCGCTACCGCATGCTGTCGTGCGGCGTGAAGAGCGGCCTGTTCTACGCGATCCTGGAGGCGATCCGGCCGGCCGCAGGGGATATAAGGGCATCGCGCGCACCGACTGTAGGAGGACGCTAGCTCCGCTTCGCGCCGCGCCGCGCTCGCGCCGCCGCGATGCTCACGCGCGACTTCGCGGCCCGCGTGGGCCGCATGCAGTACGAGACGGGCCAGGTCGCGGTCTGCAAGCGCCGCCTCGGCGAGATCCAGACGAAGATAGACGTTCTCAAGAAGTACCGCATGCGCACCGAGACGCTCGCGAAGATCTACGGCGACCGCGTCGCGAGCATCCCGCCGCAGTGGTTCAACGAGCCGATCGGCGCGATCCGGCCGACCCCGGTCACGAACAGCGCCATCGCGCACGCGGTCACGCTGCACGTAGCGTATTACGAAGAAATGAACAAGAAGAAGCAGATAGACGCGGACATCTCTCGGCACCTGCTGACCCAGTACGAGCTCCTGCTGGACGTGGACGAACTGCGAGTGAGCATCGCGACGGGCATCGCGGAGCTCTCCGACTCCGAAGGGCCGACCGAGATCCGCGCCGGGATCCTCGCTTGCTGCCACGACTGCCTATCGGAGACGTCGCACCTGACCGAGTACCTCGGCGGCATCCCGACCGGCGCCGAAGCGGCGTCCGAGACCGTCGGCGAGTCGGTTCACGATATCTAGCGGCGCCGCGAGCGATTCTCCGTTCTTTTTGTAGACTCTTGCGCCGGCGCGCAAGTTGCTCGTTGCTCGTTGCTCGTTGTCCGTTGCCTGTGCGCGATGTCCTCTCGGACCGTCCAGAAACCGACGACGCGCCAAGCGACCGCGGCGGCGGCGGCAGCGGCGGAACAGCCTGCTGCGGCACCGGCGCAGGCCCAGCCGGCCGCGCCGGTGCCGAAGAAGCGTCAAACGAAGACATCGCTCGCTGCTGCGCCGGCGGCCGCGCAGGCAGCGCCGGCCGCGCCGGCCGCGCAGGATCCGCAGGTCGCGCAGGATCCGCAGGTCGCGCAGGATCCGCCGGTTCCTGCGCCGAAGACGCGCAAAACTAAGACGAAAGCGACCGATGCGCCGGCAGTCGCGAAGGCTGTGCAGGAACCCGCCGCGAAACCTGCGCCGAAGACGCGCAAAACGAAGACGGCGGCGATCCCCGAGATTCAGGAGGAACTGGCGGTCGCGAAGGCGCCAGCTGCTCCGGCGGTTATTGCGGCTTCGGCGGCTTCGGCGGTTCTTGCGGCGCCTGCGGCTCCGGCGGTTCTTGCGGTTCCGGCTCAAGAACAGCCGCTAGCCCGCGCGAACATGCCGAAAAACCCGACGGTATGTCGCGTCCTGGCCATCCTGGACTCCTATCACGACTTCGGCAGGGTATCGTCGGGCGCAGCAGCGCAAGTGCAGTACTTTTCCAATTACGTGGACGAGCTGCTCAAAGGAGAAGCACAGGCCATTTGCAGACAGAAGGGCATTACCGAGACCGATGCGGAGCCCCTATCAAAAGGCAAACAGCAACCGAACAACTTCTACGAGGCCCTCGGCGTGCACGCTTACAGCTCGTTTCTCAAGGACTACGAGGGCTTTACGATGGATCTGTTCTCAACTCACTACTTCGTCGGCGGGAAAGGTCTTTACGTCAGCAAGACCGACTTGAAGACCGGCAAGGCGACCGGCAAGGCGACCGGCACAGCGACCGACTCGGATAAAGAGACGAGCGCGCTGATTTCTGCTAGCGACAAGCGCAGCGCGCAGGACATCATTAAAAACTCAGCCCTTCCGGCAACGAGCTCAGGCTCTGGCCGCGGCGCAATGACGATCTTGGTGTTCAACAAAGACGTCAAAGAGAGCGACACAAAGCGCAAGCTCTATGAGTTTCTGTGCGACGCTTACCGCACGAAGCGCATGCAGTACTATCTGGACGCGGAACCGATTAGCCCGACCGATCTCTGCGCGCTGGGTTCGGATAACGCGCCCGTCGCCAACGGCATATTCTACAACGGCATCGGGCGCATGTACGACCCGGGAAACTCTTCGGGGATCTTCGTGAACGATGCCATTCTCGGAAAGGCCGCGTCGTGCGACCAGGCAAACGGCAACTCCGAGAACGATGGACGCGGACTGGGATTGTCCCCGGTGCAGTCGGCGCAGTCGGCGCCCAACATGAACCTTACGCCGCTCGTTTCGGAGAAAATACCGAGTAAGAAAAGGCCCTACGCGCGCGCCGCAATAGATGCGCTTGTCAACGAGGCCCCATGCTACTTCTCGCCGAGCCGCAGCTACTCGCTCAGCAAAGCCGAAGGCGAGCTGCTGTTCTTTGACAAGCTCGTCTTTGGCGACAAGTGCCCGCCGAACCCGAAAACGATTGATATCATCGCTGTGCTCGGCAAAAAGCGCGTACCTCTGAATAGCCTGAGCATCGTCAAGCTGACGAACTCTCAAAACGGCATCAAGCACTATATGGCCGCTTCCGGCAATGTCGTTAAGGCGGCCATCAAGGCCAAGGAAGGCGGCATTTCTTCCAATCAGCGCAAGAAGATCCTCACGGATATACAGACCGCCGCCTACCGCATCATCCTCAGCGCTTTTCGCCTCGCATACGAGCCCAGATTTCAGGATGGAACAAAGCCAATCGTCTCTAAGACGAAGGAGGGAAACCTGCATTATACCCTGGGCGCTCGCGACTATAGCATGGCTCTGCTGGACTTGAAGCGCTCCGGCGACTACGGCCTGGTCGCGTCCGCCGCCGCCGCGACCCTCGCGATGAATTCTGCCGACACAGTGCCGATCGTGGTAACCCACGACCGTATGGCCGCTATGTACGCGCTGTACCGCGGAGTGGCGTGCATGTATGTGCTGAATAAAGACGGCCGGTTCGTGAAGATCTTTAACTTTGACCGGGACTCTCTCGCAGCGGCGATGCCGCGCTTTTCCGACGCGCCCGCAGCCGCCGGCGGCGCCTTTGCAATCGGCAGCCCTGCGCGCGCCGCGGCCGCTCGCCCGGTCACGCGCGCGTCTTCGCGCTTCGCGCCGGTCGCCGCACCGGCCGCGCGCCCGAGCACCGCGCCGGTGCGCCCGAGCGAGTCCGCGCGCCGCCGCGCTCCGGCGCTCGCGCCCGCCGACCGCCAAAACGCGCCGCCGCCGCCGCGCCTCGCGGTCCGCGCAGAGCCGCCCGAGTTCGCCGACGCTCCCGGCGCGCCCGATCCCGAGTTCGCGAAGACGCGCTTCCCGCCGTTCGCCAAGTTCGCCGACATGCTCGCCGACCTCGCCCGCGGCGATCCGGACTCCGCCGAGCTCCTGAGCCCGGTCAACATGCTGACGTACAGCTTCCTCCACCACTACCTGCGCCGGAGTGACGATTGAAAAAGGATTCTCCGCGGGTCGCGCTGCGCCGGCGCCGGCTACTCGCCGACGCGGTAGTTCCGCCCGAGCATGTCGGTGTAAACGCGCGCGTGCACCGCGCGCGCGTTGCGGATCGCGCGCGGCATGTCGGCCAGGCCGGCGCCGCTGCGCGCCCATTCCGGCAGCGACCGCGACACCGACGCCGACACGGCCGCTATGCAGATGAACAGGTTGCAGAGCAGATAGAACTTGCGCTCGCGCGGCGGCCGCACGAGGCTCAGCATCTCTTTGCAGAACGCGAACTGCATGCGCCGTAGCCGGCCCTCGGCCGGACCGTCGTACGCGTCCACCCACGCGCCCTCGCGCATGAGCCCGATCGCCGCGCTGCAGCCGCGCGTCGCCTCGCCGAAGAACGCGAACACGTTCGCGATGTCGTCCGAGCTGAGCTGCACGAACGCGTCAATGTCGCAGTAGAAGCCCTCGCGCTCAAAGAAGTACAGCGTGTAGGAGAAAGCGTCGCGCCCGGTGCTCCACAGCTCGTCAAGGTTCGTCAGGCGCGAGCCCGCCGCGCGGTCGCACAGCTCCACGAGGCTCCGCAGGCGCGCGAGGTCCGACTTGCAGATCGGCTCGCGGTTGTAAGGGTTCACCGCGTCGGGCGCGCTCTCGGCGAGATAGTGAGCGAGCTCGGTCGCGCGGAACGCGTAGACGCCGCCGCGCGAGTCGCGGAAGCTGAAGAGCTGGTCGGCCGGGATCTCGCACAGCGCGTCCAGCGTGAAAGGGTCGCTGTCGTTGACCGCCGGCGAGGTCGGGTACGGCCCGCGCAGCCCTTCGGCCGCGCGCCGCGCGCGACCGGCGCGCCAGCGCCGCTGGAGCCGGCACAGCGCCGTCAACGCGCCGGGGCGCGCCGACAGGCTCCAGACGTCGCGCGCGAGCCTGACGATCCAGCGGGCCAAGCGCTCTTTCGTGACCTTCGCCGAGATCCAGTGGCGCCCGACGCCCCACTCCAGCGCCATGCGACCTATCCCTTCCGCGTTGAACAGGTGGACGAGGACGTTGGCCAGCTCGGTGACGCCGTTTCTGGACCCGCGCGGATCGCCGCGGTCCCAGTAACCCGCGCACATCTGATAGACGTCGTGGGTGCTCTCAAGCTTGCTCGGCGCCCAGTTGAACACGATATCGGCGACCGGATTTCCGTCCTTGAGCTGCGCGGCGTGCGTGCAGCAGGCCGCTCGCGGCGCGCCGCGGCGCGCGCTCGGCCGGCCGCACAGCGCGCCGTTGCCGCGCGCCGCGAAGCAAAGACATCGCCCGCCGCTGCGGACGCCGATGCCGACGGGCCCGGCGATCGCCGACATGACTGCCCAGGTTTTTAAAGGATAAGATAATAAACCGCGCGCGCGACTTTCTTACTCTTAGCGGATCTTCTTTATATCCCGCGCGGCGCGCTCCTCGCCCTTCGCCCCTCGGGATATAAGGACACTGCGCGAGGTATATCAGGTACGTTCGTCGGGCCGGCCGCCTCGCATGTTCCGTTCAATTTTCCAGACTCACCGAGCGCCGCCGCCGCCGCCGCCGCGGCCGCCGCTTCTCCGGCCGCCCGCGCTTCGGCCCGTGCAGCGGCCCTCCGCGCCGCCGCGGCCTCTGCGCACGCGAGCGACGCCCGCCGCCGAGTTTCTCGTCAGCCAGTCGGCGATCATCGGCCAGGGCATCGTGTACTTCACGCTGTTTTACACGACGGCGAACTGGTGGTACTACCGGCGCGCGCGCGAAGACGCCGAGCGCGCCGACAAGAATCGCAAAAATAAGTAAGAGAGCCTATCGTAGGGCCGGGCCGGGCATCGTTGAGAAACGGAGAGACTTCGCGATTGGGCGCGCGGCGCGTGGGCCCGCGCGTGGCCGCCGAAGTTGCACCCGGCGCCGCGCGCGGCTGCGCTCACGGACCGCGCGATTTGGCTGCGCCGCGCGCGAGAGAGCGACGCGGCGGACTCTCTCGCAAACCTGATCGCGTGCCTGGAGGCCGCCGACGCCGCGATGGCCGCCGCCGCGCGCGGCTCGCCTCCGCTGCCGAGCATCCCGGAAGAGGACGAGGATCCGTGCTGAGGCGGCTCGGCTACGGCGGCGGGCTTTCCGCTGGCGCCGCGTCTCCTGCCGTGCCGTCATCCGGCGGCGCCGCCACGCTATCCGGCGCCGCTACGCTATCCAGCGCCGCCGCCGCCGCGCCCTCTGGCGCCGCAGAAGCCGCCGCGCCGTCGTCTCTTTTTTGCTGCAGCGCCGCCTTCAAGCCGGCGTAAGCATCGTTGAAAGTGCTCACCGCGGCGTCGCTGTCGGCGGTCGTGCTCGCGTCGTTCCCGCGCGCGTAGTTCGCGAGCAACCGCGCGAGCGTAGGCTCCTCAAAGATCTTTGAGAGGATGCCGCTCGCAGAGCTCGCGCACTTCGTCGCGATCGCCTCGGAGTTGCCGCCGCCGATATTGAACTCTGTCAGGGCGTCCGGGTTAAGAAGGTCTACTTTGGTTTCGGGCGTGATCTCCCTCGCAGCGGCGCCCTCCGCAGCGCCCGTCTTCGCCAGCGCGGCGATGCAGATCTTCCAGGCGCCGATCAGGTTGCTCGCGACGATCGCGCACTTCTCGCCTCGTTTCCCTGCGAGGTCCTCGTGGTTTGTAAGAGTACTCACGATGTCGCCGGGGGTCGGGTCAGTCCTGAGATCTACTAAGATCTCTAGCTTTGGCTCCGACATCTCGCTCGCCGCGTCGGCGCGCTCGCGCGTCGTCTATAACATACCTCCAAATTTATGAGCTAACGATAGAGGCGCCCGGCGGTCCGGTCGCAGCGCAACGGGTCGCGATTCCGACATGGCGACGACCGCAGAGGGACGCGCACCAGTTACGGTAAGCTTTCCCGGGACCGACGCCCCCGTGGACGCAGGGGCCGCCATCAAGTTCATCAACAAAGAGCCGGTGCACACGGGCGAGCGCGCGCTCGCCGCTCTGACGAGCATTTTCGCGTCCTTGGCCGAGACGATGCGCTCGGTGGCGCCCGTCGCCGCAGCAGCCGAATCCGGATCGGCCGACCCCGCCGCAGCTGCAGCAGCCGCAGCAGCTGCTGAAGCCGCTGCGGTCGCCGCCGGCAACGCATTTCAGACCTTCTCTGAGCTATCGGTCCTCGCGGTACAGATCTACGACAACTTCGCAGAGGACATCGCGGCGCGCTACAAGGAAAAGCTGAATCTAACCATAAAAGCGGCCGTCGCCGACGTTCGCAGTGACGGCGCAGGCGGAGAGGAGTGGAATCATGCTAAAGGCCTCAAGATAGAAGCCGAGAGCGCTCGGGACATAGCCGTCGCCGAAGCCGAAGCGGCGGCCGCCGAAGCCGAAGCGGCGGCCGCCAAAGCAGCCGCAAAAGCCGCCGAAGAAGCCGCCCGCGTCGCTGCGTCCAACGAGGCCGCGACAGCCGACGCCGTGGCCGCTGCGGCCGTTGCCGAAGCAGAGCGAGCCGCCAAAGCCGCGGCGGCCGCCGAAGAAGAGAGAGACGCGATCGCCAAAGCCGCCGAAGAAGCCGCGGCCACTAGGGCCGCCGAGGTAGCCGCCGCGGCCGACAGGGCCGCCAAAGCCGCCGCCGAAGCCGAAGCCCGAGAGGTCGCCGACACGCTCGCCGAGCTGAACGCGCTCGTCGCGTCCCTGCGCGCCGAGTACGGATCCCTTTTGAAATTCAAATACCTAAGCTCCGAGCCTCCGATGAAAGACCTTCTGCTCCCTATCGGCGCCGCCGATTCCTCCCCGACGCTCTTCGCTCTCTTGGATCCCGCCGCTCCCCAGAGCGCCCCGCTGACCGCCGAGATCTTTGGGACCACCTCGGCCGATCAGAGGGGCCGCCTTGGCGCCGCCGTCGCCCGCGCGAAGGGCGCGAAAGCCAATCTGCCCGCGTACAGGAAGCTCCACTCCATCTTTGAGAACATCTACAAGGCCTACCCGTATTCTGCCGCGACCGAGCCTGCCGCGACCGAGCCTGCCGCTGTTTGGAGCGACCTTCCGACGGTCGGCGCGGTGTTCGGCAATGTCGTCAAGACGTTTACGAAAAACATAGAGGATATCCGCGACGAACGCCTAAAGTGCGCCGAGAACACGCACCTCGCAGTGTGCGCCCAGATGGACAAGCGCGTTGAGATATACGGTGCCGTCGCGAAGGCACTCGCGCCCGAGCCCAAGCTCCTTTCGGACGTCAGCGCAGCGATCTTCGCAGCGATCTTCGCTGCGAAACTCACCGACGTGACCTCCCTGGAACCCGCCGAGCGCGTCGGCGAGTTCATCGCGTCGCACCTGAACTTCATGGACGGCCTGTTCCCGGTGCGCACCGTCGTGAACTTCCGCGCCGACTTCGCTTCGCCCGATGACACGGCGGCCGCGCGGCAGAACATGCACGATATGATCGTTGACCTCGCAACCGATGACAATCTCAGCAAGTTCGCCGTAGCGGACCACAAAGAGACGCAGTTCCTGTCAATCAAGGACGCATCCGATAAAAGCGTGAAGTACGGCCCGTTCTTCCGCGTCATCACCGACAGCTTCGGCTTGAACGTCTCCAAGGACATTGATAGCATGTTCGCTCACTACGAAGCGAAGGGCGGCGCCGAGCCGAAACACTACATGTACTCGGGCTTCGGCTACTCGGGCTCCGGCAAAACGTACGCTCTCCTCAAGAACACGAAGAACACGTCGGTGCTGCACCAGATCGCCGAAGCGATCCATAAAGCGAACAATACGCGTCCCGACGGTAAGAAGTACGAAGTCAATTGCTATGCGTACGACTACTACGGCGAGATTGCCGATCCCGGCTGCTTGAAAATACCGAGCGATCCCGGTAAACCTCGCGAGCCGAGTAAGTCGTACCTGATGGATCGCAACAAGATTAGTGTAGAAGAGCTCACGTTCTTTAACGTTAGCAAGTCTGGCGACGTAGTAGTGTGCAAACATGATGTGAAAGACTTCAAAAACCTTACAGATTCTCGTACGATTTTGGACGTCGCCGGCAAGAACGTGATGACGCTCAAAAAACTCAACGAGATATACGACAAGACGAACGCTGTTGATACGATGGGTGAGCTAACAAAGACGGTCACTGACTACCGAGCGCGCACGGACTTCGCGACTCTTCCGGGTCCCAGTGCTACGGGCGGAGGTAACCTCCCTGTCATATTGCCTCTGCTAAATCGCAATGGCGCGCCCCCGGTCCCTGCCACGCCTGAACAGAAACCCGATGAAGTGCCCGTGCTTATACCGCAGAAGTACCACATCCGCGCGACGCCGAACAACGACGAGAGCAGCCGATCGCACTTCTTCATAGACATGTACATCACCGACGGCACCGCTCTCGTCGGGCGCGCGACCGTATTGGACATGGCCGGCAGCGAGAAGGTCGGCACGATCCAGGACGACTACTTCACGCTCGTCAAGATAGACGCGAAGGAAGCCGTCTCAACGAATCGTAAGCTCACAGAAACAATCAGGAAGTTCATCGTCTCTAAGTTAGACAAAGAGATCCGCATCAGGTCGTTCAGCAAGCTCCGTAGCGAGCCTTGGCTCGCTCTGCGCGACTCGTTCTTGCGCCTCGGGCGCGAGGAGCAGTCTTACGACGATTTGTTGGAACTCGTGCTGCTCAACAACGCCTACAGCTACGCTCAGGTCGCGCTGCAGTACAAGAAGGTGTATGACGTGTACGCGGAAAACGCGAAACGGATGTATGGACAGACGCTCGCGCCGATTGAGAGCTTCCGGCAATCGGGAACCCTTTCCGATTACGAGCGGGCAGCAGCGTACCTGAAGACCTTTTACGACGATTACGCGAGTCTCTACAGGGCCGAGGTCGCCGTGGCGACCTCTCTTCAGAGCAACTCGCTCTACGCCAAGTACATCGCGCGCCGCGGCGACGAAATCGCGAAGGCCGAACTCGCCACCGCAGCGGACCTCTTGAGCGCGCCCGATCAGAGCGCCGCGGTGCTTGCCAAGATCGCGCACTTCAACAGTATCAAAGCGAAGTACCATTGCCCGATCCGCTACCAGGGCAACTTCATCAATGCTTCTCTTCACTGGCTGAAGCTGTACATTAGCCACCTGGCCAACGGGGGCACGCAGGATCCTGGACAACTTTCAGACACGTTCACCAACACTCTGATAGACAATAACCTGCAAGGAGATACCACGAAGTTTGATAGGAAGTTCGTTCTCATGACGAACATCCGACTGGACTTCGGCGACGGTCTCACTGACCAAGCGCGCCGCAATAACTACCGCGACGCCGCGACGCTCTCGCTACAGTTCGCCCACTGCATAAATCCGTTCGCGTCCAAGTCGTCCGGGTACTTTGACTGCAACGCGCCTGAGCCGCCCTTGCCGTCCGTTGTCGCGGCCGCTAAAGCTGCCGCTGCCGCTGAAGCTGCCGCTGCCGCTGAAGCTGCCGCTGCCGCTGAAGCTGCCGCTGCCGCTAAAGCTGCCGCTGCCGCTGAAGCTAAAGCTGCCGCTGAAGCTAAAGCTGCCGCTGCCGCTGAAGCTAAAGCTGCCGCTGCCGCTGAAGCTTTAGCTGTCAGGCTCTCTCGCTCTAACAAGCTATCTAAGTTCGCCGAGAGAAAGCTCTCTACGCCGACAGCTCGGGAAGCAGCTTCTGCGGCTGCGGCTGCTGCAGCTGAATACAGAAAGGCAAGTAAACTTAATCAGATCCAGACCGCTAGGAAAGCCGATAAGGAGCGCGTAAAGGAGGTCCGTGGCGCGAAAACGGAAGCCGCAGGAAATGCAGCGCGCGCCGCGATAGCGCAGACGCAGGGCACAGCGCCGCCGATAGTCCGCGGCGGCGGCGCCTACGACCCCACCGCCGAGACCTCGCTCGCGCACGTCCAGGCGCTCGGGCTCGTCGTGCTCTTCGCGCTCAGCATCGGCCTCGCCGAGCGCACGACGTCGCCGACGCGCGAGCGCACGCGCCCCGGGTCGGCGCCGCATCCCGCCGTCGTGCGCGCCGGCTTCACGGTCGCGTTCCTGATCTTCTACACGCTCACGACGCTCGTGTGGGCCGCCCTCGGCGTCGCGAGCTTCGGCGCGTACCTCACGCACCTGCTCTTCTTCTACACGCTCGTCGGCACCTTCGCCGGCGTCCTCTTCAAAAACAAGTCGCCCGCCGGCAGCATCCTCGCGGCGTTCGTGCTGTCTCTCACGGCGTTCTTCGCGGACGCTTAGCGGCTCGGCGCATAGCGCTCAGTTAATACAACACCGCGCTCAGCGTCGTTTTTGTCTTGGTCCCGTACACGTCCGGGTCCAGCCCGCGCGCGGCCACCTCCAGCTTCCTCGCGTCGCTCCAGATCAGCAGCGGCCAGAGGTACATGAACGCGACCCCGCCCATCGCCGTCATCGCCGCGCGCTCGGACAGCAGCGGCCCGCGCGTCGCGAACTTGCGAGTCTCGTCACCCTGCTGATAGTACGATATCTCCACGTCGCGGCTGCGCAGCGCCGAGCGCACCGCGCCCGCCGAGAACCCCGCGGCCATGATCGGCCTCTCGCCGATGAGCGCCCAGAGCTTTTGGAAGAACCCGCCCGTGGTTGCCATCGGCGCCGCGCCGCGCGCCTTAAACGAACGTCCCTGAATGCTCCTCGCGCGATGCCCTTATATCCCTCGCGGCGCGTTAAATCCGCCGATTACTGTAGACAAGATGTTGGGCGCGTTTTACCTGACGGCGGGCGTCGCGCTCGCCGTCTCGGGCGCGCTGCTATGGTGGCAACAGAAGGAGCTCATGAGCGCGCGCGTGTTCGCGAGCATCTTCCTCGTCCTGCTCGGCGCCGTCGCGATCGTCTCCGGCCTGGAGCGACTGCTGCATCTGTTCAAAAATAACGCCGCGGTCGCTGCCCAAGAGCCGACGTGGCGCGAGTGGCTCTTCGTCATCGGGCTCATCTTCGTCGGCTCCGTGTCGTACACGGTGGCCGCGTACTATCACCTCAAGCTGGAGGACTGGTCGTTCATGAAGGCCTTCGCGATCGCGCTGCCGCTCATCCTCATAGAGTACCAGTTCAGCATTCGCGGCAACTACCAGGCGAAGAACGTGCTCAAGATGAACGCCGTCCAGATCACTCTGATCACGATGTCGTTCTACTTCGTGAACGCGTGGGCGCTCAACTACTTCTTCCTGAAGGCGAAGGTCGTCTGGTGGCGCGAGCTGCTCGCGTTCGCGTGCATCCTGCTCGCGTTCGCGCTGACGACGAGCGTGCGCAGCTAAATGCTCAGCGACCTCAAGCGCGCGCCGGCGAAGTTCGCGAGCGCCGACGAGCTCGCGGCGCTCGCGGTCCTCGCGATCCCGTCGGCGGGCCTGAGCTTGCCCTTGAGCATCTTGAGCAGCTCCTTCGCCGTGTGGCGCTGGTCCGGGTTCGGGTGCAGGCAGCTCTTGATGAAGTCCACGATCTCCGGCGTCAGCGCCGACGGGATGATGTACGTGCCCTCCAGGATCGCTCCGACGATGCCGTTCTCCGTCGCCATGTGGAACGGCGAAACGCCGATGAGGCACTCGTAGACGAGCACGCCGACCGACCAGATGTCCAGCTTCTCCGAGAAGAGGTGCGTTTTCTTTTCCAGGATCTCCGGCGCCATGTACTCCAGCGTGCCGACGTACGACTTCGGGCGCTCGTCGTAGCTGTTGATGGAGAAGCCGAAGTCGCACAGCTTCACCGAGCCGTCGCGCACGACCAATATGTTCTCGGGCTTGACGTCGCGGTGGATGATGCCCTGCTGGTGCAGGTAGCTGAGCGCCTTGAGAAGCGGCGTCAGCACCCGCACGCGCAGGTCACTCAGCGACATCGTGCCGCCGTACTTGCGCTTGATGTAGTTCAACAGGTCGCCCTTCTCGGCGTGCTCCATGACGATGTAGAAAGCCTGGCGATCCTCAAAGCTCGCGTAGAACCGCAGGATGCTCGGGTGGTTCAGGCCCGAGTGGATGTTCATCTCTCGGCGGAACCGGTGCTCCTCGTCGCTGTGCAGGCGCGTCTTCATGCAGACCTTGACGACGCAGTATATCCCCGACGGGATGTGGACGGCGTCAAAGACGGTGGAAGCGCAGCCGTGGCCGATCGCGCGCAGCAGGCGAAAGTCGGTGAGGTAAAGCTCTCCGGACGCGAGGCCGCGCGGGCAGTTCACGCCGTACATCACGAGGCCGCCGCGCAGGGTCCGCTCCTTTCCGCCGATGCCGAGCCAGAGCCGGCCGAGCCGCTGACCGACGCCGCCGCGGTCTCCGAGGCCTGCCGCGCGCCCGCGCCCGCGCCCATCCCCGCGCGGCGTGCGATGCGATTCGGGAGCGCCTCCCGATGAGCCCGATCCCGAGCCCGCGCCCGTTTTCGCGATCGTGATCGCGACGTTCCCAGTGCCTCCCTCCAGTTTCCCTTCGGTTGGCGGAGTCCCACAGAGGGCTCTCCTTAGCCAACGGAACATGCAAATGCCTTGCAGCGCGAGCACGGCCCCTTCCCGATGCAGCTGCCGCTATCCTATACGACGAAAATCAGGCTCTCTACGCAGGCCAAACGGTCGCGCCGCCGCAGCCGCGCATGATCGCGACGTGCGACAGCACGTTCAGCATGCAGCGCGCGACGTAAGAGAAAAGCATTCGCTCGCCTCCCGCCCACGTTTCGGACACCCAAATGCCCATCGCCGCGCCCTGGCACGCGGACCACGCGACCCTGTAGCCGACGTGAGTCGCCTGTGCCATGTACCAACAGCCGACGCCGAACGTCGCGAAGCCGACGCCGATGTCAACCCGCTCGGGCGCCGCGGCGAGCGCGGCGAGTTCCAGGATCCATACGCAGCGAAGACCGTCTAAGCGACAAAAAGAAGCGTAGTACGCAGCGGTCACGTAGAAGTAAGCGAGATGGACGCGAACGTCTAGCGGCGCCCACATCGTTCGCGCCTCCCCTACCTAGCTAGCGCAGCGCCGCGGCGCCTTAAGCCGTCACGGCCGCCGCGCCCGCGCCGCCCGCGGCGCCCGCCCCTCCGCCCGCCGACGCCGCGCGCCGCGCGTTCTGCACGCAGCGCGCGTAATGCTCTCGGTTGTCCACGAAGCGCAGCACCATTTCCTGAAAGTCCAGCGTGGTCACGTAAGGCTCGCTCCCGTTCGCGACGAGGAAGAGGTTGATCTCTTTCACGATAGGCCAGCTGTCAAAGACGTTGTAGCGCGAGTCCGCGCGCATGCGCTCGTAAGCCATCATTACGTAAGGATCCGACTCTATGAAGCGAGACGAGAACATGGCTGAAGTGCGGGCGGCGGGAGCGGTAGGGGAGCGGGTCGGGTCGGGGGTAGCTTCGCCTATGCCTCAGCGACGACGCTCCCTATCCAGAAGGGTCATTTTTGCCTCCCCGGGACCGGATCGGTTCCCAAAAGAATACCCTTCCTCTCCCGCTCCGGCGCCGCTTCGCCGCTCCGCGCGCCGCTCAGGCGCTCAGCGCCTTCAGCGCTTCGGCGGCGATCCGCTCGGCGCTCGTCGGCACGTACCCGCAGTCGCCGCCGCTCTCTCCCTTATTCGCGAGCTGCCGGTAGATGCGCTGGCACAGCGTGTTGCGCGCGTACGCCTCGGCCGCCTGCGCCGCGCGCTCGTGCGCGATCGCGATCGTGACGGCCTTCTGCTGGGCGGCGATGATGTACTCGTTCGCCTCGGCGACCGTCACGAGCCCGCGCGCGGTCTCGTAGGTCTGGATCTCCGCGTCCACGCCGCCGCCGCCGCCGACGCCGCCGCCGTACTTCAGGGCGCCGCACGCGACGAGCGCCTCAATCGTGTCGGCGACGCGCTCAACCTCCGAGAGGTCCGCGAACTGCGCGCGCTCCGCGAGCTCCACGATGCGCCGGCGCTTCGCCGGAGTCGCCTCGCGCCGCGCCGCCGGCGGGGGCGAGACCGAGCGCGGCGTGTTCGGCGCCGCGAGCGACGGCAGGCGCGCGATCGGCGGCGGCGGCGCGACGACCGGGATCGCCGCGACGCTCTTGCTGCCCCGCAGGCTCATCCACATGCGGAACTCCATCGGCACGGCGCCGCAGATCCACGCCTCGTCGCTCATGACGTCGTAGCGGCTCGCGATCGCCTCCACCGGCTCGTCGGTGTCCTTCCACGCGATCCACACGTAAGTCTGCCACGCGCTCTTGACCAAGCACGTCTCGGCCGTAATGAAGTGAGAGATGTCGGCCTCCGACTCGTACTTGCGGATTTTGCCGCAGCCGGCGCCGTCCGCGCTCGGCTGCCACACGAGAGCCTCGGGCACGCCGTTCGGCCACAGGTCAATGTTGTACACCGCGGCGCCGACCGCCGACAGGAGCTTCCGCGTCGGCTTCCAGCGGATGCGGAGCGTGGAGAGCTGCGGCGTGAAGCCGACGATGCACTCAATAGGCCACTTGGCGTAGACCATTCTCTCAGCGAGAGAAGAGTGGAAAAGAGAGCCGGGGAGAGGCGAGAGCCGGGGGAGAGAGGAGGGAAAGTCGGGACGGGACAGTGCGCAGAACGCATCGGAGAACTACCGCCGACGGCGGCCCCGTTCATTTTTCCTTACGCCGCGCCGCTTCGGCCTACGCGAACTCGCCGCCGCCGCCGAAGGTCGCCGCGACGCCGCCC
>Ga0208974_1000417_pt1 | contig 17812 bp, 11 predicted proteins | sample GreLakmeER15MSRF_FD_187699 | JGI IMG/M metagenome (GOLD analysis project Ga0208974, IMG submission 187699) | Freshwater lentic microbial communities from great Laurentian Lakes, MI, USA - Great Lakes metaG ER15MSRF (SPAdes) | ecosystem: Environmental > Aquatic > Freshwater > Lake | place: Great... | reverse complement strand
AAAAAAAAAAAAAAAAAAAAAAAAAAAAAAAAGAAGAGAATATGTTCAAATTATTAAATGAAATAATATCAAATACTAATGTTAGCGATGATAATAATACCGATATTGAAAAAGATTTTACCAAAATATATTTACATGATGACAATGCAACAAAAAATTTACAAAACGAATACATTTTAGTATTTAATTATAAAATATATATGATCAATAATTTCGAAAAAAAAAGAATTAATAATATTAGTGGAAAATTTTGTGATTATGTTAAGATATATATATTATATAGATTAGTTTTCTATTCTTTAAAAATATGTATAAATTTAACAAAAATTAATGACAATTATAATGGTATAATTAATGAATATTATGAGGAAATAAAATCGGAAATAATAACATGGAATGAAACCTATATAGAAAATCACAACTTATTTTATAGTATATTTAGAATATTTATTAAATTTTTTGATAAATTAAAAGATAAGATATATGAGAATTTATCAATAAATTTTAAAGATGAGAATGAAAAAATAGAAACTTTTTTTAACAGGTTACATGATAAATTCTCTAAATTGATAAAAAATATAAATAATCCAGATGACTTCAATACCGCGAATGAAAAAGCGAAAGAAGCAATAAAAATTTATAACACATATAAAGCTTTTCATATTTATACGAAACAAGAATATCGTGATGAAATTGAAACAAATTCTATATATATATATATAGAAGCAGCAAAAAGAAAAGAAGATGAAGAAGCAGCAAAAAGAAAAGAAGTAGCAGTAATAAAAATTCAAAAAAAAGTCAGAGAAGTACAAATAGCAAGAAAAGCAGCAGAAGAAGCAGCAGCAGCAGCAGAAGAAGCAAGAAAAGCAGCAGAAGAAGCAAGAAAAGCAGAAGAAGAAGCAGCAAGAAAAGCAGCAGAAGAAGCAAGAAAAGCAGAAGAAGCAGCAAGAAAAGCAGAAGAAGCAGCAAGAAAAGCAGCAGAAGAAGCAGCGGCTGCTAGTAAAATGGTATTATCTATTGTTAAAATTAACTTGGAAAGTGTATTTTCTATTTTAAAAGAAACAAAAGGACAAGATGTATTACCTATTGTTAAAAATAACTTGGAAAGTGTATTTTCTATTTTAAAAGAAACAAAAGGACAAGATGTATTACCTATTGTTAAAATTAACTTAGAAAGTGTATTTTCTCTTTTTAAACAAACAAAAGGACAAGATGTATTACCTATTGTTAAAAATAACTTGGAAAGTGTATTTTCTCTTTTTAAACAAACAAAAGAACAAGATGTATTACCTATTGTTAAAATTAACTTAGAAAGTGTATTTTCTCTTTTTAAACAAACAAAAGTACAAAATCAATTAATACCAGATTTTTTTAAAACATATCCATATACTGATAATAATATTACTATACTATATAAAGATATTGGCGAAGATAGTGACAATGGTAAGAATAATGCACCATTTAATATTGATGATTCTTTATTAAAAAGTTATAATTATTTAATCTATATAAATAATGGTAAAATAGATGTATTTAAAATAAAAAGATATTATAATTTAAAACATATATTAAAATATATATATATATATAAAGATATCATAATAATTTCTAAAAAAGACGCATTTAAAAAAGACGCATTTAAAAATTTATATCAATATAATAAGTATTTATCTATCAATTTAATTTTTATTTACAAAAATATAGGCGAAAATGATATAAATAATTTACCAAAATTTAAAAAACAAGTCCTAAATAAAAATGTTAATTCGAAAACTATCGAGATTGGTATTGATACATGTATGGAAATTAAAAAAATAATTAAAAAAAAAGAGGTATTAATAATTGTTAAAAATAACTTAATTAATGTAATTTCTTCTTTAAATATTAGAAAGGTTTCATCTCTTCCTGCTGCCCCATACGTTTTAAATATTCTTAAAGGTATAAAGCATTTGGAGTATTAAAAAGAAAAGCAGAATAAACAGTGCCTTTTTATATATAATAATGCTCAAAATAACAAATTGTATACAACCTATTGTATTTGTAATTAGATCAATGAATATTATTTTTTTACATATAATTAAAAATTGATATAAAAATGTTTCATAATTATATATATACGAATAAGTAGAGTAAGTGTCATGGAAAAGAATCTAGCAATTTTAGCATTAAAAAAGGCAGAGGAAAGAAGAGCAAGAAGAAATGAATTGGCTAAAAAAATGCGTGAAAAGCGTGGTGATGAATTAAAAGAAAAGCAAAGAGAATATGCTAAAATACATAGAGATAAAAGGAAAAAAGAAATTGAGGATGCTATGGCAGCAATTAAGAAAGAAGAAAAGCCTAAAGAAATCCCTATACAAAAAGATATAGTTAAAATCGAGAAAAATAATGGCGTATTAATAAGCAAAGTTGAAAAAACAGGAATAAAAGGTGTAAGTGAAAAAACAGCAAACGATTATATAAGTAAAATCAGTATAATTCATAAAATAATCTCAAAAAATATTCTAGATAAAGATGTTTTAAAAAGAGTTTTGACAGGTAAAGAAGAATTAGGTGATCCTACGAGTGTAATAAATAATATGGAATATATTAAAAATATAGATCAAGTAATTAAAACTATTGATGATAAATATGATAATTTACAAACAAAGAAAGCCTATATATCTTCATTTATCACACTCGTTTCATATTTACCTACAGTACGCAAAGATAACTATGATAAAATTAGAAAAAAATTTGAAGAAATTAATAATGAAATATATGGTGTTTGCGTAGAGAATGGAAAAGATAATATTGGATTAATAAATACAGAATTTGCCAACGAAATAGATAAAGATATAGAGAGTTTTGACGAAGACGAATTAATGGAAAATATAGCAAATATAGGAACAGACGACAGATTAATATATTTATTCTATACTTTACAACCTCCTCGAAGAAATGATGACGTTTTTTTGATAAATATTAAAAAGATTAATAACGGGGAAGAGGTTAATTATAATATCTTAAATGCTAAAGAGAACTATATAATAGTAGATGAGGATAATAATCCAAGTGAGATAGTATATAATAAATATAAGACTTATAAAATATATGGAAAACAGTCTATAATGATAACTAATAATAATCTAAAAGATATTATCAAAAACTATATATATAGATATTCTTTAAACGATGGTGATAAATTATTTAGAAAATTTAGCAGTTCTGCTACATTCAATGTAGCAATAAAGAGAATATTTAGTAAGATATATAGCAAAAAAATAACACTAAGCAATATTAGATATTCATATATAATATGGGATTTGAGAACGACACGTAGTATAAATTATTTATCTAATCTTGCGGCTATGATGGGACATTCTGTCGAAGAGCAACAACTTTATAAAATCTCTTAAAAAACGTTTATTACTTAACTATGTAAATTTTTTTAAGTATTATTTTTTATTTTTTGTAATAGATTTCTTAGTGTTATAGAAAGTTCATAACCATAAGAATCTACTGTTCTACGAGAATGCGAAGATTTTGTAGCATATCTTGAAGGAGTCATTCCTATTTTACGCCAAAAAGACGGGCCCTTACTATTTCAACTAACATCGGCGTCTATATAAATTAGCATATCTTGATCCAATTCTATGTAAGGACGCGATTTTCTATATATTATCTGTTAATATATACATACCTCTGCTATTATTCCAATTGTAATATACATATTCATGAAAATTCTTTACACCTTTTTACATTTCAAACGCCGATTTTTATATTAATTTGTTTTTTTATAAATTAATATAAAGAAATAAAATGTATACTATGTATATAACTAAAAATGGTTTTTTATAGTTGCGAAAAATGTGGTAAACAATTTAGTCAAAAGGGACATTACAATAAACATATAAATAAAAAACTGCCTTGTGTTAATGAAACAAAACTTAAAGAAATTATAGGTGTAGTTGTTAATGAAAAATTGAATGAAATTAATAATAATAACAATAAAGAAAAAATTGATTTATTTATTTCAAAAGATTTAGAAGAAACTATAAACACAGAAATACCAACTATGACAACAAAACATAATTTAGGGCAATATTTTACAACCCATAATGAACTCAAAGAAAAGGTATTTGAGTTTATATTAAATACTCCATCTAATATTTTAGAACCATCTATGGGACAAGGTGATTTAATTACATTTATTACAGATAAAATACCAAGTATAACATTTGATATGTATGAAATTGATACAAAAATTAAATTATTGGATAAAATACAAAAAGATAAGGTTATTTATGGAGATTTTATGACACAAACAATTACAAAAAAATACAAAACAATAGTAGGAAATCCACCTTATGTTAGAACTAAAAAAGGGAACTTATATATTGATTTTACCGAAAAATGTTATAATTTACTTGAAGATAATGGCGAATTGATATTTATTGTTCCGTCTGATTTTCTTAAATTAACAAGTGCATCAAAATTATTGAATGTTATGATGACAAATGGAACATTTACTCATATATTCCATAATCATAACGAAAAAATGTTTGAGAACGCATCAATTGATGTTATTGTTTTTAGATATTGTAAAAATAGTTTAATTGATAAAAAAGTATTATATAATGACAAATTACTCTATATTACAAACAGCAACGGATTAATTACTTTTGGAGAAGAAGAAAATAATAATAGTGTCTTGTTTCAAGAATATTTTGACATTTATGTTGGTCTTGTTAGTGGAAAAGAAGAAGTTTATAAAAATGAGGAGCTTGGTAATATTGAAGTTTTAAATGGTGAAGATAAAATTGATAAATATATTTATATTGAAAACTACCCTTGTTATAATGAGAAAATTAATAAACATTTATCACATCACAAAAAAGAACTTATTGAAAGAGGAATACGAAAGTTTAATGAAAATAATTGGTTTGAATGGGGAGCACCAAGAAATATTACTACCATAAACACTAATCTCGGTAAAGATTGTATTTACATTTATAATTTAACGCGGAAATCAAATGTATCGTTTTTAGGTAAAGTTAATTATTTTGGTGGTGGATTAATAATGCTTAAACCAAAAAAAAAGTGCAATTTAAATAATATAGTATCATATATAAATAGTAATACATTCAAAGATAATTTTATGTTTTCTGGAAGGTTTAAAATAGGACATAGACAAATATGTAATTCTTATATTCCAAGTGAATATCTATAAATCTAATGTCCGTATATTTGACATAAATGTTTCTTTCCAACTTGGTTTTGGTTTTTGTAAGCAATCAATAAATAGTTTTATCTTTTTGTTTATGTTTTCATATTTAAATGTTCTATTTTTATCCCAGCAAACTTGAAATGGTAAATTATTTATATTTGGTGTTAATATTGTCAATCCTTTTACACTATTAACAATTATATCACTTGCATCTGTTTTATTTAACACTATGAAATAGTAATCTTTTTTATTATTAGTGTTATATTTTTTATTTTTTAATTTATTGAAAAGTATATCACTCATCTTACCATTTTCATAAGATTTATCCCTATGAATATCTAATATTTCATTCGTGTAAGCATATACACACATCGCCAAATTACCAGTATTATCGCTTGTTATTGTAGTAGTAGTTTTTATATTGATTGGAACCCACCCATACATATAATCAAATGCTAAAATATCATACCACATTCTAATTTTAGGTTTTTTTATTTTTTTGCCAAACTTCTCAATAAGTAATTTAATTACTTCATCTTCATCAATACAGCTATTTATTCTACCATCTTCATTTTGGGTTGAAAATTGAAACGCTTGTAATTTCAAATATTTTTTAATTTTATACATAATTAAAGGTAATTGTTTTAATCTCAAAATACACCCTCTAAACCATTTTTGTATTTTAATTATTTTAGTTTCATCAATCGCGAATGATGAAAGTGATGTAGTTATTGATTCAACTTGTAAATCCATTTTGAATTATTCATATAGTAGTATAATACTTATTTTTTTAAGTATTTCATTTCAAATTTTTTATAAAAACAAATCAATTTTTATGAAAAAATAATTCAATTATATATATGCCTACACATAAAAGTAATGATTATAAATTAACGGCAGTTCAATATTATATAGTTGAAGATAAAACACAAGAAGAAGTTTGTAAAATATTCAAATGCACTCCAAGAAGTTTAATGCGGTGGGTTGAAAGATACAAAAATGAAGGGAATGTTAATATTCATTACAGAAAACCAGTTGCCTATAAAGTCAAAAAAGAATATGTAAAATTATTAGTTGATGAAATTAATAAAAATAAAACAATTACTTTACACGAGTTAAACCAAAAACTTAAAGACAAATATAAAGATGCTAATTTATCTACAACGCAGATTTTTAGAGTAATTAATGATAATAATATTACTTTGAAACTTACAAGAATTAGACACGAACCAGTAAAGAGATTTGGTAAAGATATAAATATTAATTCAAAAATAAAAGAGTTTTATGATGAAGTGAAAAAATACAAAATAGAAGATATTATTTGTATTGATGAAACAAGCATAAAATCATTACAAAAACGAAATCTTTGTTATAGTATTAAAGGTAAGCGTTGTGTAATAAAAACACAATCACAAGAAGTATTCAAAAAATATACTGGTGTATTTGCTATTTCGGTTAATGGCGTTGTAAATTGGGATTTGTATGAAAAAGGTGGAATAAATACAGATAAATTAATTGAGTTTTTAGAACATAACATTACAAGTAAATTACGAAATAAATTAATTATTTTGGATAATGCTTCCGCGCATAGAAACGAAAGAATAAAAGCATTAGTAAATAAACATAATAATTTACTTTATGCTGTTCCTTATCAGCATTTTACCAATTCCATAGAAAATTATTTTAGTATGTTGAAATCAAGATTACAAAAATTAGATGGGTTAAAGTATGAAAATCTAAAAGAAAATATCCAAAAGGTAATAAGTGAAATACCGAAAGAAAAATATGAAAATATATTTAAGGGTGCTTATGAAAGACCAGAGAAATATGTTCCAAAAAATAAAACACGAAAAATAAAAAAGAATTATAAATGATTTTTATATGGTTTAGGACTATATAAAAATCGGCGTTTGAAATGTAAAAAGGTGTAATAAAATACTAGAGTATCTTCTTCCATTGAAAATTTTCATCAACGTCAACATATAATTGATGAGGAAACCCTTTTCCTATAATTAGAGAAAATTCTCCTATTATTTCATTATAATTTTTTTATAAAAGATGATATATTTTTCTCACGACTATCATAATACCAGTCATACGTTATATTTTCAGCCATAATATCATATTATATTCCCTTATACATTATAAATATATTTATTATATTTGTTTATATTTAATTTATATATGTTTTCTAAATGTTAAAGAATATCTTACATCTTTTATATTTTTTTCAATTGGAATTCCGTGTGTGAACTCTATTTGAAAATCTCCACCCATTTGTATCAGGCTATAAGAGGTTGTTGGTATATCAATTATCTTATCCTTTGTTATTTTATTGCGTATGCGAAATTTACGAACAGAACCATAAGATATCGCGATAACCCCTATATCATCTAATGTATTTTCATTATCGCTATGATCTGATATATAATTATTACCGTCATTATATCTATTTACTAAAATACCATTATAAGATGCTCCAAATTGCGTATTTACAATTTTCAATAATTCGACTAAATTTGATTTTAGCGGTTTTGATTCAGCGAGTTTTCCAGAATAATAATATCCGCGTGTTTCGTTAGAAAAAAACCCTACATCTCTTTGCTGATGTACTATTTTACCCATGAATTTTATAGTTGGCTTAATATCAAGGCAATCCTTAACTTCTTCAATACATCTATCAATAACTTCTTTGTGATTTTTATACGATAAGATATTCAAAAAAGATTTATCAGTTTTAACAAGACATATCATAGTTGTAAAGTTATAAAAATTATGAGAACGTGATCATTTTTTATATTACTCTATACGCTTATATAATAGTTGTTCATTGGTAGAATGACCCATGAGCAATGCTAAGTTTTTCAAATAATTGGCGTTATGTGCTGTTCTCATTACACATGTAATATACGAATGTCTAATATTATTAAGCGTTATTTTTTTACTATATATCTTGCTAAATATCCGCTTTATTCCTTGACAAAACGAAGAAGAACTCTTATATTTTATAAATAAACTGCTATTGTCTTTTAAAGAATACATTAAAATATATTTCTTTATAATATTTTTCAAATTATCATTTACTATAGTAATTATCTGTCGTCCATATAAATAATTTGTTTTATATTTATTATAAATTATCGCGTACGGATTATTATCTTCTTCGCGTATAATAATATAATTTTTATCATTATCTAGATTTTCATAGTTAAAATTTTTAATCTCTGTATCTTTCAAATTTAATATAGTTATTAATTGAACATCTTCTACGCGTCGCGGAGGTTGTAATGTATAAAATACATAAACCAGACCATCATCTATATTGAGTTTATCATAATTTTTCATGATTTCATCTTCTTCAAAATTATCAATACTTTCCTCATTTATAGCCTTCTTATTCATACCTCTTTCTTCATATATCTCTTCTTGTAATTCTTCAAATTTCTTTCTAATAATTTCATAAGTTATATTTCCAGCATTTATATTAGGCAAATATGATATCAGTGTCATAAAAGATGCTATATGAGATTTACGAGAATACATATTATCATATTTGGTATATATTGTCTTTATTATTTTATCTATATCCTTAATATATTCCATATTATTAATAAGTTCTCTATCATCTCCCTCATATTCTTTACCTGTCAATATTCTATTTAATAGTTCCTTATCCAAATCATTATTAGATAATATATTATGTATTATTGAAATTTTATTAATATAATCCGTTGCCGTTTTTTCACTAACACCTCGTATACCTGTTTTTTTCGCTTTACTTATCATAACACCCTTATCTTTTTGAAGTCGTACCTTATTAAGTAATATGACATCTCCTGAAACATCTTCTAAATTTTCTAAATTCTCTATAGTAATATCATTAATATCTGTATTAGTATCACTGTATGTTTTAAATTGTTTTTTTAATTTTTCAGCATGTGCCTTTCTATATTCTTTTTGCTTTTCTTTTAGTTCATCTCCTCTTCTTTCACGCATCCTTTTTGCTATCTCATTCTTCTTTTTTCTGTTCTCTTCGGCCTTTTGTAATATTAATAAATTAATATCCATTACACTATTTATTATATCATTTATATTTTATATACCATTACAATACGCATTTATATTTACATTAACATTTTACAATAATGCTTTGTAAAATTAATACAATTTTATTTATATTATATAAGTAGATATAATATAAATAAATGCCCGATAACTCTTTTAAATTAAAGATTAGTACATTAGAAAACGGCATACCGGAAGATGAGTTTCCTAATAAAAAAGAAGGAGAAAGATGTAAGGTAGATATTAAAAGTGTTAGTATAACTGAATTAAATAATAAAGTCGAGAGTGTTGTGTTAACATTATTAAAAAAAGAAGGAGAATTATTTTCACTTTCTATAAAATTAAAGAAAGATTCTAATATTACTGGTTCAACATTAAATGCATCATCTATATATGGAGAAAACAAATATATATATAATAATACAGACGAATCAATAACTATACTATATAATGTACCACAAGGCGATGTTATACTTACACATATATTAATTATAGGTACTGCTGTCATCAAAGAAAGTGATAAGACTACTTTTACTTTTACTGTGAAACAAAGTATATTTGTTACAAATACTACTACTGAACAACTTACTACTGAAGCAAAACCTTTACATGAATTATTAACTATTGAAGAGTTTTTAAATTTACGCTATATAGATTATTTCTCATTTGATAATGAGAAATTTAATGAATTATACAAGAAAATTTCACAAGGAGGAGGCGGTATTAGTACTAAAATAAAAAATAAATCAAAATAATAGTTAAATTATGTAATAATTATTACGAATATATATATATATATATATATAGAGTTTTTACGAATTTTTCTTTTTAACTTTTGTAAAAGAATTATCTAATATTTTTTTATAAGTAATACTTGAAACTGATGTAGTACTATTATAATTTATCTCAGCGATACATTCATTATCTTCAATAGTTTCTTGAATTAAATCAATGTGAGATACAATAATAATAGTATCAAAGTATGCTAGCAATGACCTGAGAAAGTTAGGAACTATGGATAAATTATATTTGTCAAAACTTACAAATCCCTCGTCTATATATAACTGTTTACAGATTGCCTTATTATTTCCAAATAAACATAAACGTAATGCCAGAGATATTACAAACTGCTGAAATCCCGATGCTTGATTTATAGAAATTATCTGTTTAGTTTTACAGTCATTATTATCTTCTTTTAAGACATCTAAATTAACATTTTTAATTAGCCAATTAATATGTATCATATCGCGTGATACATTAATTATATAATCTAATTCAAATGGTTTTGTCATAGTATGACAAATATTCTTTAACATATTATTCGTATTACGAAGTAATTTATTTAGAATTATTTTATCATAGAGATTTATACGGAAATCCTGAAAATTTAATATAATAGTATCCAGCGTTGTTAGCATATTATTAATATTATCTAAAATATCTCGCAATTCTTCAAGGCTTTTAATATTCGACTTATTATAATTAAATATAGCCACCTTTTCGGTTATATCGTCGCGGTATTTTTGAATATTATCTCCTCCTTCTTTTATAATATTCTTCAACTCTAATGTCCTTTTAATAATTGGTTTCATCTCTATGTAATTTTTATACACTTCATTATTTCTATAATTCTCTATGATCTCCTTAATATCAAGATATTCCCTAGAATGTATAATATTTGTATTAATATTATATTTTTCCCATTTATTATACTGTTCAACAAGTGCGCGATGTGTAATAATACGTGGTTTAATATTCTTGTTATAATTCAATATTTCTACAGATTTTCTTATTTTATTATCAATCTCTTGAAATTTATTAACATATTCATTATAATTATCTTCCCATTTCTTGAACTTATCATAATTTATTATATTCTCTAAATGTTCTCTCAATTCTATCGCTTTATTATAATAAATTAAGATATATGTCTTTATATTTTCAAGTTCCTTATTATTCTCATCAATTGTCTTACTGTATTCTTTCTTATTCTCTAATGCTTCATTTATTTTTTTATTAATTCTTTCGCGTTCTTCGTTGTATTCTAAATAAGTATATCGTTCTTGTAATATCTCATATTTATTTTTATTATTTTTAAATCTATTCATTTTTTCTACTAGCCCATCATAATCTATATTACTGTCAAGTTCCTTTTTAATATTATCTATATCTTCTTCATAACGCTGTATTATAATTTGCAATTCTTTAATCCTATTAACCCAACTCCTTCTACAACAATATTCACACGAAGGGTTATAATGATATTCTTCATTAGTTTCTAATAACATAAGTTCTTCAACATATTTTAATTTATCTTCTTCTGCTTCTTTTAATCGCCCTTTTATTTCATTATATTTTTCTACAGATTCTTCGTTCGCCTTTAAAAATCTTAGAATATAATTATAATCTATTTTCCTTATATCTTTCATAATTTCTTCAGCATTTACATATTGGTTTATATCTATAGAATCATAATGTTGTTGTACGTTTACATTTACATTTACATTTAGCATCTTAAGATTTTCTTGTTCTTTAAAATATTTATTGAGATACTCGTCGTTATCCCGTAATTTAGCATTATGGTATTTTATGTTTTTTTCTAGATTATCTTTATCTTGTAAATATTTTTTATAATTATCTAATGATAAATCGCATAGGCTTACACTATCATGCTTATTAGATTTAGCAGATTTATTTAGATTACTAATATTACTAATATCTTCAATAATTTTATGTAGATATTCTAAATTGCCAAATAAATTATTGATATTAGTTAAACATTCTTTTTTTGCCCTATTAGGCTTATCTATCTTATTTACTTTATTGGGTCGTTCTGCTATTAATGATTTTATCAATATATCTAAATCACTATATTCTTGTTTTAGTTTTTCTACACCATCATCATCAAGATATTGATTGTCAATATCTTGATTATCATACATATCAAAATATTCTTTTAAATATTTGTTCTCATTTTCTATAAGAGAAATATCACAAGGTTTATCTATTATATTTATATCTTGAGATTCGATAAGAGATTTGTCATAGGATTTACTTAATTTTATAATATCTTTGTCTTTTAATATAAATTCTAATTCTGCCAAACGTTTTACTTTGATATCGTAGATTTCTTGAGATACTATATTATCTAAATTAATTCTGTTTAATAATTCTTCAACATTGACATTGATGTCAATATTTTTATTATGTAATATTGTACTATTATATTTGTATTCTTCTTGAAGAGAACACTGTTTAGTATTAAGTAATTCTAAATCTTCTCTCATATTTTCTATTTCTTTTTCATGATTATCAGAATATTTTGAAGTTAATAATAATTTCTCATACACATCTTTCTTACTCTCGATGTATTTATGTAAACCCTTATATTTATTGATTGTTTTATTGAAAACATTATAAAGATTATAGATATATTCTATATTAAAGGATTTATCTATAAGTTCTAATGTAGATTTAAAATCCATCTTTAATATATCATAATCTACATTTTGAGTAATCATAGATGTTGCTAAGAAATCTTCCATATTTCCAAATAATCTTGTTAATTCATTATTACACGCTGTATCTTTTTTAAGAATTTCCATATCTTCATCATTTAAATATTTATATATCACAGTATTACTTATTTGTAATTTATTACCTATATTCTTCCTAGAGTAATTTCTAACAATCCTATATGTTTCTTTTGTTCCTTTGTGACCATTTACATCTAATATTTCGACATCTATAATAGTATATCCTTTACTCTTATTGTGATTAACTACACCGCTTGTTAGAGAATTTTTCTTTGTATTTTCTCCCCATATTGCCAATAACAAAATATCATATATTGCTGATTTTCCAGTTCCATTTTGACCTTTCACCATAAATATTTTGTTATCTAAGTCTGTCATATTTAACCAATTCTTATTTTCATAACACAGTAGTCCCTCCCATTCTAAGTATTTAATTTTATATAGAGATTTAGGAATAATTATGGTATCATCGGTAATAACACAGGCATTTATAACAGTAGATAGTTCTTTATTTATTTTTAAACATTCTTCACGCAATTCTTCAGGATAACTATTGACATCTATTAATAGCAATTCCTTGTTTTTAATAATTTTATTTAATAAAGATAAATTTTCTTGAGATAATAATGGTTTAAAATAGTTTATTAAAGCATCATTATTAATAATTTCATTATCACATGAAATATCAAGAGTATCTATTTTATTTATTGAATCACAAGAGATAGATGTGTCATGTGTAATGCCTTTATGTGTAATAAAATTATTGAAATTATCTATTTTTTCCGTGATATAATATTTAATATTATGTTTTTGTAAGATATTATTAAGATTGAAGATGTTAATGTTAGAAAATATTTTAATGTCGAGATTTTTAGGAAATAATTCCTTATTACTATCTATATAATCTTCTAGATGTCTCTCATATTTTCCATTAATTCTTATTAAAATTTCTTTATTTTCATTTTCTCTAATATTTACAAAACCCTTATCATTATAAACATTGATTTTTTTGATATCTTTGTTATACAAATCCCAAATGAGATAACCATGATTTACTATGTCTTCTCCAAAGTTCTGTTGTATTAAACTTCCAGCATATCCACATATTGTTTTATTTTTATAGGCAAATACTTGTCTCTTATGAATATCTCCCAAAAGCACATAATCAAAATCGCTTACCCATTCTAAAGGATAAGGATTGAAAGTTTCTTCTACACATTTCCCATTATATAATTTAGCAGAAGCGAAAGAACCATGAAAAAGGGCTAATTTATATTTAACATTAGAGGATGATATAGCGGGAAATTTTGGCAAATCTTGAATCCTACCACTATTTCTATAAACATCTAAGGTCTTATCAATGCTTACAAAAGATATACCGATATCATCGATTACAAATGATGTAGAATTATTTAATACAATAACATTGGGAATTGCAAATGTAGAGGAATAGACTAACGAGGGTTTATTAATATCGCTTTGATCATAATCATGATTACCTGATATAATATAGATTCTGCCTATAGATGATAATGCTTGAATAAACTTGCGATATATTATTAGTCCATAATTACCTATAACATTTTTATTGTGAAAAATATCACCTGTGATAACTATAATAAAATCATTGAAAGATAGATTTAGAGATTCTATATTACTTTTTATTGAAATAATAGTTTCTTTGAAAACCTCTTTATACTCTTCATAGCGCGAATAGGTATTATCGCCATTTCTAATATGTAAATCCGATAAATGAAATATACGCGACAAAACCATAAATTAATGATATATATAGATATATAGAGATATCTCTATGTGTCAATTTTTACTATCTAATAAAAAATATAAATATGAAGAGTTTTTCATAGATGAGTATAAAGAACTTGATGAATATATGATATATATTGAAGAAAAAATATGGAGAATATTTAGATTAGATAAGGTTTTGTTTTTACTATTAGTTTTTATTTAGAATTATTGGATATGATTTATAGTTTATTATAGGCTTATTTGATAATGAATATATAATCTATACAAAATCATTATATATTATAATAGTATATATATTATTATTATTTTTTGAATTTAATTAATAACAATAATTTTATTATTTATAGAATACAAGAAAGATGTTAAAAAAAAGCGAAGGTGAAAAAAATAAGAGAAAAAATTCAAAAAAACATCAACAAGAAATAAGAGGAGGTGGTGCAAAAGATGGTTCAATATCAAATATGAATACAGGAGATAAACTTAAAAGATTAGTAGATATTACAAAACTTAATAACGTTAAAGATGTGTTTAAAAATAGTCCATTTGATAAGAAAACTGATGGGACATATTATGATAGTGATAAAATAACACTATATAATGTGGGGAATAATGTTTTACAAACAATCAAATTAATATTTATGTGTATTTATTTAGGAACAGACGAATCTTATTATTATTTAGTAAATCATTTTAATAATTTTTATACTGAATATATTATAGATTTAAAAGTTTTTCCCAATAAAGAACTCTATAAAACTAATAATAAACATTATGAAGACCATAACACATACGCTAATGAGTTATTTAAAAATTTAGAATTAAAATTAAAGTCGTATAATACTGGTGGAAGGTCCGTTGTAAGAAATAATAATAGTTTTGATAATTTTATATATGAATTTATCGAAAATTTTTATAAATTCCGTATTTATTGTGAAACAGATGATGCTAATGGTAGTATTAATAAATTATATGTTCCTTTTAAATATTATAATTTAACAAAATTGCAAGGTAAGGAAAAAAAAATCACAATATATAGTGACAGTAATGGAAATAGTCTTAATAATAATTTTAGAATAGTAGAAATTACTAATATACAAACTATAATAGAAGATATTAAAAAATATACAACAGAATTTGATAATATAATAGTTATTGAGCAAAATGTAGGGAAGTCATTAAAAAATCCAGAAAAATTTACAGCAACTATGATTATAGATTTTTTAAATTCATTATATACTACTCCAATAATAAATATTGAATATGATAAATATATAAAAGAAAAAATATTAGAGTATAATACATATTTTTTTGTTGAATTATTTATTAAAGAAGAAAAACAAAACACAGATGATACTGCCAAAACTCTTGGCATGGATGATAGTACACTAACAAAACTTTTAAAATATTTAAGACGTGCCGCAATAGGGAATTATAGTGATAAAAAAAAGTTTATGAAAATAGTTGAAAGAGCAATATGTAATATATATCGTGTTGATGTACCTTTAAAGGACGATAACATGAAACTATATAATAAAATAGAAAAAAATGTAGAAATAAGTATAATTGGACGCGATTTGCTTTGTGATGATGCTGACAATATATTAGGTATTCAGTCAATAATATTTTATAGTTTTATGATTCATAATAATAATTTTAGTAAAGATGTTATAATAATAGATAGATTAAAAAGCATATCAAAAATAGAGGAGAGTACAGTTAGAATTTCACAGAAAAAAGGTATAAAAGATTGCGACAAAATCATAGATAATATTGTTTCAAATAAAGAATTTTTATTAGGTTTTAGTTTATACACTACATATAGTATTAATAGTATTAAAATATTAAATAGTAGTAATATACCTATGGAATATACTAAATTTGAAAATATAACAAAAAAAATAAAAGAAAACTTAAATCCTAATTATAAAAATATAATAAATAAATATAACGAATCTATTGATTTATATCTTACTAAGTATATAATTATTGATACTACTGTAGATATTACAGAAAAAAAGAATGAGTTGCAATATAATTTAAATGAAACGGGTTTATAGAGAAACATCTTAAGGCATGCCCATAGTCATGTGCAACCCTTTGAAGGGATTCTATAATACTTTTTATAAATTTATAGGAAAAAATAATATATATTACGAGAGATGTCTGTAGCATTTGCGAATATGAATTAAAGGGTATAAAACACGAGGTGAGCGATAAATAATTTGCGTATATGATAACGTGTCAAAGCAAATTGAGAAGGAAATAAAAAACATATAGTTATAATAATGGATAATGAGAAAGAGGTAGAATATAAAAGTATAATCGATGAGATGAGAAATATAATAAGAAACCAAGAGCAAGTAATAGAGCATTTAATATTTCAATCAATGAATATTAAAGTAGAAGAAGACGATGAAGATTTGGAAATAGATGTATTATATAAACCTAATATTATATAAAAGATGAAAATTATATAATAATTTGTTTATATAATAGGAGGGGGTTCTAAAATAATTTTTATAAATTTATAGGAAAAAACAAGTATATATCTAGAGAGGCCTCTTGAGGCATGCCAAATGCGTGGACGACCCTTTGAAGGATTCAATAGAAACTAAGAATAATTCAAAAAATGAAAAGAATAAATTGAGTAGCGTAAGTGTATAACTTTATTTATTTAGGAATTTATAAAAAAGTTTAGAAAATTTAGAAAATAAAAAGTTATGTACTCAAAATAAGAATAGGATTATTGAAAATATTTGGTTAGGATTCTTGAAGGTTCAAGAGAGGCCTATCGAGACATCCCTACGGGATGGGCGACCCTTCGTGTGGATATATATAATTACCACAGCGGTATGGTATGACTTAAGAAATCCACACATAGAATTTTCTCCCGCCAATAAAAGAGATGATTTCAAGAGATTCAATAGAAACCAAGAATAATTCAAAAACTTTAAGAATAATTTGAGTAGCGTAAGTGTATAACTTTATTTATTTAGGAATTTATAAAAAACTTTAGAATATTTAGAAAATAAAAAGTTATACGCTTACGCTACTCAAAATAAGAATAGGATTTTTGAAAATATTTGGTTAGGATTCTTGAAGATTCAAGAGAGGCCTCTTGAGGCACGCCTATGGCGTGGGCGACCCTTTGAAGGATTCAATAGAAACTAAGAATAATTGAAAAATGAAAAGAATAATTTGAGTACATAACTTTATTTATTTAGGAATTTATAAA
>Ga0208974_1000416_pt1 | contig 17923 bp, 24 predicted proteins | sample GreLakmeER15MSRF_FD_187699 | JGI IMG/M metagenome (GOLD analysis project Ga0208974, IMG submission 187699) | Freshwater lentic microbial communities from great Laurentian Lakes, MI, USA - Great Lakes metaG ER15MSRF (SPAdes) | ecosystem: Environmental > Aquatic > Freshwater > Lake | place: Great... | reverse complement strand
CTCGTAGGGCATCCTTTCTAGCACGAATGGGCGGCAATTCTGGCCCTGAGATGAAAGATGGAAAGCCTACCCGACTTTTACTTTCTCTTAGAGCTTGGGGCGCAACGTCCAAGGAAGACGCTAAAGCAAAGGCTAAAGCGATCTCTAAGAGGAATAGTAAATGAGGCCAGAATCAGTCGGAGTTAGCCCAGCAGCCAATACGCTGACAACTGTTTATACAGTTCCTACGGGTTATTACGCCAAGTTTACTGTGATGTACATTCACAACACTGGCGGTTCGACTAAGCACATTACTGTTCAGTGGTATGACGCAAGTTCTGCATCTACTTTAGACATTCTTACAGCTTTAGACTTTAGTACAAAAGAATATCTACAGTTTGATGGCAATGCCTATATTGTGTTTGAAGAGGGCGACAAACTCCAAATCACAACCCAAGCGGGTAGCACATTTAGCTTTATTGCAACATTTGAGGTTCAGGGAGCACAACGAACATGACCTACTTAGAACTTGTTAACGATGTGTTAGTTCGCTTGCGTGAAAGCACAGTAACTACTGTTGGCGAAACAGCCTATTCTTCTTTGATTGGCAAGTTTGTCAACGATGCAAAACGTCAGATTGAAGATTCCTATAACTGGAATGTTTTAGGACAAACAATTACAGTTACTACTACTGCTGCCACAAGTTCTTATTCCTTAACTGGTGCGGGTCAAAAGTTTCGCATTAACGATGCCATAAACACCACAAGTGTTATTACTTTAGATAACACTACTGTTGCTGACATGAACCGAAAGTTAAACTTTGGTACGCCCTCACAGTCTATTCCTTCAGAGTTCTGCTTTAGTGGTGTAGATGGTAGTGGTGACACAAAGATTGATTTATTTCCTGTTCCTGATGGCGTATATACATTAAAGTTTGATGTAACTGTCCCACAGGCTAATCTGTCTGCTGATGGCACTTCAGTCAAGGTTCTTGATTACTTGGTTGCTCAAAGTGCCTATGCTCGTGGGTTGATTGAGCGTGGTGAAGATGGTGGGACTGCCTCTTCTGAGGCTTATGCTCTGTTCCGTGGAATGCTCTCTGACGCTATTGCATTGGAAAGCACTCGTTATCCTGAAGACAACTTTGTGGCGGTCTAATGGCATCAGCACTCCAAAGTTACAGTCTCTCAGCACCAGGCTTTTATGGCCTGAATACTGAAGACTCGCCCCTTGATTTGGGGTCGGGCTTTGCCTTGGTCGCAACTAATTGCATCTTGGATCAGTATGGTCGTATTGGTGCTAGAAAAGGTTGGACAAGGGTTAACTCTTCTTCTGGCAATCTAGGTGCTAACGATGTTGGCGTTATCCATGAGTTAGTCCAAAACGATGGAACTTTGACTGTTCTGTTTGCTGGAAACAACAAGATATTCAAACTTGGTACTGCTAATGCGGTGACTGAGTTGACCTATGGTGGTGGTGGTTCTGCTCCTACCATCTCAGCAAGTAACTGGCAATGTGCATCCTTGAATGGCATTGCATACTTCTTCCAAACTGGTCACGATCCTTTGATTTATGACCCTGCCGTAAGTACCACAACTTATCGCAGAGTTTCTGAGAAGTCTGGTTATGTAGCTACAGTTCCCCAAGCCAATATCTGCATCTCTGCTTTTGGTCGTTTGTGGGTGGCTAATACATCTTCAGACAAAGTAACAGTTACTTTCTCTGATCTGATTGCAGGTCATGTATGGGGTGGTGGTACTTCAGGCTCATTAGATGTGTCCCGTGTATGGCCTAATGGTGCAGATGAAGTCATGGGCTTGGCAGCTCACAATGATTTCTTGTTTATCTTTGGCAAGAAGCAGATTCTTGTTTACTCTGGTGCTTCTACTCCCGCATCTCTTGTTCTAAGCGACACAGTAGGCTCTATTGGGTGTATCGCTAGAGATACCATTCAAAGTATTGGTACTGACGTTGTTTTCTTGTCAGACTCAGGTGTTCGTTCATTGATGAGGACAATTCAAGAGAAGTCTGCTCCATTGCGAGACCTTTCTAAGAATGTTCGTTTTGATTTGGAATCTTCCTTGGCGGGAGAAACACTAGCAAACGTTAAATCTGTTTATTCAGAAAAGAACGCTTTTTATCTTTTAGTTCTACCCGCTACTTTGCAAGTCTACTGTTTTGATACAAAGCAGAGTCTCCAAGATGGTGCTTCCCGTGTAACCAAATGGGACAATATTTCACCAACCGCACTAAGATCGTTGCGAAATGGTGATTTATACATTGGCAAGAATGGCTACATTGGCAAGTATAATGGTTATCTTGATGATGCTACTACTTACCAATTTTCCTACTACACCAACAATGCCGACTTAGGCAATCCTAATCAGATTTCTATTTTAAAGTCTATTACTGCCGTGGTGATTGGTGGTTCTAACCAGTTCCTCACAATCAAGTGGGCTTTTGATTACTCAGGTGCTTATCAGTCAGAGAACGTCTTTATTCCACCTCAAGGCTACTTTGAGTATGGCATTGGAGAATATGCGGTTGCAGACTACTCAAGCGGTATACCAATTAAAGCATTAACAAGTAATGCGTCTAGTGCGGGTAAAATCGTACAAACTGGTTACGAAGCCACTATCAATGGCACTCAGTTGTCAATTCAGAAAATTGAACTTCAAGCCAAAGAAGGCAAGATAGGATAAACCATGTCTAATTATTCAAAATCCACAAACTTTGCAAGCAAAGATAATCTTTCGCCTGGCAATCCTCTAAAGATTGTTAAGGGTACTGAGATTGACACAGAGTTCAACAATATTGCTACTGCTGTAGCTACAAAGACAGATAACTCCTCTGCCACGATTACTGGCGGTACGATAAATGGTGCGGTTATCGGTGGAACTACTGCCGCAGCAGGAACATTTACCAACCTTACTGTTAGCACAGCCGCTACGATTGCTTCTGCCGCAATTAGTGCGGGAACAATCAATGGTGCGGTAATTGGTGGTTCATCTCCACTTGCTATTACTGGTACGAACATCACTGCGAATACTGGCTTCAGTGGCCCATTGACAGGTGCAGTGACAGGTAACGTAACGGGTAATTTGACAGGAAACGTCACAGGTAACGTCACAGGTAACGTAACTGGCAACCTGACAGGCAATGTGACTGCTGCTTCTGGCACTTCTACATTCAACAATGTGACCATCTCTGGCGCATTGGATATGGATAGTGGTACATCGGCAACCATTACTGGTTTGGCAAGCCCTACAAACGATTCTGATGCGGCTACCAAGGGTTATGTGGATGCACTAGCCCAAGGTATTGATGCAAAAGCCTCTGTGGTTGCGGCTACCACTGCAAACATCACTTTGTCTGGCGCACAAACCATTGATGGCATCTCGATTGTTGCGGGTGATCGGGTCTTAGTTAAAGACCAATCTACTGCCTCACAGAATGGTATTTACTTGTGTGCAACAGGTTCATGGACACGCACAACAGATGCTGACACTTATGCTGAGTTGGTGGCGGCCTTTACCTTTGTTGAAAAAGGTACTGATAACGCTGATTCTGGCTTTATCTGCACAATAGATGCAGGTGGGACATTGGGAAGCACATCTATTACATGGGCGCAGTTTTCAGGTGCGGGTCAGATTACGGCTGGTGCAGGTATGGTCAAGTCTGGCAACACCTTAAATGTTCAGTCAGCATCAAATACCCGTCTTGTTGTTGGTGCAGATGAGATTGACTTGGCAACTTCTGGAGTTTCAGCAGGAACTTATCAGTCTGTTACAACCGATGTGTATGGACGTATCACAGCAGGAACTAATCCGACAACGATTGCTGGCTATAACATTACAAATGCTTATACCAAAACTGAAATAGATTCGATCTTTGGCTCGACTACTGCTGCGGCTACCTCGGCTTCTAATGCGGCTACATCTGCTTCTAATGCGGCAACAAGTGCCTCTAACGCTTCTACAAGTGCAAGCAATGCGTCTACATCAGCTACCAATGCAGCGGCTAGTTTTGACTCTTTTGATGACAGATACTTAGGTGCTAAGTCTTCTGCCCCTACTGTTGATAATGATGGTGATGCACTATTAACGGGTGCTTTGTATTTCAATACAACCACAAGTCAACTATTTGTGTGGACAGGATCAGCTTGGACTCAGGCAGCATTTACTGCTAGTGGCTTTGCTACATTAACAGGCACAGAAACCCTGACAAACAAAACCCTGACAAGCCCTGTCTTGACAACTCCTCAGTTAGGAACACCTGCTAGTGGTGTTTTAACCAACGCTACAGGTCTTCCTTTATCTACAGGTGTAACAGGAACTTTACCTATCGCTAATGGTGGTACAGGTTCTGCAACTTTGACAGCAAATAATGTTTTGCTAGGCAATGGAACATCTGCTGTTCAAACGGTAGCACCAAGCACAACGGGAAATGTTCTTACTTCTAACGGCACAACTTGGGTTAGTTCAGCACCTGGTGGCGGTGCAACTTTTAATGAGTTTACTACTACAGGAACTTACACAAAACCCGCTGGCGCAACCTTTGTAATGGTTGAGTGTTGGGGTGCTGGTGGCGGTGGTGGTTCTGGTCGTCGTAACACAACTACAGCAACCAGAGCGGGAGGCGCTGGCGCTGGTGGCGGTGCATATACACAGCGTTTATTTAAGGCTTCTGACCTTACTTCTACAGTTACTGTGACTATTGGTGCTGGCGGTGCAGGGGGCGCGGCCCAAACTACAAATAGCACTAATGGGATTACCGGCACTAATGGCGGCAATACGACTTTTGGGGCGTATTTAACTGCTTTTGGTGGCGGTGGAGGCATTGGGGGTGTTGGTAGCGGTACACAAGGCGGTGGGGGTGGGGGCGCATTGAGCGGAGGGTCTAGTGTAGGGACAGGCGGGCCTTCTCCTCTTGATGGAGCCGCTGGCGCATTTGGCGGAACAATATCTACTGGGACTAGCCAAGGCCCTGCTAATGGTTGGGGCGGCGCAGGTGGCGGATGTTCTTCACCATTTGACTATGGAATTGCTGGCGGTTGTTCTTTTCAAGGCGGCCCGGGTGGGGGGCAAGGTGGGTCTATTAACGCCTCCAATGTTGCCTTTGATGGGGGCGCTGGTGGTACAAATGTAGGAACTGACGGTGGCGGTGGTGCGGCGGGTACTGGTGGTGCGTCAGGTACTGCGGGTTCTGGTCGTCAAGGCGGTGGCGGTGGTAGCCCTAACCTTGCGGCGGTGTCGGGTTCTGGTGGCGCAGGCGGTCAACCCGCTGGTGGTGGCGGTGGTGGTGCAGGCTCAACCAATGGATTTAATTCTGGTGCTGGCGGTGCTGGCGGTGCTGGCTTGTGCCGTGTCTACACTTGGTAAGGAACAAATATGAGATATGCAATTATTGAAAACGGCACAGTGGTTAACGTGGTTGTTGCTGATGCACAAATAGCCGCTGAAAATGGCTGGATTGACTGCCCAGATGCTGGCCCCGGTTGGACTTACTCAAACGGAGTATTTACTGCACCCGTTGTGGTAGAACCCGTAGCGCCGCCCGCACCAACCAAAGAAGAACTGCTTGCGCAACTCAATGCGTTGTCAGCACAAATACAAGCATTGGAGTAAATCATGGCTGTAACTAGCGAACAAATTGTAGATTTTCTGGTAGCTAATCCAGGCATGACTGATGCCCAGATTGTTTCTGCTATGGAGACCTATGGAGTCTCTCCTGCTCAAATGGCTCAAGCTGTTGGTTTGGATGAGGGTGAGGTTGCTTCTCGTGTGGCGGCTACTGTTCCTAATGGACAGACTATTACACTTGGCGATACTGTTGTTCAACCTGTATATCAAACTACTGGTTCTGGCATGGATCAGCAAATTGGTGGACTTGAGAATGTTATTACCTACAAAGCCACTGATAACAAAGCAGGTGGAGCGTATACCCAATACACACCTACTGGTGAAGTAGAGAAAACTGGCACTCAACAAGAAGTCAAAAGTGGTCTAAAAGAGTTTGCACTAGGTGCAGCATTACTCTTTGGATTGCCAACCTTATTGAATGCGGGTGCGGCTACTGGTGCTGCGGCTACTGCTGGCACTACTGGAAGTTTAACAGCAGGTTTAACAGCGGCTGACATTGCCGCCTTAGAAGCAGGATTACCCGCTTCTACAGGACTACTTTCTAGTGGCAGTTTAACAACGGGATTAACAGTAGCTGACATTGCAGCGGCTGAAACAGGATTAACCACGGGTGCTACCACAGCGGCTACGACTGCCGCAACCACTACTGCCGCAAATGTTGCCACAACTGCCGCCACTACAGGTCTTACAACAACTCAAGTAGCTGACTTAGTAAAAACAGGTTTAACAACTGCACAGATTGCTAATTTGTTTTCAGCAGGAGCAACTACTGCGGCAGGGCTTCTCCAACAACAAACATCGAAAGAAGCGGCTGTCAAAGCGCAAGCTATGATTGATAGAGAGACTGCTGCTGCCAAACAAGCGGCTCAGTTTAGACCTATTGGCATGACCACTAGATTTGGTGCTTCTCAGTTTGGTTTTGATCCCGTAACAGGTCAATTGACTAGCGCAGGATACACACTAAGCCCTGAAGCTAAGAATGCACAAGATCGATTTGTTAGGTTAGCTGAGTCTGGTATTCAACAAGCAGAAGGCGCACAACAAGCATTTGCTCCCCTACAAACAGGCGCACAAAGTTTGTTTGGTTTAGGCAATCAATACTTGGCTCAGAACCCTCAAGATGTTGCACAAAACTATCTTAATCAGCAGATGGCTTTGTTGCAACCTGGTCGTGAGACTGAACTTGCTAACTTGCAAAACAGACTGCAACAACAAGGTCGTGGCGGTCTTTCTGTGGCTCAAGGCGGTGCTTTGGGTGCTACAACTCCTGAGTTACAGGCTTTGTTTAACGCTCGTGCTCAACAAGAAGCTCAATTGGCGGCTAATGCTCAAAGAGCTGGTCAACAAGATGTTCTGTTTGGTGCGGGTCTATTGGGTCAAGGCTCACAAGCTATGGGTCAATACTATGGTGGTCAACAAGCGGCTTATGCACCTTATACGACTGCTTTGGGACAAGTTCAAGGTCTTGAGACTGCTGCACAACAACCCTTCCAATTGGGCGTTGGTCTTGGTAAAGAAACGTCTACAGCAGGTTACAACGTAGGTCGTTTAGGCTTAACGGGTGCGGGTCAAAGCGTTGCTCTAGCTACTGGTGCAGATGCCACTAGAAACCCATACGCCTCTGCAATAAGTGGTTTGGCAGCTAACCCTGCATTGGGGCAATATGTGGGTGGTTTGTTTGGTGGCACTCCTCAAGCAAGTTTGACAGCAGGAATTACACCCGCCCAAATTGCGGCAACAGAATCTCTGTATCCCTCTCTTTATGGTTAAGGAATCATCATGGCAGAAACTAATATCGTAGCGGGTCTGTTTGGACTAACACCACAAATGTATGGTGAGCAACAACGCAGAAGTGCTTTGCGTGAGGGTATTGACCTTGCCAAGCTGACTCCTGGTGAAGCAGGTGCGGCAATGACCTATGCGGGTGCTAGGGGGCTTGGTGGTGCTATTGCGGGTGCTTTGGGTGTGCAAGACCCTCAACTAAACATGATTAGCAATAGAAACGCTATTTTTCAACAGATAGACCAATCTAATCCTGAATCTATGGTGCAAGGCATCAAGATGTTGTCACAAGCTGGAGATCAACAAGGTGCTATGGCTCTTGCAGAATACTATCGTAAGGCTCAGAGTGAGACTGCTTTGGCTCAACAACGTACTGCTGCGGCTAATCGGGAGCGTGTTCAATCAACTCCAGAAAAGATTTTGATTGCTAATCAACTTGCTCAATTAAATACTGAGTTAGATGTCTTAACTCAACAGCCATCATCTCCAGAAAGAGATGCAAAACTAAATCTTACAACTAGAAAACTTGAAGCCCTTGAGCAACAGGTTGAAAAACCAAATAAAACAGTTGTTGTTGGAAATTCTTTGGTTGATGCTGTTACTGGTTTTGAGTTATATAAAGGCCCTGATGTTCAGAAGTACTCAGAGTTTGCTAAAACATTGATTGAAGCAGGACTCATACCAGGCACTGATCCATTCCAAAAACGTATGCTTGAATACGCAACTAAAAAGGTTGAGGGTGCTGGTAAAGGCACTGGTAATGTCACTATTGGTGGTATCAATGTTGATACAGGTGCGGCAGCTAAAGCAGCTGGAAAAATTGTTGGTGAAAATTTAGCTAACGTTGAAAACCAATTCTCATTGCAAACCGCATATAAAGACGCACTTTCTTTGTTAAACAAAGGAATTTATGCGGGTGCTTTTGGCCCTGAACAAGCAGCAGCGACTAAATATTCGCTTGGTTCAATCGGCAACCAAAAGAAGCTTGAAAACACAGAAGTGTTCTTAGCAAACATTGGCGAAATTGTAATTCCTCGTTTGGTGCAATTTGGTGGCAATGACTCTAACGAAGAACTTAAATACTTGAAAGATGTTGTGGCTGGCAATCAACGACTTGAGCCAGAATCTATGAAGCGTATTTTAAGTAATGCAGAAAAGAAAGTTCAAAATAACATTGAGCGTTTGAGGCTACAAGCACAATCGGCTAAAGGTGGTACTGAGCTACCAATTAGCCCTGTTGTTACACCAACACAAACGCCAACAAAGCGTTATAACCCACAAACTCGACAACTTGATATAGTAAAAGGGGATTGATATGGCTATCTATGTTCAAGTAGGAAATGATGTAGTTGAGTTTCCAGATGGAATGTCTGATGAGCAAATAGCACAAGCTATTTCTGGGAGTATGCCGCAAGCAAAAGCACCTTCATCTGGTTTTATGATGGGTTTAAAAGACCCTATCACTGCAGGCGCACAGATGATTCCTCGTGCTTTAGGTGCTGTAGCCAGTTTAGGTGGCACAAAGCCTAATTCATTGAGTGAGTTGCTTTATAGGGAAGCAAAACGTGTAGATGAGATGGCTAAAGCCGAAGAGCAAGGTTATCAAGCACAGCGTGAAAAAGCGGGGGAATCTGGTTTTGATGTAGCTCGTTTGGGTGGCAATATTCTCAATCCCGCTAGTCTTGTTCCTGCGGCTCGTGTGGCTCAGTTAGCTAGAGCTAAAGGTTTGTCTACTGTTGGTCAAGCGGCAACTGCTGGTGCTGTTGGCGGTGCTATGCAACCCGTGGTTGGAGAAGGAACTTTTGAAGAGCAAAAAGGACAGCAAGTTGTTTTGGGCGCAGTTACTGGCCCTATTGGTGAAAAGGTTGTTGCGGGTGCGGGTCGTGTTCTCAACCCATTAGTTTCCAAAGCAGAAAAGACCATGCGTGATCTTGGAATCACACCAACAACAGGTCAAACTCTTGGTGGTCAATTTAAGACACTTGAGGAGTTTGCTGAGAATATTCCTTTAATTGGTCAAAGCATTCAAAATGCAAAACAACGAGTTTTATTCGATTTCAACAAAAGTACAATTAACAAAGCATTGGCTAAAGCAAGTGACCCAACAAAACAAGACAAATTAAGTCTTCCTGCTGATGTAATTGGTAGAGATGCAATCGAATATGCTTCAAAAACAGTATCTGACAAATATGATGATGTTCTGTCTAAAATATCATTTGATTTAGATTTTGCAACAACAAGCAATATTCTTGGTTCTTTAAGTAAAGCCAAAGGGTTAGACGCTAGTCAACGACAAACAGTTTCAGAAACCTTAAACGAAATTGTGTTTGGTAAGTTTTCTGGACAAAAACTTGATGGTCAAACATACAAAGGTATTGAGAGTGATTTGCGTAATTCAGCAAGTAATTATCTTAATAGCGGTAGCGCATCTGAACGTAATATTGGCAAAGCATTGAGCGATGTTCTTGGTGTTATTAAAAAAGAATTGTATTTCCAAAATCCCAAGCAAACTCCTACATTGCGTAGAGTTGATGCCGCTTTTAGTGATTTGTCTGTAATCAATGTGGCTGCGGCTAATACTGGGGCAAAAAGTGGCGTATTCACACCGAAACAATTTGCTACTGCTGTGCGCCAACAAGACCCAACTAGACGTAAATCTTCGTTTGCTAAAGGTAAAGCAAAAGGCCAAGACATTTCGGATGCCGCACTTGAAGTCATTGGAGACACAACGGGAGCATCTCAAACAGGTCGGATTGCGCTAGGAATAGGTGGTGGCTATGGCTTATTTTCTGAACCTGTAATTGGCACAGCAACGGCATTTGGAGTGCCTGCTGCCTATAGCCGAGGTGGACAAGCGGCAATTGATATGTTGTTGCGTCAACGTCCAGAATTACTACAGCGTGTAGGCGGTATGCTTTCTCAACAATCTGCACCACTTGGATCGGTAGTTGCACCAAGTGCTGTTGGTCAGTACAACCTATCTGAGAGAAGGTAATGAAAGACGGGCTGTTTGCTATCTCAGTAGCAGTCCTCATTCTTTGCTTTGTAATCTTTTGTAGCTACATTATTCTTTGGGCGTACCCGTGAAATGGCTACTGATGCTGTCAGTGTTGTTTACATTGGTGGCATCTAGTAAAGAGAAAACTGAATATCGTTGTGTTAGATGGGCATGGACAGGTGATGTTTACAACCGAAAAGTAGTATGCCTTGAGTGGCAAAAGGTAGATAAGAAGTGATCGATCCTCTAACCGCTTTAGCTGGCATACAGTCAGCTATTTCGATGGTCAAGAAGGCAGCAAAGGTTGCCAATGACTTAGGCTCACTTGCGCCCATGATTGGGAAGTTATTTGACGCAAAAAGTGTAGCTACCAAAGCAATGCTTCAGGCTAAACAGTCTGGCAAAGGCTCAAACATGGGTACGGCTCTCCAGATTGAGATGGCTTTAGAGCAAGCCAGGGCGTTTGAGGAAGAGTTAAAGATGCTCTTCATGCAGACAGGCAAGATTGACGTTTGGAACAAGATTAAAGCCCGTCAAGCAGAGATGGACTTGGCAGACGCTAAAGAGATAAGTGCATTAAAGGCAGAGGCAAAGAAAGCCAAAGAGAAAGAACAAGAACAACTAGAGATTGGTTTGGCAATAGGTGGAGTATTCTTTGTTCTGTTTCTAGTCTTTGTTGGCGTAAATGAGTTGATGACATTCTGTGAAGCAACAAGAAGGTGTGGTCGGTGAATGAGTATCAAAAGACCTTTGACTTGTGCCTAAAGATATTCATTTATGGGTGTGTGGCTTTGTATTTCTTGGGTTTTCTGAAGTTCTTACCTGATGATCTGTCTGACAGAATTGTCAATCTTCTACTTGGAAAGGTTGGTCTTGGTAAATGAAATATCTGTTACTTCTTTTACTTCTCACTGGTTGCGAAGAGAAATATCGCTATTTTTGCCAAAACCCAGATAACTTCCATGCTGAATCATGTCAAAAACCTAGATGCCAGTTCACTCAGACTTGTCCTGAGTACTTGGTTGCCCCAATCTTGGAGAAAAAAATCAATGATGTCCAACCAGAAACAAAAGCTAACAACTGAAGAGCTTGAGGTAAGAATTTGGGCATTTGTTGTGATTGCGGTCACACTTATTCTCACATTTATTGTGATTTCCCTGCTCTACTCGGTCACGTTTGTGACTCAGCCAATCAAGAGTATGGCCCCGATTGACCAAGCCTACACCAAGATGCTGAACGACATTGTTCTACTGATTGTTGGCGGTATCGGTGGAGTTATTGGCAAACGGGCTATGTCTAGTGCCGCCAGAGCGTTTAATCCTCCAACGCAACCAATGTGTCAACCAATGGGTTATGGAGGCTCTATGGGCGGTTTTAACTCGTCCTATGCCCCTCCGCAATCTGCGTATGGTTTGCCTAGTCAACCTTTCGGTGCTATGCCTGTTTGGAAGAACCCAGAACTAGATGAATCTTGGACACCTGGCCCTCCTCCGACTACGCCTCCTGACCATTTAGAAGATGACCATGAGCGTGAAGAATTGGCTCAAGCAAGAAAAGAGGCTGAATAATGTTTCCTATCCCTTTACCTTGGTTAATTGTGGGTGCTTTGGTATCTCTCTTTGGTACATACCAAGTTGGACACCACTATGGATGGCTAGAGCGTGATAACGACATGAAGATTGCCATTGCTCAAAAGAATGAAGAATCTCGTAAAACAGAGCAACAACTGAACGAACAAATCAACCAAAACGCTACTAAATTATTGGAGGCTACCAATGCTATCAATCAAAAGACTTCTGCCCTTGCTGTTGCCAATCGTGCTGGCAAGTTGCGCCTCTGCCCCTCAAGTAACGTACAAGCCCCCACAAGTACCTCCATTGCCTCCACAGATACAAAAGCAACCAGTGAACCTGACAGACCGACTAATGAACCTTCTGATGCCGAAAGAGCAACCATTGACGCAATCGCAGAAATAGTTGCCCAAGGGGATAAGAATACTGTCGCTTTGAATGCTTGCGTAGACTCGTATAACCAGATGAGAGACTTGTTGAATGATAAACGCTGACCAACTCCGACAACTTCACATTGGTGAAGAATGGGTAGATGCCCTGAATGCCACTTTTGAGCGTTTTGACATTATGAATCCACTTAGAAAAGCGGCTTTTATTGGTCAATGTGGGCATGAATGTGGGAACTTTAGAATCCTAGAAGAGAATTTGAACTATCGTGCAGAGGCTTTGCAGAAGTTATGGCCTAGAAGGTTTGATGCTGCCAAGGCACAGATGTGCGCTCGTAATCCTAAGTTGATTGCCAATACTGTTTACTCTAATCGCATGGGCAACAGGGATGAGGCTTCTGGTGATGGGTATCGTTTCCGAGGCCGAGGATGTATCCAATTGACAGGCCATGCAAACTATTTCCATGCGGGTCAGGCTCTAGGGGTGGATTTTGTGATGCAACCTGAGTTGGTAGCGACTCCAATGTATGCCGCACTTACAGCAGGATGGTTTTGGGACACCCACAGACTGAACCAATACGCTGATACAAAAGATTACAGAACCCTAACCAAGAAGATAAATGGTGGGTTTATAGGGCTAGAAGACCGCATAAAGCACATAGATCACGCACTACTTGTGTTGGCATCTTAAATTAAATTGTCATAAATACTGTATAAGGTGTTGAAATGTCTAACATTCCTACACCCGAAGATGCAAAACTTTTCGCACAAAGTGTCAGAAAGTGGCAACAAGTGCTTAGTCTGGGTGATTGGAGAATTGAAAAAGGAAGTAAACCAGCTAAAGCTGCTATGGCTTCTGTTGAGTTTAATGCTTCTGCTCGATTGGCTACTTACAGACTAGGCGACTTTGGTGCTGAGAAGATCACACCTGAGTCTTTGGATCAGACTGCTTTGCATGAGCTACTTCATATATTTCTACACGATTTAATGACTGTGGCACAAGACCCTAAATCATCTCAAGATGAGATTGAAATGCAAGAGCATAGGGTCATCAACCTTTTAGAAAAGTTACTGTTCAAGGATTATCATGGTATCAAATAATGGCATGAATTCCTGTACAGATGAGCAGTTCATAGAACTGTGGGACAAGCACCGATCTGTTACAAAAGTAGCAAAGATTCTAGGCATCACTGAAAGAGCCGTTAACTACCGCAGACGCAACATGGAAAAATTCCATGATGTTAAATTAGGTGCTAATGACTCTCGTAGTGCTCAATATGATGCTAAAAGACCAAAATCTTTCTCTCCGCTAAAACAAGTAAACCTTGGCATACTGGACGGAACAGTTATTGTCTTCTCTGATGCTCACTTCATACCTGGTCAACGAACAACAGCGTTTAAAGGGCTTTTATGGGCTATAGAGAAGTTTCAACCCAAGGCGGTGATATGTAACGGGGATGCCTTTGATGGAGCGTCTATATCAAGACATGATGTAACTGACCAACCACAGACTTCTGTTATCCAAGAGTTAAAAGCTACGCAAGGTGCGTTGGGTGAGATAGAGGAAATAGCTAAAGCAGCGAGACATAATGTAAAGCTACTGTTTACATGGGGCAATCACGATATTCGGTTTGGCAATAGATTAGCGCAACACGCACCACAGTTTAAGGAAGTACAGGGCTTTAAGTTGACAGACCATATAACCGAGTGGGAATTTTGTTGGGCGGTGTGGCCTACTGAGCAATGTATTATCAAGCACCGATATAAGGGTGGAATCCATGCCACACACAACAATACAGTAAACGCTGGTGTATCAATAGTTACGGGGCATCTGCACTCTTTGAAGGTCACGCCATTCTCTGATTACAATGGATGTAGATACGGGGTAGATACGGGGACTTTGGCTGAGACTGATGGCCCACAGTTTACTTATGCTGAGATAAACCCAAACAACCACAGATCGGGGTTTGCGGTGTTAAACTTCTTCAATGGTCAGCTTTTATGGCCCGAACTCGTCCATAAATTTGATGAGGACATGGTTCAATTTAGGGGCGAAGTAATTGATGTAGGTGCATTTTGAGTGCCTGGCTAATCATTTTGACGGGGGCAATCTACGCCTATATCGCTGGTGAACAGCTATTGAAAGATAACCCGCACATGGCTATTGTGTACGCAGGGTACGCCTTTAGCAATGTGGGGCTTTATCTGTTGGCAAAGTAGCTTACAAAGGCTCGTGAGTGCTTAAAGCAAAGGGCGGGATTTCTTCTTCTTCAGTTTCATCCTCAGAGTTGTCAACTGCTTCATAGTCAACCGCCCATCCATTTTCTTCTTGAAATTCAATAAAATCTTTGATAATTTCAATTTTATCGAAATCCCATGTCTCGACTGTAATTTTCTCATTCTCAATAAAACCCAATTTCATTTCAAATTTCATCTTACTCTCCTTAAAGGTTCTTGATATTTCTCGGGTGGTGGTGGCAGCATCTTCTCTGAAGGTGGAGTCCATCCAAACTTTCTCCAAATTGCCTGAACGTCTGATCCTGAAGACCATTTGAAATCCTTGTTTGGCACTGAAGGATAGCTGATCTTTGAATACGGGGGTTTTTCTATCATATTGCCCATTCTCTTTCGTTTCTTCCTGAATTTGATTTAACTGTTCTGCCAGTTAGATGAATAAGACCAATCTTCTGCATCTCGTTTAAACGTCTTGCAACTTGATTGCTCTCTAGTTTGGTAAGAGATGCTATTCCATCCTTTCCAAGCGCACCATAGGTCTGTAAACACCCCAGAATGATGTCATAGTGTTTGTTGACTACTGGCTTGATAGACTCTGCCGCTTCAAATGAAGTAAGAGGGTCTGTAGTCCTAACTCGTGGAAAGTTAGGTAAGTTAAACATTTTATCGAAAGCACTTTTAATATCCATTATTAACTCCTATTAGGTGAGGGGAAAACTGCTCGTCTGCAAGCTAGGAAAATCCTTTGCACAGCTCTCCCCTCGGGTTTATATTAACTCAGAAATCCATTGCCTGTCGAATGTCTCGAATCCGCATCTTCAACAATGGGCCAAGACTTTCTTTTGATTCTTTCACTCGCTTTAACTCTGATTCAAGATAACGAATCCTCTCGTCAAGGTTTTCCTCTACAGTTGGATTGTGGTCAATTCTTTGTGCACTAGCCAAAATTGCCCTATGTTCTGGAGTTGGTTCAGGGTAATAGTTCATTTGTTTCTCCTAAAAGGGCAGGTCAGAATCTTCAAAACTTGCCTTCTTAGGGGCTTGTTTGGGCTGATAGTCTTCTTTGGGTGATACTGCTAAACCCATGAACTTGCCTGACTTGCCCTCTTTAATCCATGCAGATAGCCAGTAATCCTGACCACCCACTGTGATATTTCCTTTGTAATCAGGGTGTTTCTCTGATTCTTTCTTATCGTTCTTGAACAAAACGCCTGAGTTATCTTTCTTTTCCATCACATTTCCTTCGCTTTCTTTAACGCACTTCTTACTTTACTGGGCAGGAGTGTCCACAATGCAATCTTTTGTTCTGCATCAAGGTTCTCTCCTTCCAACTTATCCCAAGCTGCCTTGGGGTCACCTTGCTCACAGGTAGCAATCAATTCAACTGCCATCTCTTGCAAGTACTGTAATTCCTCTGGAGGAATATTATCTTGTGCGCCTTGAGTAGGTGTAATCACTACTGATCTGCCCTCTTCGGGGACGTCTTCACCGCTATACAAATATAGACCGAGGCCATGTAGTGCCAGGGCTTTGGTCATACAACGCATGATTGCCGTGTTTACCGCAAACGCATCAGGGTTTGGTATGGCCTTGTTTCTGTAGTCCATCACGGGAAGTTGGCAAGTCATTGGCTTATCAAACATGGTAACTGTAACGAACACCATTGCTGTGCCGTTGATTTCCATGTAACACTTGCAATTAAACATCTCTATCTTATAGGAAGCCTTTGGATCGGCTTTAAGAGCTTCTGCCCATGCCCAAGCCCATGATAGGTAGGACAAGCCATTCTTCTTCTCAACGTGTTCGTTGACGTTCTTTTTCAGTAACATTTCTATTGACATATTAACTCCTTTGATTTTCATCTAACTCTTGTTGAATAATCTCTTTTTGTTGTTCAGGAAATAAATCCTTGAACTCGATAAAGTCTGCTTCTTGGCAGCAAACTATTTTGTTTCCCTTGATTGCTAGGCAATAAGGGCAGTAGTGGATGTCTGAGAAATGTTCAGAATACTGTACAAATACTGTTTTCATGTGAGACTATCGAAAGCCATTTCCCACACAACATCACCAGCTAGATCAGTAAGTTTGTTCAACTCATCGTCTGTCAATGGCGTTCCATCTTCATAGCATCCACTTGAGAAGTAGGCGTTACAGAAGTCTGGATAATCTCCGCTAACCACTCCATCTACTTCTAGGTCTACGACCTTTTTTCCATTAAGCATTGGCATTATTCGCCCCTTGCTTTGAGCATTGCATCTGCTTGGTCATAAGCTAATTGAGCAATGCTAATTTCGCTACCATCTTGATGCCATTCGCAAGATGCCTTTAACAGATTATCATTTGTTAAAAATCCTTGCATAGCCTTGGCAGCAAAGTAGTCACGTAAGGTCATGCCATTCCGCTGAGGCAAATGCCCCTCATAATCGCAAGGAAACGCTGGTTGGTTTTTCATATTAACTCCTATTTGTTTATCAAAAATGTGGGTTATTTGTTGCCCACACCCATAATGTGCCACACAGATTCCTGTTTTTACATAGGGGTTTTCCCTAATTTACGCAACTTTTTTATCATGCTAGTCTACTCGTATGAAAACTGAAATACTTGAAAAAAGATGCGCTGAAGCCTTGCTTGGGTACTCTCAAACAATGGCAGATGCTTATACAACCGAACCAGAGGACTTTGATGCGGCTGTAACAGCTTTGCTTGCCAGAACGCTAGAACTCCATCTAAACCGAACAATCAACTTGGAGAACCTTTACAAATGACCCAAGAAGCAGTTATCAGATGCTTACAAAACGGCCCACTTACTTCCTACCAAATAGAGGATTTAACAGGCATACCAAGACTATCTATTGCAGCTTGTTGCACAAAGATGAGCTACAAGAAGAAACTAAAAATTGGAAAGATTAAGATGGGTCGTTCTTGGGTTTCTCAGTACACGTTAGAGCCACACTTGATTGAGGCTGAAAAGGTGGAAGAACCTCGTGATCTGCTAAACCCGTTTGACATCAGGAACGCAAAAGGCATCTTTTCTAAGTCTGAATATGCGAATATGAACGCCCAGGCTGTTCGTTTGTTTGGCAGAAAACCAACAAATGAAATTACCAACAATCAATTTATTTGATACAATGTTTTGAAACACGGCTAGGCAGGGAGTAATTATCCTGCCGAAAAGAGTTATCCCTTCTCCTGCCGCAGTTTCTTTTTTAAGGGTGTTTAAAAAGCGGAAAATTTATGCACTTTTACAAGTTTCACATTGGTGATTACATGAGTCACACTCGCCATCTTTCTTTACTGGAAGACTTGGCATACAGAAGACTTTTAGACTTC
>Ga0208974_1000414_pt1 | contig 18005 bp, 14 predicted proteins | sample GreLakmeER15MSRF_FD_187699 | JGI IMG/M metagenome (GOLD analysis project Ga0208974, IMG submission 187699) | Freshwater lentic microbial communities from great Laurentian Lakes, MI, USA - Great Lakes metaG ER15MSRF (SPAdes) | ecosystem: Environmental > Aquatic > Freshwater > Lake | place: Great... | reverse complement strand
GCACCGCCTGCATGATGGTGCAGCCCGGCGACGATGTGCAACCGCTCAACTTTATCCCCGTGCCCCTGTTCTTGGTGAGCTACGAGGAAGGTGCCAACGGCCAAGTGGACAACGTCTACCGCCGCATGCGCATGAAGGGTGAGTCTATCCAGCGCCAATGGCCAGATGCCGATATATCAGACGATCTAAAGCGCCGCATTGAGAACAAGCCGACCGATGACATTGAGTTGCTGGAAGCCACCATCTACGATCACAAGCGCGGTGACTACTGTTATCACGTCATCGACAAGGTATCCAAGACAGAGATTGTCTACCGCCGTCGCAAGATGAGCCCTTGGGTGATATCGCGCTACATGAAAGTGGCTGGTGAAATCTATGGCCGTGGCCCATTGATGACTGCCCTGCCCGATATCAAGACGCTCAACAAGGTCAAAGAGCTGCTGCTCAAGAACGCATCGCTGGCCGTGGCGGGTGTCTACACCGCTGCAGATGATGGTGTGCTCAACCCCAACACGGTCAAGATTGTGCCGGGTGCCATCATTCCAGTTGCTCGCAATGGCGGCTCACAAGGCCCAGCCCTGCTGGCCCTGCCCCGCTCTGGCGACTTCAACGTGTCGCAGCTGGTGATCAACGACATGACGGCAAGCATCAAGCGAATCTTGTTGGATGAGTCGCTGCCACCAGACAACATGTCGGCCCGTTCAGCCACCGAGATTGTCGAGCGCATGAAGGAGCTGGCCCAGAACCTTGGCTCTGCCTTTGGCCGCTTGATCAACGAAACCATGATCCCCGTCACCGCCAAGATCTTGGAAGTGATGGACGAGCGTGGCTTGATCGACATGCCGCTGCGGGTCAATGGCTTGGAAGTCAAGGTCACCCCAGTGGCGCCGCTGGCCATGGCGCAAAACATGGAAGAGGTCAACGCCATCATGCAGTACATGCAGATCAGCCAGAGCTTGGGCACCGACGGCCAGCTCGCTATCAAGACCGACATGCTGGTGGACTATCTGGCCGACAAGCTGGGTGTGCCAGCAGCCGTGCGCAACACCGCAGCCGAGCGTGCCGTGCTCATGGAAGAGATGAGAAATCAGCAACAGCAGCAAGCTATCGCACAAGCCATGGCCATGCAGGCCCAAGCTGGTGCTGGCATGCAAGCGCTACCCGCACCAGAAGGTGCCATGCAATGAGCTGGGAAGAACTAGAAGCCATTGGCCAGCCAAGCGACATCCGCGAGGTTGATCAAAAACGCGAGGATCTGGCCAAGCTGACGCTGCGGGTGTTTGGCTCAGAAGACGGCCAGAAGCTGCTGCAGTGGTTGCAGCTCATGTATGTGAATGTGCCCATCGCCGTGCCGGGCACAGACCCTTCACACGCCTTCTTTGCCGAAGGGCAAAGGACGGTGGTGAGGGACATTGAGGTACGGATTCAACAAGCAAGGAAACTATGACAGACACAGCAACCGTCGAGCCCGGTGGTACCGGCCTACTTGACAACGTGCAAGTGAGCGACCAAACCACCCCGACCAATCCCCAAGCCGTAGAGATTGACCACCGATCTGACACAACTGCGGCGACCAGCTCAGCGCCAACAGGCGATGATGATCCCCTAGAGCGGCCAGACTTTTGGCCAGAAAACTTCTGGAAGAAGGACTCCAACGAGCCCGACCTAGAAGGCATTGCCAAGAGCTGGTCGGATCTGCGCAAGCAAATCAGCCAAGGCAAGCACAAAGCGCCAGCAGACGGCAAGTACGACCTCAAGGCCTTTGGCGAAGAAGCTGAAACCAACCCCATCGCCACTACCCTATCAGGCTGGGCCAAGGAAAACGGTCTGTCGCAGGCTGCATTTGATGACTTGGTGGGCAACCTGCAAACCCAAGCGCGTGAGTTGATGCAAGGCGACATGGTTGACCCGGCAGCCGAGATGAAGCAGCTGGGCCCCAACGGTGGCGCAATCGTCAACGGCATGGTGGACTGGGCTCGCGGCTTGGTCAACAAGGGTGTCTGGTCAAAGGATGACTTTGAAGAGTTCAAGATCATGGGTGGCACCGCTCGCGGCATCACCGCTTTGATGAAGGTGCGCGAAGCCTATGAGGGCAGAGTGCCAACCCAGAGCGCCCCGCTTGAGGGCGCACCCAGCAAGGATGAGCTCTACCAGATGGTCAACGATCCGCGCTACAAGACCGATCCCGGCTACCGCACCAAGGTCGAAAAAATGTTTCACGCAAGTTTTAAGTAATCTCTCCAAGGCAAGCAGTTGCCCTTGACCCAGCTTCGGCTGGGTCTTTTTTGTGCAACACCCAAACCTACCTATTGCGTTGTGGCAAAAAAGTCATACAATCCGGCCAAGGCCTACCGGGCAACCGACCCTGACCACTGCGAGATGCAGACGATTGGCTGGCGATACCAGCAAGCATTCGGCCCTGACTATCAGGCTTACCGGCGCGAGAACCCTGTTTTTCAACAACCGAATGAGGTATCCCAATGAGCATTTCTTTAAGCAATGCCTTCGTTACTCTCTTCGACGCGGAAGTCAAACAAGCCTACCAAGGTAAGGCAATGTTGGTTCCGGCGGTTCGCCAGCGTCGTGGAGTCGAAGGTTCAACTGTCAAGTTCCCCAAAGTGGGCAAGGGTGTTGCGACTATTCGCGTACCCCAATCCGATGTCACCCCTCTAAATGTTGGCTTCAGCTCTGTCACTTTGACATTGGCTGACTACAACGCTGCAGAGTACAGCGACATCTTCAGCCAAGCCAAGGTCAACTTCGATGAGCGCCAAGAATTGGTGCAAGTTGTTGCTGGCGCTATGGGCCGTCGTCAAGACCAAATGATTCTGGACGCACTCAATGCATCCAGCACCAGCTTGACCGTTGCCAACAGCATTGGTGGTGCAAATACCAACATGAACATTGCCAAGCTGCGCGAAGCTAAGCGCTTAATGGACAAAAACAATGTGCCGCCTGATGGTCGCAACATCATCATCCATGGCAATGGTTTGGCCAACTTGTTGTCCGAAACCAGCGTGACCAGCTCCGACTTCAACAGTGTGAAAGCATTGGTGCAAGGCGAGCTCAACACCTTCTTGGGATTCACATTCCATGTGTTGGGTGACCGCTCTGAAGGTGGCTTGCCAATTGACGGCTCTCTTGACCGCACCTGCTACGCATTCCACAAGGATGCCGTGGGCTACGGTGAAGGTATCGCCATGCGTACCGAGATCAACTACATCGCCGAGAAGACTTCTTGGTTGGTGAACGAGGTCTTCAGTGCTGGCGCTGTTGCCATTGACGATGAAGGTATCGTCAAGATCACCTGCCGTGAAACTTAATCTAGGAGACTGACATGGCATTTTCAAGCACTGGTCTTGTGACCGTATGCGCTGCCAAATCTGGCAACGCACCCAGCATGTATCTGTACAAAACCGCAGATACCCAAGCCACGGTTAACACCGTGAGCTACTTCGACAGCATTGCATCGCTGTTGAAGGTCGGTGACATCATCTTTGTCTATGACTCCACTACCCCTAGCTTGGTGTTGACTTACGTCAATGCCGTGTCTTCAGCTGGTGTGGTTGACATTGCTGACGGCACCACCGTGAGCGCAACTGACACCGACTAATTGGTGGTCAGTCAACTGGGCCAGCTTCTGGGGATTCTCGGAGGCTGGCCCTTCTCACATTGAGAGGTTCAAATGGCTGCTGGTGACACTGGTGTATCGATCTGCTCTGATGCCTTGCTCTTGATTGGAGCCAAGGCTATTTCGTCTTTTAACGACGGTACTGATGAGTCAAGCGTTTGCGACCGACTCTACCCAGATATCCGCGACTCCACCTTGGTCATGTACCCATGGAGCTTCGGCATGAAGAAGGTGCAGCTGGCTCAGCTCATCACCACCCCAACAACTGTCTGGCGCTATGAATATCAGCTGCCGGGCGACAAGCTGGCCAACCCCCGCGCTGTGTACAACAGTGCCAACCCCGGCAGCCCAGTACAAAAGGACTGGGAGATTCAAGGCGACAAGCTGCTCACCAACCTGACCAGCGTCTTCATTGACTACCAATTTAGCGTGCCTGAATCCGCAATGCCCCAATACTTTGTACAGCTGCTCAAATACATGGTGGCTTGGCACGTTGCTGAGACTGTGACCGAACAGCAAGAAAAGTCTGCCAAATGGCAGCGTGTGGCCACTGGCGACCCGTCAGAAAATGGCCGTGGTGGCTACATGCGTCAAGCAATGCAAATTGATGGCCAAAACAATCCGGCGCGTATCATCGAAGACTACAGCTTGATTGCGGTGAGGAACTGATGCCACGCTTTGTAGAGTTCACCACCAACTTTGCGACAGGCGAGCTTGACCCTTTGCTGCGTGCGCGGGTTGACTTGGCCGCTTACGGCAATGCGCTGGCCAAGGCTACTAACGTACTGATACAGCCCCAAGGTGGCCTACGCCGCAGACCCGGCAGCAAGCACATCTTTGCGCTGCCGCACACTGGCACCGAATCAGCTGGCAACGGCGTGCGCTTGGTGTCGTTTCAATTTTCTGTGGACGACAGCTACATGCTGTGCTTTAGCCACAACCGCATGACTGTGGTCAAAAACGGTGTGGTGCAGTCCAACATCAACGGCACCGGCAACAACTACCTGACCACCACCATTGGCAGCTCTATCGTTGACGATATGTGCTGGACGCAGTCTGCCGACACATTGATCGTAGTGCATCCAGATCTGCAGCCGGTGCGCATCACTCGCACCAGCGACACCGCTTGGACGGCCACATCAATCACATTTGATTCAATACCCAAGTATGCCTACGACATTGACTTTCACATCAACACGGGATCAACGCTGACCCCGTCTGCTGTGTCTGGCAATGTGACGCTGACGGCATCAACAACGCACCATGACTCTGGCACATTGCAGGCAGGCACCAGCACGACTGTGACGCTCAAAGCAACCGCAAGTTCGACCGATGACATCTACAACGGCATGTACGTCAACATTACGGGCGGCACAGGCTCTGGCCAAACTAGGTTGATTGAGGACTACAACGGCACCACCAAGGTGGCTACGGTGGAGGAAGCGTGGACGGTCACGCCAGACGGCACAAGCACCTATACCACAACCACGTTCTCATCCCTGTCTGTCAACCAATACATCAATGTGCAGCCGCAGGGCCGCGCAAGGATTGTGCGGTATGTCTCAGCCACAGTGGTTGAGGCGGTGACCGAGTACCCGTTCTTTAACACAACAGCCATTGACGCAGGCCGCTGGGAGCTTGAGCACGGCTATGTGGATGTGTGGTCAAGCACCAAGGGTTGGCCACGCACTGTGACTTTCCATGAAGGCAGGCTCTACTTTGGCGGCAGCAAGTCTCGGCCATCCACGATCTGGGGCTCCAAGATCGGTCTGTTCTTTGACTTTGTGCCAAGCGAGTCGCTGGACGATGACGCGGTCGAGGCCACGCTGGACACCAACGACTTGAACGTGATCACTGACATCATCAGCTCGCGTGACTTCCAAGTGTTCACTTCTGGCGGTGAGTTTTATGTGCCGCAGCAGGGCACCGACCCAATCACACCGCTGACCTTTACATTCAAGAACGTGAGTCGCAACGGTATCAAGGCAGGCACCCGCGTGCAATCGGTGGAGTCTGGATCGATCTACATCCAGCGCCAAGGCAAGTCACTTAACGAGTTTGTGTTTAACGACACACAGCTGACCTACATCACCCAGCGCATCTCGCTGCTGTCTGGCCACTTGCTCAAGGGGCCGCAGCGCGTGGCTTTGCGCAAGGCATCAAGCACAGAGGAAGCCGACTTGCTATTGATGACCAATACAGATGACGGCACCATGGCGGCGTTCAGCATCATGCGCAGCCAGCAGGTGACCAGCCCATCCGAGTTCATCACAGATGGCTCTTACATCGATGTGGGCGTGGATGTGAACGCCATCTATGTGGTGACTAAGCGCACGTTCAACAGCGTTGACAGGTACTTCATTGAGCTCTTTGGCTATGAGTATTTCACCGATTGTGCTTTTGTTGGTGGAGCAGCTGCCAGCGCCAGCGGTTTGCCGCATATTGGCAAAGCGCTAAATGTAATCACTGATGGATCGCCACAGGGTAACGAGACTGTGAGCGGTGGTGGCTCAGTGACCTTTGACAGGTCAAGCACTACAGCCTACGAAGTCGGCCTGCCAATAACCGTCTACGTCAAGACCATGCCTGCCGAGGTCAAGTTGCAGACTGGCAGCCGGGTGTCGTTCAAGAAGCGCATTGTCGAGATCAGCGCGGTTGTCAATGAGACACAAAACCTGATCATCAACGACCAGCCTGTGGCGTTTCGTCTGTTTGACAACCCGCTGCTGGATGACCCCATACCAGAGTTCACCGGCATCAAGCGGGTCAATGGCGTGCTTGGCTATAGCCGCGAGCAATCAATTGAGGTGGAGCAAGACTTGCCGGTCAAGATGAACCTGCTTGGCTTGGATTACCGCGTAGCTGTTTTCTCAGGAACATGACATGGCAGTAGACACATCAAGATCATATTCTTACGGTTTGGTCCCTTACGCAACAAGCGGGTTCAATCCAGCTTTGAAGCCTGACTATTTGCCAAATGTCACCGCTGGGCAGGTAACTGGTGTTGCCGCAATAATTAGCGCATATGGTGCATCAGAGGCACAAAAAGCCGCATCAATTAACCAGCAGACTAGCTACATGCTGCAAGCGCGTGACACGTTGGCGGTGGCCGAGGTGCGTGCTGAAATGTCAGAGCAGTACGCCATTATCCAAGCTGGGCGCACACTCAAGCGTGCCGAAATGGAAGCGCAAAACTACACGATTGCCGGCAATGGTTTACTTAAAAACATGCGAGCTACCAACGCAGCTATGCGAGCAAGAGCGGCTGCAAGTGGTGTTGTGTTGGGTGAAGGATCTATACAAGCGGTGCAGCGAGAGAATGTGGCGGCTACCATGCGTGATGTTGGCATTGCTGATCTGAATGCATTAACTGCACGGGTGTTGGGATTTGAAGATGCCAGCGCCATGCTGCAATCCACGGACTACCAGAACATGATTAACTTGTACAGCGCAAGAAGCCAAGCTGGTCAGCTCAGCTTTGCTGGCACTGCAGCTCGCAGAGCCGGGGGTATTCTTGCTGGGGCAACACTGTCCCAAGCTGCGGCCCAAGGATACAAAACAATTACGGATACATAAGCCATGGCCACACCAAGAATTGAATCAGGACAAATCCAAATACGCGGCGCTGGCTCAGTGCCGATGGTGCAAGTGCAACCACAGCAGGTTGACTACATTGGGCCGCGTGTGGCTGCACAAGGCGCAAGCCAAATGGCGCAAATTCTTGATCGCATGAGCGCAAATACATTTCAAGCTGCAGCAGAATTGCGCCAGCAAGAAGGCTTGCAATTTGCTGCGCAAAACCCACTGACATCTCAACAAGTGCAGCTGGCTAAAGATGGCATCAACCCAGAAGGTTGGTTCATGGGGCCTGATGGCCAAACCGCTCAAATACCAACTGTAAACGCGGCAGGTTATTTTGCTAAAGCGGTGGCCAAGGCTCGCAGCCTTGAGTTGTCTGGCCATTTTGAAATTGAAGGTCGCAATGAGCTGACAAAATTATTGGCAGAAGTCGAGACTGGAAGCATGAACTCCAATCAAGTGCAAGCCAAGATTGCAACCATGTCAAGCGGGTATGCAAAATCATTGGCAAACATTGATCCAGAAGCGGCAATTAAATTTAGAGCGACTATGGCTACGCATGGCAACACCGTGCTCAATGCAGCCTACAAAGCTGAGCTCGACCGAGCCAAAGCACAACGTATTGCAAAGTTTGATTCTGACTTTGATAACACTACCAGACTAATTGAAGCAACTGTTTCGCAAGGAAGTTGGACTGATGCCAATGGCCAGCAACGATCTATTGACGAGCTCGCTGATGTGTTCCGCAAGAATGTGCTGACACAGTCCTTGCTGCTGGGCGACAAGGCGTTGCAAACTGAATACAGCACCAAGTTTGAAGTGGTCTTACGCAATGCCAAAATCAATGGTGTGACCAAGGCATTGATGGCCCCAGAAAATATGGTTGATCCAGATTTGACATTGAAAAAGATTCAGTCTGGAGATATTGGCGTTATGAGCCCAGTGCTCAAAGATCTGATCGTGAACGATTTTGATGCCGTGGCTAAGGTAACTGCCAACTTCATGGTGGCCGTCAACAACCGCAAGTCACTCGCTGATGGCAAGGCTGCAGAAGCCAAGAAGCAGGGAGAGGCGCAAGCCATTAACTTGCTGGAACAGATTTTCCCACTGCAAGATGGAAACCCCAAGAAGCAACAACTTATTGCCCAACTCACTGCCTTGCCGGAGGGCTCTGTGCCAATTGGTACGCTCAAGGATTTATTGGCTCCAAGCGGTGACGGTGACGCGGCTATTAACTTCAACCTGATATCCGGCATTTACAACAACACCATCACACGGCCAGACCAAATCTGGTCATTGGTCGGCAAAGGCATCACCGGCAAAGATGCAGTGACGGCGCTTAAATTGCTCAACAGTGAAGACCGTCGCGACAGCTCAGAGCTTGATCGCGGTATTTCTCAGCTTGCTGGCATTCCTGTAATACCCGGCAGTGTGGTGGTGATTGACCCCAAAGGCGAAGAGTTCAAGCGCCGCAACGAGCTGCAGTCGCAAGCATTTCAGATACAAGCTGCAGCTGCAGCTGAAGGAAAGACACTGACACCGCGTCAGATTCTGGCTCAGCTGCAAGACGGTATTGCCAAAACACGCAATACAGAATCTGCAAAGGCTGCAAAAAAATCGCTTGAGGTATATGAAAAGTTAGACTGGGTCAACGGGCCAATTACTCGCGATACCTTGCCAGCTCTTGAGCGTAAAGCTGGCACAGACAAGAAAAAGTTGCAAGAGCTTAATCGCATCAAGCAACTACTCAAGCAAGCAGAGGGAGGACAGTAATGGCTTACAGCCCGATTGAAGACAAGTACCTGTCAGCTCTGACTGCTTTTCAGTTTCCTGACATGCCTGTTGAACCTGCAATGCCAGAGCAAACCATGCCCGGCAGACAAGAAGGCGATGTGATGCTGGCCGAGGCTGGCTCGCGTGGGTTGCCAGAGCAGGCCTACAGTGGCCGTTATCCAGACAGCATGAAAGCTATTGAGCCAACCGTGCGTGAGCGTTTGGCTGGCGTGTTGCAGTCCAGCTTTGAAAGTTTGGGCATGGATCGCTACAAGGCCCGTCAGAACGCTCAGACGCTGATTGGCGGTGGCAATAGCAACTTGCCGTTGAACATAGGCTTGGCTGACTTTGTGCCGTTCTTGGGCACAGGGCTGCAGACCGAAGAGGCAGCCATCATGGGTGGTGAATCTATTGAGTCAGCCAAGCGTGGTGATTACGGCACAGCTGCATTGCAAGCCGGTGGCGCTGCTTTGGGAATGGTGCCCGGTGTAGCAGGTACTGTCAAAGCCGCCAAGCCATTACTGCCAAAAGCTGGAGAGATGGTTTTAAATAGCATGGAAACACTTGGCACACCAATCAGCATGGGTGCCGTGCCATTGGAAAAATATTCCAGCGTTACCGCGAGCACTGCATCAAAGGTTGACAAAGGTGCGGTCAAGCTGTCTGACAAAGTGACCAAAGGTCAAGTATTGCAGCTTGCGCCTGAGTATCGCGTTAAGGTTACTGGCGCATATAAGCCAGAAGGCAAAACGCAAAACATACCCAATGCTGTCAACCCCGGCAACTATGAAGAAGCAGCTGTCAGGTTGGACAGTTTGGCCGCGTCATTCCCAGATCCGCTTGAGTCTCCAGAGCGATTCTCTGCCATGTTGACAAACGTCTACAACTCCAACGAGGTTCCAATCCCTCCACGCTGGATGATTGAAAATGCCAACGATATGCCAAAGTGGTCTAACTGGTTTGGCCAAATGACCAAAGGCCAACTGGATGAAGCCAACCGTGGCTTTGCGGTGGTAGACAAATTCAAGCAGATCTATACCGATGGCACGGCAAGCCCTGAGACTACAGGCCGTTTAATGATGTGGGCCATGCTGTCGCGCCGTGCGTCTGCATACCCGCATGAATCAGGATTCCTTGATCTGGCTGAGTCGATGACCCCATTGATTCAGAAGGCGCTGCGTGGTGAGTATGGCCAAGCTGACATTGATGCTGGCTTGCAGATGATCAAGCAATCAATTCCTTCTGGCAGCCCCGGCAACATGGTGACATCAAATGCCAATGACTTCTTGCGTACATTCTTGCCAAAGATGTCAGAGAAGCTGCCGGATGGTCGTACCAAGTTGCAGGCCTTGCACGACATGATTGCAGATCCCAACATGACAGGGCCACAAATTCGCCGAGCCTTCTTCGGTCTGGCGCAAGATGTTGGCATCAAGAACAAAGTGTTGTCCTTTGCCTTGTTGGTGTCTGGCCGCGAAGATGTCATGGTATTGGATCGCATCCAAATCAACCGCCTGTTTGCTGGTGGCGAAAAGATCTACGATGATGTGGCTCACCTGTTTGATGGTGGCCCCGGACTGGCCATCTATGAGGGATTGGAGCGATCCCTTGGCGCTCGCGTCAATCAGCTCTACGCCAATGTTGGCCGAGCCGATCAAGCCAGCTTGGGTCGATATCACTGGGAAAGCTGGGTTCTGTCGTCTGGACAAGAGGTCGCGCATCCAACATTGGAAACTATTGTCAAGTCAGCCAAGGGTGAAGCCAACCCGTTTGCCAATGTGCCTGTCAAGGAAGGCCGTATGCATGAGCGTGCGTTTGGCATCAGCTATGAGCGCACCCCAGAGGGTGGCAACAAGTTTGTATTTCCAACGTCCAAGGGCGACGACTACGAATTTACAAAGCCGGGACTTGATGCTCTTTTTGAGCAGGTCATGGACAAGAAAAATAACATCATCCCAGCTGACTTTCCGGGTGTAAAATATTTCAGCAAAGATACGCTACCTGATGGAAGCGCTAACCCGTACTTCGGAAAACCGTGGTACTCATGGCCGGGAGTCAACCGTGATCGAATCGACGAACTTGCCGCAACCTTCGGCACCAAGCTCAATGCCTCCAGCGGAGCTGGATCTATGGAAGCAGCTGGCGCAAGTCAAGCTGCCGGTGGATCCATCAGAACCAAAAGAACTACCACTGGAAAACGACCAAGCATAAAACGGGGCGGTGCAGCTCCAACCTCTGGAGCTGAATAATGGCCATTCAACAAAGCCCCCTTGAACAACGACTTGGCCAGATTTTGCCGGGCGCTGCGCCCAGCACGCCAGCTGAAGAAGTCCCCTTAGAACCCATGCCCGGCGCTGAGCAAGCCGGTGACGCTGAGATGTCATTGGTTGCCGAACCCGGCACGCCTACCATGGAAGAGGGCATCCAAGTCGCTGGCCCCATCGATGCTGCCATTCGCAAGCTGATTACCAAGCAGGCTACCAAGGCCGAGCGCAACTTGGTGCCAGAAGCCGCACGCACACCAGAAGGCCAGTTGCCTGACGCAGCCAAGGCTGGCCGCTTCAAGCTGATCCCCGAGGCTGATCAAGCGCTGACTGAGGAGGTTGGCCGCGCTGTCAGTCGCCGTCAAACCTTTGGTGTCACCCAAGGCAAGCCCGGTGGCACGCCTGATGAGCCCTTCAACCTGTCACGCTATCAGACCGAGGATGCAGCTGCCATTGTTGGTGGCGTGGCTGACGCGCTGAATATCAAAACCAAGGCGGTCACCTTCCAAGAGATTAAAGACAAGGCCGCAGAGTCTGGCATCAGCGAGGGATTCTTATCGCGTCTAATTGGCAGCGATGGCCGCATGATGGCCAACGCAGTTGAAACCTACAAAGCACTTGAGGTGCTGGAGTCCAGCGCCAACGAACTCGACAAGCTGTTCAAGATGGTCAACAGCGGCACGGCCACAGATGTTGATAAGCTCAAGCTGCGCCAGCAGATCGCTTTCCACGGCTTGGTTCAGCGCGGTGTCAAGGGCATTCAGACCGAGACTGCCAGATCGCTGGCTGTGTTCCGCATACCCCGCGACGGCAATGCAGCTATCGTTCGCCAAGTGATCGACGAGTATGGTGGCGACGCTGCCCTGTCCGACATGGCCAAGTCCTATCTGACTATAGAGTCGCGTGCTGCTCGCAATGCGCTGGTTGAGAAGTCAACCATGTCGGGCTTGAAGGATGTGTGGTTCACCACTTACATCAACGGCTTACTGTCCAGCCCTGTGTCGCATGCCAAAAACGTGGTGTCAAACACCACCTTTGGTTTGTATCAAATACCAGAGCGGTTGATGGCTGCCTTCTACAGCAACGTGCTGCCACCCGGCGTGCGCTCATTCAAGGCGCTGGTGCCCGGCAGTGAAGCAGACAAGATTGCCTACGACGAAGCGCTGACCATGATCCAGTCGCTGCGCAACGGGCTGGTTGAAGGCTTTGATCTGGCCAGCACTGCATTCAAGAACAATCAACCCAATGACTTGATGAGCAAGATTGAGGCGCAACGGGGCACCACCCTGCCGTCAATCAGCTCGGCTGGCTTTGGCATTGAGCAAGACAAGTGGTTTGGCAAGGCCATTGATTACTATGGCACAGCGGTCACTTTGCCCGGCAGAATGCTGATGGCCGAGGATGAGTTCTTCAAAGGCGTGCTGTATCGTATGGAGCTCAACACTCAGATCACCCGCCGCAGCAAGTCGATCTACCGCGAGGCGCTCGACTCTGGCATGCCGGAAGCGGATGCGTTGGCCAAGGCCGAGGCCGAAGCTATCAGCTTGTTTCAGAACCCGCCCCGTGACTTAGACGAGGCCGCTTCACTGTTTGCTCAAAAGGGTACTTTTACAAGCGAGCTGCCACCAGCACTCAAAAATCTGCAGCAGACGTTCAACCACCCAGCGCTGAAAATTGTGGTGCCGTTCTTCAAGACCCCAGCCAACATTGGTTTACAGGTTATTGAGCGCACCCCATTTGCCCCGCTGTCTTCGCAGTGGCGTGAAGAGATCGCCAAGGGCGGTGTGTATCGCGACATGGCCTTGGCCAAGGTGACCCTTGGATCTGCTGTGCTGGCCACCTTTGCGGCTTTGGCTGGAGAGGGAAAGATTACTGGGCGCGGCCCGTCTCGCAAGGCTGACCGAGATGCATTGATGCGCGACGGCTGGCAACCTTACTCGCTCAAGATTGGTGACAAGTACTACAGCTACAACGGCATGGAGCCTGTCTCTGCGCTGCTGGCCGTGGCCGCTGACTATGCTGAGTACGCCCAGCATGAGACTGATGCCAGCAAGATCGAAGAGGTCTTCTTGGGCGGCACCTATGGTTTGTATGAATACCTCAAAGAGCAGCCCTACCTACAAGGTGTGGCCGAAGTGGCGAAGCTGCTTGGCACCACCCAACAGGGCGCGGTTGATGGCCAGAAAGTTGTTGATGGTTTAGTCAAACAGTTCGGGGGCTTTGTTATTGGTGGTTCACCAGCTGGTGTCTACAGTTCTTTTCTGGCTGGCATTGAGCGCCTGTCAGACCCAACCAACAAAGATACCCGCGCCAGCCCAGAGCTGCCTATGGGTGTGCGTGGATTTGTTGAAGCGTTTAACAAGTACAAGTCGCGCATACCTTACTTCAACGCAGATCTGCCAGACACATTAAACCTGTGGGGCGATGCAACAAAGTCAGGTACAGGCGCAGCCTATGAGATGGTGCTGCCTACCCGCGTTACACCCCAGCAATTCTCTGAGGTGGACGACTTGCTGGTGCGCATGGGCTCACCCATTGGCATGCCAGAGCGCAAGGTTGACGGGGTCGAGGTGAACGCATTTCAATACAACCGGCTGTTGACCATTTACGGCAAAGAGCTGCCATCCAAGCAAGAGATATTGAACATCATGCAGACACCGGGCTTTGACCTGCTGTCGTTGGATGACCAGCAAAAGACTGTGCAGCGTGTGCACTCCAAGTACATGGATGCAGCCAAGCAACAATTGAAGATGGAAGATCCAGCTTTGCAGGCCAAGATCGAAGAGATTGCAGAGCTTCGCAAGGCCAATGGACTCTATTACAAACCCGATTAAAACCGTACAATTCCCAACAGGAAGGATTGCATCATGGCAGTGCCAATCAGTAACGTAACCCGCCGAGTTGTTTATGCGCCAAGTGGCGCTGGCGGCGCTGGCCCGTATGCGTTCACCTTTGAGATATTGGCCAACACCGACATTGCGGTCTATAAAGACGACACGCTGCTGACGCTGACCACCCACTACACGGTGAGCATTGCTGCCAATGGCACGGGCTCGGTGACCATCACAGCTGCTGGCTTGGCCTTGTCCCCACTCAGCCCAACCCAGTACGCCATTGTTGGCAACCGCACCATTGCACGCTCAACTGACTTCACCACGGGTGGTGACTTCTTTGCCAACACGTTAAACGATGAGCTTGACCAGCAGACCATCTTTGCGCAGCAGAATGCCGAGGGCTTGGCAAGGGCGCTGGTCGCCCCGCAGACAGATCCCCTGACCATTGACATGACCCTGCCACGCAAGGCTGACAGGGCTGGCAAATATTTGGCATTTGATGTGGATGGCAACCCTGACCTTGGTGTGTCGGTGGTGGACGTAACCGACATTGCTGGCCTAGCCGCTGAGATTGCTGCCCTGTCTGCGATAGATGATGAGATTGAGACCGTTGCAGGCATTGAGAGCCAAGTGGTCACAGTGGCTGGCGACAGCGCCGACATCCAATCTTTGGCCACCAAGACCGTGCAGATCGGTGTCATTGGTGACGACTTGGCTGGCACAGGTTGGTCTCACGATCTAGGCCTAATCACTGACGCAGCGCCGGGCGTGCCTGCTGCCACGCCAGATGGGTACATTGTGGCGGTCTACAACGCGCTGGCTGATGTCGAGACCGTGGCTAATATTGACGCTGATGTCACCACCGTGGCAGGCATTGCAGCTGACATCACGGCTGTGGCCAACCTAGACCCAGCAGAGCTGGCCACGATTGCCACTGATATCGCTGCTGTCAAGACGGTGGCAGACGATCTGCTTGAGACCACTTCCGAGATTGACACGGTAGCCAACAGCATTGCCAATGTTGACGCAGTGGCCACCAATTTGCCGAACATCAACACGGTGGCTGGAATCTCAGCAAATGTCACGACGGTGGCTGGGATCGCAGCTAATGTCACCACTGTGGCTGGGATATCTGCCAACGTCACCACTGTGGCGGGGATCTCCGCAGATGTCAGTACGGTGGCTGGTGACTCTGCTGACATTCAACTTCTAGCAGACAACATTGGCACAATTGCTTCTAAGGCTAACGCTGGGGCGAACAGTGACATAACCTCAATGACTGCTGTGACATCAATCACAAGCACAGGCGCATTGACACTGGCCTCTGGCGGTACGAATCAAGACATAACGATTGACCCCTCTGGAACTGGAAAGGTCAGCATCCCGTCTGACCTCGAAGTGACCGGCACCCTTGACTGTGGCGCTATTGCATAAGGAAGCAAGACATGGCAACGACTCTTAAACTCCGACGCGGCACGACCGCACAGCACTCAAGTTTCACTGGCGCAGCTGGTGAGGTCACGGTGGACACCGACAAGGATGTCATTGTTGTCCATGACGGCGCTACTGCTGGCGGGTTCCCTGCGATAAGAGCTGGTGGTGCGTTAGGCACACCATCTTCCGGCACAGTAACCAACCTGACCGGCACAGCGTCGATCAACATCAACGGCACGGTAGGTGCAACAACTCCTGCTGCTGGTACGTTCACATCACTATCTGACTCCGGCAACCTGACATTCACAGGCACAGGCAACCGCATTACTGGCGACTTCAGCAATGCGACGATTGCTAACCGTGTGGCGTTTCAAAGTAGCACACTTAATAGCCAAACTTCGGTTTCTGTGCTTCCAAATGGGACAAGCACATCGTCGTCAGTGTTGGCCTTCAATAACAGCGACCCAACAAACTCTGCTTATGCAGGCATCCTAAATACAGGAACAGAGGCTCGCCTTGGTTCTGGAATTATTGGCACAGGCACTTACCTGCCAATGACCTTTTTTACAGGCGGCTCCGAGCGTATGCGGGTTGATACCTCTGGTAATGTGGGGATTGGTACTAGTTCGCCAAGTGCGAAGCTACAAGTTGTTGGAAATGTTATGGCTGGCAACGGAACTGCGGCAACGCCAGCCTATCATTTTGTTGGTTCTTCTGCGATTGGAATGTTTACCCCTGATGCTGGATTTTCAGTAGCCTTTTCTACTGCTAGTACAGAACGCATGCGTATCGACTCCAGCGGTAACTTGCTGGTGGGGAAAACGTCTGCTAGTGGATCCACCGCAGGAGCGCAATTAGAACCGTCTGGACTTACGACATTTGTAAGAAGCGGCGGCGTAGTCTTACAAATTAATCGCCTTGCGAACGATGGCAACCTTGTTGATTTTTATCAAGATACAGTTTTAGAAGGAAACATTTCAGTTTCAGGTACTACGGTTTCCTACAACGGCGGTCACTTGTCTCGTTGGGCGCAGATGCTCACAAAGCCTGACTTGCTCAAAGGCACAGTGATGTCTAACCTTGACGAGATGAATGAGTATGTTGACGCTGATGGCAACCCAGTTCCAAACGAACAGTTAAACAAGGTCAAGGTGTCCGACATTGAGGGCGATGCAAATGTTGCTGGTGTGTTTGTCAATTGGACGCATGACGAAGCCCATGATGTAGACGAAATCAACATGGCGATGACAGGTGACATGATTATCCGTATTGCACAAGGTACAACAGTTCAGCGTGGTGACTTGTTAATGTCTGCTGGTGATGGCACTGCCAAGCCTCAAGGCGATGACATTGTTCGTTCTAAGACAGTTGCTAAAGTTACATCAACCCATGTCACTTGCACATACGCAGACGGTTCATTCTGTGTGCCTTGTGTTTTGATGGCTTGTTAATTAAAGGAAAACATCATGACAACCACTTGGACAATCGCACAACTTGACCGCCAAACCTCTGATGGCTTGGTAACCACTGCTCACTGGCGTGTAGACGCTGTGGACGGTGAATATTCTGCTGGCTCTTACGGCACAGTAGGCTTTGAGCGTGGAGACACATTCATTGCTTACGATTCTTTGACCGAGGCACAAGTCATTGCTTGGGTTAAAGACAAGCTAGATGTCGCTGAGATTGAGGCTAATCTGCAAGCGCAGATTGATGCACAGAAGAATCCAAAGACAGCAGCAGGAGTGCCGTGGTGACACCAGTTGAAGCACGACTAGATACGCATGAGGCCGTGTGTGAGCTGCGCTACGAGAGCATTAACGCTCGACTCAAGCGCATTGAGCAGATCCTGATCGGCAGCTGCGCGGCAATCATTGGCATGTTGTTGACGCTGGTGTTAAAGCTGTGATGCGTCATGCCGCTAACCATTGCACTGGCTGCCGTCGCCTTGGTGAAGAACATCCGAGAGGGGTGCGAACTTTACAAGCAGGCAAAGGAATCCTTTGTCGAAATAAAGGAAACCTATGACGAAGTTGCTGGGATTGCTCAAGAGGTACACGGGTTCCTTGGCCCAATCATTGCGTTTTTCAAGGGAAAAAGTAAGCCTGCAAAGCCGACTCCTGTGGCTGCACGCGCAAAGAATAACTCTAAGTACGTTGCTGTTGATGAGACAAAAATCAAAGCAGATATCGTCCAGCATCTCAGCGAGTTTTTCACGCTTCAAGAAAAACTAGCTGCCAAGATCAGACTTGAGGAGGAGCAGAGCAAGACAGTCTATGACCCCGACCAGAACCACAACATCGCTGCCATGAACCGAGTGCTGGCGCTGCAGCAGATGTCGGAGCTGGAGATTGAGATCAGAGAGATCATGGTGTACCAGACCCCCGGCATGGGTGCCTTGTACAGCGAGGTCTTCAAGATGAGAGAAGTCATCAAAGAGGAACAGGAAAAAGCCAGACTAAAACAAGAGGCACAAAAGCGGGAAGCAGCATG
>Ga0208974_1000413_pt1 | contig 18126 bp, 23 predicted proteins | sample GreLakmeER15MSRF_FD_187699 | JGI IMG/M metagenome (GOLD analysis project Ga0208974, IMG submission 187699) | Freshwater lentic microbial communities from great Laurentian Lakes, MI, USA - Great Lakes metaG ER15MSRF (SPAdes) | ecosystem: Environmental > Aquatic > Freshwater > Lake | place: Great... | reverse complement strand
CCTTACGTGATAAAAATGACTATGATAAGAAAGTCAACGATCTCATTGAATTAGGCAAAAAGCCAGGAATGAACAAGCAGATGCAAGATCAGATCCAACAACGTATATTAGACTTGCGAACTGCTGCCATTTCAAAAGGATTTATACAAGCTGAAAGCCGTGGGCATACTATCATCGCTAATAAATTAAAAGACGTTGAACGTGCTAAGAAGTTTGCCAGTGGTAAACTTAATGTTCCTACACCACAAGAACGTCAGGCACAGTTAAAACAATTAGAAAAACCTAAAAAACAAATTAAAGAATTTGGTGCTAATAATCCACCACAAAGCACTGCCGGGCAAACTACACAACAAACCGACCCTAAACAGGCACAGGCTGTAGCACAAGCAACACAGGCGATGAAATCTGCTACAGGTAGTTCAGCACCTACTGCTACTTTAGCTAAAGCATTAGACACTGCTAGCCAAGGAAAACCGGTTGCGGGGCAGGAAGCTGCCGCACTAGAACCATTGATGAAAGATATGGCCACAGTAGCACAAGATCCTAAATTAGCCGGGTCATTTAAATCTTTAGTTAGTCAAATTAATCAAGCACAGACTAAACAACAGCAGACTACTTAGTCATCTAAATCTTCTGGTTCTTGACCGGCTGATTGCATTTCTTTGTCTAATTTTTTAATCGCTGATTTAACTGCTGATATTTTAGCAAACATCTTATTACCACGTTTACCGTTGATGTATAGGCAAAATTTGCCTGATTCGTCTTTTTTAACTTCGGCAAACATGTCACCTTTATAACCAATCTTAGCCGAATACACTGGCGGTGCATCTGTAAGTGAGTCAAACCCAAGTAAAATACTGTCACCTTGAGCTCCAATTTTAACTAATTTCTTGTCAAATTCACCACTTAAATTAGCTTTTCGCATGATAATTGCCGCCAAACGAACATTGTTCTCTGCTACTTGGATAACACCCGTATCATCGATCCAATAATCCTCACCTTCAAATGGTCCATTGAATGGATCTGCTATGATATCGTTTAATTTTTCTGCTAATTTTTGCATTATTTGATCCAAGAATTGTTTTAAGAACTAGTATTATACACTCATTTACTAAAGTTGTCAAGTGTTAAAAAGGTGATAAATATCTTATATTATGGATTATCTATGTTATTAGCAGAATTCTTTGAAAACGATTTCCAATTAAACTTAAATGAGATGGCTGAAGAAATGTCAGATGTTGTCACTGCACGTGGCTTGATTGGTCACGCACTACGCGATTCGAAATTAAAAGACGAGTATTTTGAATTCTTAAAACACCTACGCAAATACCATGGTAAAGATTATAGCATACGTATACACCAAACAGCAGCCAAACTTGCCCAAGTTAAGGATCGGGACTAAATGAGTCAATCAATAATATATCAGTTTTTAAAAGCAGGTAGCCAAACTATCACAGTACCTAGTGGGTTTAGCAATCAAGTATTAGTCTATGCTTGGGGTGCAGGTGGTGGTAGTGGAACAGGTGCGCCAGGTGGTGGTGGTGGATATGCGGCTGGAGTAGTCAGTATATCATCTGGTTCCACAGTGATCGTTTCAGTTGGTGGTGGGGGTGGATCGACTGTTGGCAGGACTGCCGCAGGATCACTTGCTGGACTTGGAAATAATCCTGTAATAGATCTGTCGGGTGGTGTTGGTGCTCCTGGTGGAGATCCTGAAGATAATGATGCGGGCGGAGCAGGTGGTGGTGGTGGAGCCAGTGCTGTGTTTGTTAACGGTATTCCTATGATCGTAGCTGCCGGTGCAGGCGGTGGTGGTGGCCTTGGTGAAGATTGGGGCGGTGGCGATCCTGAAAATGGTAAAGGTCGTCCAGGTGGAGTTGCAACAGAAGTAAACACCGTACCTAGAGGTGCAGATGGCCGTCGTGGTGGCGCTGGTGGAGCAGGTGGTGGCGGTGCCGGCTATCCATTCGGTGGTGACAGCCAAAGAGCTCTCTACGGTGATGATGTATATTCTATAGCACAGGGTGGATTTGGCGGTCAGAACTATGCTAATGCTACAGTAACTTCAAGTTCATTGGTAGCAGGATCAGGAACCAATACAGCAGGAACTACCAACGGATATTATCCAGGTAAAAAACTTGGTACTGCTGGCTATGACGGCTGCGTTATCTTAGTATTCCAAAAATTATTCACAGCATGGATCAAAAAATCAGGTTACTGGAAACAGGTTACTAGTGCTTACGTTAAAACACCAGATAAAACAGTAACCACATATTCAACAGTAGCAGTCCCCGCTGGAAGTGTGCTTTCTACTTCTACCGAAACTAAAACAATTACAGCTTTGGGTGCTAGTAATTGGACTGTGCCTACGGGAGTTACTTCTGTTACGGTTACTGCTATTGGAGGGGGCGGGTCTGGTGGCACCGGCGGAACTGGTTTCTTACCTTCTTTAGGTGGTATTGCAGTTGGAATAAGTGGCGGTGGTGGAGGCGGATCAAGCGGAGTAACCATTGGAACTCTTGCGGTAACTCCACGTGAAACTGTATTAATTAATGTTGGACCTGGTGCTGCTGTAGCTGCAGGAGCAGTGGGCGGAACAACCACTGTTACAGCTGCAAGTGGTTCTATTATTGCTACTGGTGGATTACGCGGAGCTGACGGCACTAATCTAGGTGGTGGCGGTGGTGGCCAATCAGGATTGTCTGGTGGTGGGCAAGATGGAACTGCTGGAAATTTTGATGCTACTGGAACATTGGTGTTAGGTGGTGCCGGGGGCGTTAATTCTACAGGATATGGGTCTGGTGGTGCTGGCGGTATAAAATCCAACGGAGTAACTCTTGGTTCTGCAAAACTAGAAGATGATAATACAGGTCGAATTGATCCAGGATTAACTAACGTATACAATTTCTTTCTAGCACACGCAGAAGCTTTTTCGAGCATTTCTGCTCCAACTATCAGAGGAGCTGGTACACAAATCAGTGGAGTATCATATAATGCAATAGCCACTGTGAGAGCGACTCTTAAATCAGGATATAGTTTGTTTGTAGATGATCCTGCATATGGTAACCCTGGACACGACTTTACGAATTTAACAGGACCTGATACTATTGTTGTTACTGCTGCATTAAGTAACAGACCATATGATTATACACCACCCCCAGTTTCTGCTCCATTACCTGGAAGTCCTCCACCTTCCCCTACTATCAGAGTAGATAGATGGGGAAGAAGTGCGCTTGGTATCTCATCTGCTGATACTCCAGCAATTGGGTGGGCGGTTTACAGTAGTTACACTGTTGGTATTGTAAAATTAGGTGGAGACAGTGTAGGGTTAGCTGGTGCTAGTGGTGCAGTTCAACTATCTTGGACACAACCTGTGATATCAACAAGTACAACCACAACTTCAGTGCCAACTGTAAGAACTGTAGCCGCAGGGGGGTGGAAACAGATCGTCCGTGGTTGGTTAAAACAAAATGGCGTATGGGAAAATATCGCAACTCCTGTGACACTAACCCCTAGTAAATCAGAAACAACTCCAACAAGACGTGCTGAGATTAATATAGTCATAGCTACCGATACCAGCAGTTATAATCTAATAGAAGTTCTCAATGGCACAGGATTATATTATCCAGGTTATTCAGATATAACATTGACTGTCAATGCAGGTGTTACTGTTACCAGTGACGCTGGAGGGACTTCGGCACTAACAGTTGATGGATTGACTTTAGGCGACAGTTTAATTATTGTCAATAATGGCACTATACTTGGCCGTGGTGGCGCTGGTGGTGCAGGAGGATCTACCTATTCCTATACTGTTGGATCCGGCAAAAATCAAACCACAACAAATCAAATAGTAGCTGGTGGTGCTGGCGGAGCGGGTGGCACAGCTCTAACAGTGACCTATGCAGCTACCTTAGAGAACAATGGTACTATCCGTGCAGGTGGTGGTGGTGGTGGAGGCGGTGGTGTTAGCTGGGCTGGTGGAGGTAGTGGTCAAGGAGGTGGTGGTGCTGGCTATGGTCCTGGTGCTAATGCAGGAACTTTAACCACTGGCGGTGCTGGTGCAGCCAATGGTGGTGCAGGTGGAGCAAGTGGTGCAAACGGCACAGCAGGAACCAATGGATCAAGCTATACTTATAACACAAACAATAAAGGTGGTGTTGCTAGTGTAGCAGGTGGGCCAGGTGGGCCAGGTGGCGTTGGAGGTAAAGCTATTGCAGGTTATGCTAAACTTACCGTCACAGTCACAGGAACTATAGTCGGATCAACAGCCTAATAGGAAATTTCAATGAGTAATATTTCAATTAAGATCGTAGATGTTGATCAATCAACACAGACTGTATTAGTAAAATATGCTAGTGAAACCAGTCTAAAACCCATAGACGAATATGATGCCCTGGCATTTCAATTATCTAATTATAATACTAAAACCCCTGAAGAATTCATTGAAGCCATTCGTCCACAGATTACCCAATATGTTCAACAGAGAGATCTATTAGAAAACGCAGATAATCATCTAGACCTATCCAATTGGCACGGCCATTCTGCAGAAGTTGCTCCGCACATAATTGCGCCAATTGAGCTAATTGAGCCAGCTGTTCCGGCAATAGGTAATCAAATTCCACCAATAAATGCACCTACAGAAGTAATAGTATGATACTCAACCACGCAGTAAATGTTGGGGGATTCCTTTATTGTGCTACATATCAAGGTCCTCATACAACCTATACCTATTTCAATGATAATGATGGCCACTACCATCGTTGGCTTTATATTATTGATGGTCGGGCGGAAGCTGCAGACAGGACCTCAGATGATCTAACTAGCACGCCCGTGTCTACTAGGACAGGTGATTCTGCTGGTGAATTAATTGATGTTAGTAGTGGCAAGGGACATTATATAACGACTACAACTAGTGATGTAGGTTTAAGCATGATGATGTTTAATCCAATTCCTGCTACACGAGAACTAACTGTAGAAATAGTTAAAGGTTCTGCATCTAAAATTGTAACAGCTGGTGAACAACGTATTACTTTGATTTGTATCAACGGTCCAATTACTGTCAATGATAAAACCGTAGAAAGTCTACAACACGTCAAAATATTTCCAGGCAAAACAGTCACCATCGTCATGCCAGAACACACAGTCTGCGCCCTAGTCCAAGATAAGTAATAGTAGCATATTACTTTTTGAGAATCTATGGACTACGTTATCACAGGCATAGGCGTTTACAACGGTCTAGGCACTACACCAGAATCAAGTTGGACTAATTTACTAGCAGGCAAGTCTGCTATACAACCGTTAACTTGGCCGGAAGATGATCCAGGTAAATTTCCCAGCACACATCGATCAATCAAAGTAAACATTGCGGCTACTAGCCCAAAACTACAAGACACAGATAGCCATCCAGAACATTTCAACTACGGTTGGGCAGACTGGGATCCTAATACCCGTGCTTGTTTATTAACTGTAGATCAAGCAATTCAAGACAGTAACTTAACCAGCAAAAATGTAGGTGTAGTAGTCAGCACATTTGGCAGTGGAACTACTCTGAGATTAGATTTATTCTCAGCGTTAAACAATGGTGCTCGTCGTGTTAGTCCACGCAAAACTCTTAATATTGGCTTAGACTTTCCGGCCGCACAGATTGCCGCAATATATCGTGTAACTGGTCCTAACACTAGCATGGACAGTGCCTGCACCACAGGTATTACCAGTATCGATGCCGCTGTTAATCAACTAAAAGCTAATCCAGAATTAGATGCCATGATTGTAGGTGGTGCTGATCATATGGCAGAGCCAATTTATATGTATTGGTTCCAAAATTTAGGCGCACTAAGTCTAGATGGTAGTCGTCCATTTGATCGTTCACGTAACGGATTTGTCATGGGTGAAGGTGCAGCCGCAATGATCATCGAAGCCAAAGATAAAGCAGTAGCACGTGGTGCAAAGATCTATGCTACGATTAAAAGCACAAGTTTCATAACATTGTTTGACAGTGACACTAGTCCAGATCCAGAAGGTACGGGTGCTAGATTATGCGTAGAACAAGCACTATCTAAAGCAGGAATTAATGCTGTTGATATAGGCTATATCAACGCACACGCCACATCAACTCCTGTAGGTGATCAAATCGAATTTGATGTTATGAAGGCTCTCACTCCTGACCGTGTAATAGTTAGTAATAAAGGACAGCTAGGGCACGCTATGAGCACTGCTGGTATCGTAGAAACTATCTATACAGTATTAACTCTACGTGATCAAAAGACCCCAGGCAATGCTGGATTAACAGATCCTTGTGGTCAAGGTATGATCCTGCCCACTACTGCTATAAATATTAATGCTCGCTATGCCGTTAAGAACAGTTTTGGATTTGGTGGGCGTAATGCAAGTATCGTTTTGGAACGCTATGAAAACTAACCTATTACAGCCTAACAAGTATATGCCAACGATTATCCAATTGTTGACTCCTCTTGCTGTGGTCTTAGGCCTAGGTGCTGAATGGTATTGGTGGATTGTTGCAGTGGTATTCTTCCTCGCTTATCGTATGATAGGACACGGTGTTGGTTTACATAGATACTATTGTCATAAACAATTTACTATCAGCCGTTTCAATGAATGGTTCATTGGTTGGTTTAGTTTGATGAGCTGTGTTGGCAGTCCAAGTAGTTATACTCTAGTTCACCTAGTACATCACAAATATACAGATACACCACTTGATCCGCACGGTCCAGCAAACGGCATACGCAGTATCTTATATTGGTTTTGGAATCCACCATTAGACTTAGAAAAGACTCCTATCTTTACACGTAGGCTAACAGAGCTGATGCCTTATATGTGGATACACAATTTCTATTGGCCATTGATTGCAGTAAATGCCTTTGTATTATATTTGATCAGTTGGGAGTTATTCTTGTTTGCTTGGTGGATACCTATGAGCTTTACTATCTGGGAATTAGTATTCTCAGTGTACATCAGTCACTGGCATTTGGGTGTGCATGCTCCGGTTAATCATAACAACTATACAGGACGCTTATTACCATTCCATGAATATCTACACCGCACACATCATATATACCCTAATCTAGGTAATCAGGCCACAGGCCCACATGAATTTGATTACACCTATCACCTATGTAAATTATTTGTCCGTGAATGGCGACAAGAGAAATTAGATGAAACTATTCAAACCTAACGAATACGTCTACACTGCCCTACAGTTTACTGTGCCACTAGCAATATATCTAGGTGTTACTGCCGGTGCGGGTGCCCATTGGTGGATCTTAAGTTTTCTAATGTTCTTGCTTTATACTATCGTAGGTAACAACATTGCCCTACATAGATATTATAGCCACGATGAGTTTGAAGTAGGACCTGTAGTTAAAAAGGTATTTGCTTGGCTAACACTAACACTGTCAATTGGTAGTCCAGCCAGTTACGCTAGTCTACATATCACACATCATATATATCCTACTAGTGGTCCTGACTGGACTTGGCGTAGTTTACCTTTCTATCGCCACATATGGTTTAACAAAGATACCGTACGACCTTATATAGGTAAGCGTGTGGTCCAGCTATATAGAGAACATCCTCTAATACATGACTATAATTTATTATTAATTGCGTTATATGCTTTAGGATTATATCTCATCAGTTATAAATTATTTTTGTTTTTTTGGTTTATTCCTGTAACAATCAGTATGTGGGAAATAGCTCTGGCAGTTTATTTCCAACATCGTCAACCAGCAGTGAATAGTCGGTGGCATTGGTTTTTCCCTACATGGGAAGGCCTACACGCCAATCATCATGATTATCCTAGGCAGAGTAATAATGCTCAACAACTAGGACAGATAGACTATACCTATCTTGTAAGTAAACTTTTTGTTGTTAAATACAAATATGAAGCTAAGACAGATATTTCAAATTAATCGTTGGACTACAACAGTATTTCAGTTGAGCCTACCCATTGCCTTATACCTAGGTGTGCAAGCTGATGCTGAATGGTATTGGTGGGCATGGATGATGTTCTTTTATATTATCGTCTATAGCCTAGTAGGCAACAACATTGGCCTGCACCGTTACTTTACACACAAACACTTTGAAGTTGCAGCTCCTATCAAATATCTATTTGCCTGGACTGGAACTATGAGCATGTTAGGTGAACCTATGAGCTATGCCATGACACACATCGTTCATCACAATGACAAATACACAGACACGGAGTTAGACCCACATGGATATGGGCGTGGATTAAAAAGTATTCTAGTCTGTTTCCATAGGCGTGTAGACATATCAGAAACTCCAGTAAACATGCGTCGCATCGTAGAACTAAGCCAAGAGTGGGGTTGGTTACATAGATTCTTTTTATTGTTTGTGGCAGTCAACGCAGGCTTGTTATATCTCATCAGCTGGAAAGTATTCTTATTCTTATGGTGGATACCTGCTAGTATTAGTTGCTGGGGAGTTGCTGGTGCTGTTATAACGCAGCATTGGAATGGTCGGGCCAACAACGGATGGAAACATCGTTGGTTTGTCTACTATGAAGCACTACATCTGCATCACCACAATTATCCACGTGCTCCTAATACTGCTATATTGCCTGGTGAAATAGATTATACATTCCAAGCAAGTAAAATATTTAGACCTAAATACTATTGGGAAGGGCAACCTGGTCATGATGCTTAAACGTTGGATTGAACCTAACAAATATTTAATCACAGTGGTGCAACTGTTGTTTCCTGTGGCAGTTTATCTCGCTATAGCCAGCAGTGCAGAATGGTATTGGTGGGTGTTAAGTTTTGTATTTTATTTCCTATACTGTGCTATTGGTAACAACCTTGCCATGCATCGTTACTTCTGCCATAGACAATTTGAACTAAGTCGTTCTATGGAATTATTCTTCTTATGGTGTAGTACCATGAGTACATTAGGCAGTCCACTAAGCTATGCTATTCCGCATTTAATACATCATAAAAATCCAGACAGTGATGTTGATCCACACGGCCCCAGTGCCGGAGTAAAAAGTATCTTATATTGTTTCCATAGACACCTGCACGTAAATGAAAAAACTATCATCAGTAAACGTATCGCTGAGTTGGTTAGAAAATATTGCTGGGTACATAGAAACTATTGGTATATAGTTCTAGCACAGGTCGCAGTCATGTGGATGATTGATTATAAAGTAATGTTGTTCTGTTGGTTATTACCAGCTAGTTTTACTTTATGGGCAGTTAGTGTAGCGATCTATCTACAACATTGGCCCAAGGGTTCTGCTAGCAATAACAAATTATACGGATGGTATGGCTGGGGAGAAGGATTGCATCTTAATCATCATCTGATGCCAGGAACTAGTAATACTGCTATTAATCCTGGCGAGTTTGATTACACACATTGGCTAGCAAAACTATTTGCTAAGAAGTTTTATGAACCTCAAACTCCTGGCCATTCCAATCAATAACTGTATCATCAAATTCAGATAGTATTCCGCCCATTAGGTTAACACCCACAGTTAAAGACTTGCCACAAATATGATTTTGTGCGCCTAAGAAATGATGTATGTATTCAACTTTTGGTTGTTCGTCACCATCTAGGTGTAACCAAATACCTACTAACTTATCATAGGATGGCGCTTGTGGTACATAGTTGTCTAGTGTTTTTAATATTTCTTGTTCTGCACGTTCTGTTACATCTAAAGTAAACATCAGGAGTTCTCCATTGAATTATATGCTCATATAAATATTTAACAAGGATTACCACCAATGACATTTTTATCTAATAAACAAATACTGATTACAGGGCTACTTAGCAATAGGTCTTTGTCTTATGGCATAGCACAGGCCATGCACAGACAAGGTGCTAGATTAGCATTCACTTACCAAAACGAGTCAGTTAAAGACAGGGTCGCAGAACTAGCTAAAGAATTTGACAGTGATCTATTGTTTGCCTGCGATGTTACAGATGATCAACAGATTACCAAATTGTTTGAAGATCTGGGTCAATACTGGGATCATTTAGATGGACTAATCCACAGCATCGCCTTTGTAACTTTGAATGCATTCGCTGGCACATATTTAGAAACAGTAGATAGAGAAAACTTCCGTATAGCACACGATGTGGCCAGTTATAGTTTAGCCGCATTAGCCAAAGCCGCAGTGCCGCTGTTAGAAAAATCCAAGGGATCTATATTAACTTTGTCATATAGAGGTAGCGTAAACGCAGTGCCAGGATACAATGTCATGGGACTAGCCAAAGCCAGTTTAGAAAGTAATGTTAGATATTTGGCCAATGATCTTGGACCAAAAGGCATCAGAGTAAATGCGATCAGTGCAGGGCCATACAAGAGTTTAAGCACAGCACGTAGTAAAATAATAGACAAAAACGTTAGACACTATGCCAAATACAGCCCATTAAGACGTAACGTAAGTCTATTAGAAGTGGGCAATGCGGCAGCATTTTTAACCAGTGATCTAGCATCAGGTATCACTGGTGAAATTACCTATGTGGATGGCGGATATAATATCATGGATATCAACACGCATGAATAAAGATCATTTCAAAGTATTCAATTTTGGTCTAGACAAAGCACAGTTCCTTAAAGATGCACGCCGCATACAAAATAAGATCAATAAGAACTATGCTGATATAGACGAACAAGCCATGTATCCTACGTATCAAAATTATCAAAAAGTATTGTTAGAGCAACTTGATGGTGCTCCGATATCAACTAAACTACATGACTATTATAATATCTTTACATTCCAATATGCCAGCATACACAATCTTTATAAAGAATGTGTGGATGCATTCAAGCAAGTATGTGACTATCAAGATCGTTATATGTATTGGGTGCATGGATGGATAAACTATCAATCCAAAGGTGAAAGCATACCGCCACATTTCCATTGGAAAAAACTAGCAGGAATGGATCATTGCTATATTGGTACGTATTATGTCAATGCTGAACCTAGTGTAACTTCTTATAAGTTTGATAATGGTTATACAGAAGCTAGACAAAATGAGAACGATACCTACGTGATTTATGAAGATGTGGGCGATATCCATGGCACAGATGTATGGCAACAGGATGAACATAGGATTAGTATTACTATGGAATTTGTTCCCATGCAAAACTTACAGATCAGTCCGTTTCCGTTAAATACATGGATGCCTGTAATATTATAAATAATAATAGTATATAATTAAGGATTTACGATGAAGAAATTAGTATTGGCATTAAGCCTATTTTTAAGCGCAACGGCTTATGCAGGTATCAATCAAAGTTGCAGTCAATTCACAGCCGCGGGAGCAGCAACTTATGCCGCTAAACCAGGCGATCAAGAAATATGCCACAAGAATTACGCTGTCATCCATAGCTGTGCTGTCAAAGCACCTATCGCAGTATTTGAACATTTGACTGTAGCCACAATGACCGGCCCAGCAACACGTAAAGATGATTTCCGTCCAGATCCACAAGTAACACCTGCGTGTTCAGCCGCCTTAGCAGACTATGCTACTGTAGGCAAGACACACGATCGTGGACACATGAGTCCAGCCAAGAACAATACTATTAATCCAGAGATCATGAGCGAAAGTTTCTTCTTGAGCAACATGGTTCCACAGGTTGCTAATAACAATCGTGGTATCTGGAAACAGCTTGAAATGCAAGAGCGCCAATGGGCAAGTGCTCCGGGCACTGATTTCTACATCATCTCAGGTGGTATCTACGATGCTGGCCATGCTAAGACAGGTAATGGTCTGGGTATTCCTACACGTTTATACAAGATCATCATTGAAAAGAATAGCAAGAAAGTTATGGCATACTTAATGCCAAATGGCCCACTACCAGTGGCAGATCTACCTAAATATCAAACTACTGTGGCTGCTGTTGAAGCTGCCACAGGATTTAAATTTGGACTACCTAAATAATATGGAAAATACTAATCAATTCTGGGGTTATCACTTAATACTCGACTGTCATGCTTGTGATGTACCTAGCATACAGAGTCAAGAAAACGTTTATAATTGGATTAAAAAACTGGTTAAAGACATAGACATGGAACCAATTGGTGAACCGCGCATTGAATACACTGCTGCAGAGTTTCCTGATAAAGCAGGATTTACTGCTATACAGGTTATAGTAACAAGTAGTATTGTTGCACATTTCATAGACTCCTCAGGTGATGTTTATATTGACGTATTTTCATGCAAAGAGTTCAATAACGATACTGTTATCAAGTCTATAAAAAATGCATTTAACCCTAAACGTATACGCACTAATTATTTGACTCGCCAGGCTGGATAATTTAATGTCTGATTTGGTAGAAATTTATCAAAAATATTGTCCGTATCAAATTACAAATAATATCCAACAATTAGATTTTGATATAGATATAGAAACTTTACGCAAAGAAATATTTAAATTTATAGTCGATAATAAACTTGGATTTTCAACTGTTTCTTTACGATTACCCGAAAATGAAACCAACTATATTTCAACTATTGAAATATTACAAAATGATGCTATAGATCCATACTATGGTATGCTTAAATTTAAAGAAAAAAATATTCCAAAAAACACCAAGCATAATAAAGAATATCTACATTGGCATTCACAGCTAGTGGATAGTTATATAGCATCATTGGTTCCTAAAATTGAAAAATTTTGTGGGTTACATGTAGGACGCGTACGATTGGGTTGGTTGCAACCACAGAGTGGCTATCCTATACATTGTGATCTAGAACCTATGCGATTACATATTCCAATATTTACAAATAATCTTTCATATATCATACATGATGATCAATTATATCATATGGAATATGGTAAATTATATCATTTAATCACTACAGAAATACACACCGCTTGGAATTTTGGTAATCTACCTCGCCTACATCTGATTTATTCTACCTATGCTGATGAGATCGTAGATGCAGAAATAGAAAAATTAACTGACATAAATCTTTCAAAAAAAAATCTACTAGCACAGTTGCAAGGTCAAGGAGTAGACAGCTATGGATTAGAACAGTTACTAATAATTAGCAATAGTTTAGACGATATTAATTCAGATAAAAAGAAAGAAAATCTAGGTATAATTAAACAAATTATTGATTTAATAGCCAAAAACTAGTATAATTATAACACGCAAGTCAATTCATAAATTGCGATAAATACTAGATATGCGATCAACTGAACTAATCAGAGCCACAGACGACACTAAAATCTATCTAGATATGGATGGTGTTCTTGCTGACTTTTTCCATGAATATGCTAAAATGGCTGGTGTAAATGACTATCGTAGCATACCTCCAGCGAGTGCAGATCCTACACTAGATAAGATGGTAGGCACTGATTTTTTCCATAAATTGCCCAAGTTTCCTACTACAGATGCATTGGTAAAACTAGCATTACGATATGCTAAAACTTATAGTATCTGTTCAAGTCCCTTGCGTAATGATTATGCTAATTCAGCTAAATGGAAACTAGCATGGATTAAAGAAAATCTAGTACCACAACCAGCTGAGATTTTCATCACTCCTAACAAAGAACAACATGCGGTTAACGCAGATGGTAGTCCTAATATATTAATTGATGATCGTGGAGTCAATATTGTCGCTTGGCGTAGTCGTGGTGGTATTGGCATCAAATATCAGGCAGATGAAGACAGTTTAGACATAGTAAAACAAGGATTAACAAGGGCATACGGACGATGAAACCACTTTTGTTCTATTCAAAGACAGCAGATCATACAGAAGATTGTCGCCACCGTGAATATTTAGAAAAAATATTCAAAATAGCCGTGGAAACATACTTTGTGTTTGAACATCGGAATGATTATGATCACAAACATATACCTGAGTATTTTCCTGGAACAGACATTTTAATGCCTGAAACCTGTTGGTGTGATATACCCGATGCAAATAATGCTTGGCCTCAACTATATTTTAGTCCTGAGCGCACAGACTCATGGAAAGGTAAGAGTAGATTTGTTGCAGCAGGTGATGATATATTAACTTTGTCTTTAAGAGATATTCATGAGAAATTTGGTACCAATATAAGCGGCCCAGGGCCATGGGAAGTATAATGAAATTATCAGAAGGTGGTAATGTATTTAAAACAGCTGAAGGGCAATCAGCTACCACTCGCATCTCTAGAGAAAATGTAGTGCCAACTGTACAATGGTTAGAGCAACTCACAGGACTAAATCTGGTAGACAACATGCTAGGGTCAACTGGACGTAAAGAAACCTCAGGTGATTTAGATCTAGGCATCGACGAAACAAAGATTACCAAAGATGTATTGATACAACAATTATTAAAGCGTGGTGTTACAGCAGAAGATATTAAAAAGTCAGGTGACAGCGTGCATGTTAAAACTCCTATCCTAGGTGATAAATCAAATGGATTTGTGCAGACAGACTTTATGTTTGGTGATCCAGAGTTCCAAAAATTTGCACTTAATACAGGTGAAAGTGATTACAAAGGCGTGCATCGTGCTATATTGTTGGCTAGCATTGCCAAAGCACAGGGTATGAAATGGTCATACAAAAATGGTCTTGTTGATCGTGAAACCAACGAAATTATCACTAAAAACCCACAAGAAATAGCTGAAAAGTTAATCAATGGCACCACTGCTGATCTTAGCAGTGTAGAGTCAATAGTTAAAAAGATTAAAACATTACCTAACTATGAAGAATTAGTAAAAGATGCACGTGAAGCATTTGAGCGTGATAAGTTGACTCTGCCAGAAGATAGTGTATTACCTGGTACAGGTGCTTGGTATAGACAATTCGTTAATAGAAGAATATAATATGAGAGCTAAAGAATTTCTCCCTGAAACTAAACTACACGGCACATATGGACACGTTACAACAAATGTCAGCGATGCTTTGCCCAGCGCATTTGTGCAACGAGAATTGCGCAATACCGATCCATACATGCAGTATCGATATAGTATGGCCCTAGCAGGTGCACGTGCCAATGCTGAATATGCTACAAACTTTGATCAAGAAACTGCCTGGGCTGAAAACTTTTCTATAGTGACCTATGCTAAAGAAGATGAAGAAACTATCCGCCTGGCAGATGCGATGATGGGAGTTACTGCTACTCGTGTCGCTAGCCATGGTAGCACAGAAACAGATGTCAATGCTGTTAGTCCAGTACCAACTAAAAAGAAAAATCGATACGGAGTATAAATGAGAGCAAGAGACTTAACCAAAGGCAGCATAGCATATCACGATAATCTTAATCCTACCGTGTGGGATGGAGACGAACTACGTGTAGACGTTCGCTATAAACTATTGCAAATTGCCAAACGTTTTATTGAATATCTTGAAGTTCCAAACTTTAAACTAGAGGATGTGATACTTCGTGGCAGTCTAGTCAACTACAACTACACACAATACAGTGATTTTGATCTACACATAGTCACAGACTTTTCAACACTTGACTGCGACATCACAGAAGCATTTTATCTGGCTAAGAAAAAGATTTGGAATGACGAACACGATATCACTATCAAAGGACACGAAGTAGAACTATACGTAGAAGACAAGGCGGCTAAGAATGCATCAGAAGGAACTTATAGTGTGTTAGATGCTCGTTGGTTACGCACTCCAAAATATCAACAACCTGATATTGATGATCGTGCTGTTAGTGCCAAAGCTCGTGACTTAATGACACAGATCAATCGTGCTGTTAAACAAGGCAGCATAGAAGATATCACTAGACTACAAGATAAAATTAGATCTATGCGTCAAGCAGGATTAGATGCTGGGGGTGAGTTCTCAACAGAGAATCTAGCCTTTAAGATCATACGCAACAAAGGTTATTTAGATCGCTTATACAAAACTAAAAATCAACGATTTGATCAAGAACTAAGTTTAGATGAAGGTGTCAAACAGAACGCCGTTATGACAGCATTGGTCGCAGCATTAAGTGGTAGTCCAGCGCAGGCAAATTACTGTAATCCAGAAACCACGCAATCACACCCTAATCAAACACAAAACGCTATAACCATCATGAGAGGAATTACCAACGTTAAAAATCTAGAACGTGCTGGTATGCATATAGAAGCAGTTGGTGAAGCGGCTAAACTTTTTAAAAATATTAGCAAGATGCCTAATAAAGACTGCGTCGCACCTATAGTAAAAGATCAATTACCACCAATGGATAGTGTAAACGAACGCAAGAAAGCTAAAAAGAAAAAACGTAAAGCAAAAGCGGGACGCTATGGTTATCCTGGCATGGGGTACTATGGATACTACTATGGAGGTAATCAAGACCAATCAGACAGCGGAGGTGATGCTGGGGGTGGCGGAGATGGCGGTGGTGGTGAAAGTATCAGAGAAAGCCAAGCTAGATTAGATCCTGAAGTAGAAGAATTCCTAGAAGGATTAACTCCAGATGATGTTGGCTACGATGAAGTAGGCGATTACATCGTACACTACGAAGGATTTACTGATCAATGCCAAGACTCAGAAGAATATCAAGATGATCCTGAAGCAGTGTTCAATGATGTGTGGGGCGACTTTAAGCGTCGTATGGGTGACAAAGATCCCGTTAACTATGGTATAGTTGGTGAGCATGACTATCCTATTGTCTACAGCGTGTTTAGAAAAAGCAAACTTGAAGAAGGTTGGAAGCAGAATCTTGCTGCCGCCGGATTAGGTACCGCTTTAGCACTTGGTGGAACTGGTGCACAAGCCAATCCTGACCCAAATAGTCCTACATGGGATCAAGTTGGAACAACTATGAATTTGCAAGCTAAATCCAGCGAGCAATGGAATGATGATACTCCTGTTAAAGATCTATATTCTGATATCCAAGGCCCTGATAGAGATGGTGATTACAAAATAGAGATATGGAATAAAGATAAATTACTCAAGCAACTTGTAACTAAAAATCCACAGGCTGCTGTTAATTTGCTAAAACAAAAATATCCTTGGATTATAACTAAGGTACATAAATGAAACAGGAAGACTTTGATAACTGCTACAAATTAGCCAATGACCTTTACACTAAAGAAAAGGCCAAGGGCAAGATGCCTGTTATGTTACAGCTAGCAGGATTTAAAGGTGATCCTAAACTAGCAGATGCCCGCTGGCAAACACAACCACCTCATGTCTGGCATCACTATGTGGTAGTATTAGATAACGTAGTATATGATCCAACAGCTGGTCAGTTTGGTCAGAACAAAACAGAATACGCAGTAGGTGAACTTGGTAAGACATGGGACATGGTATATAAAGTAAAATGAGAGCGAAAGACTTTTTAACTGAACAGCGTTGGTATCGTGGAATAAGCGATAGCGAAGCACAGCTAATCAGTCAAGGAAAATTACCTAAAGCTAGTAGTGTACCTGTACCATATGATGTCGAAGCAGTTAAACACTTAGGATTGAGTGATGCTGAAGCAGAAAATCTACAGCAAGAGTTAGAGGGTAAGCAAGTTATAAATGTAACCCGTGATGAAGACAATGCTCGTGGTTATGGTGATAAAGTACTATGGGTTGATGATAGTCTAGTAGACATAGATTTATCGTCTTATGGTGTAGTAGATTTAGTTGCATTAAAGAACAGCAACAAGTGGGGAATAGTGTGAGAGCACGTCAGTTCATCTTTGAATACAATCAACAGGCCACAGCCAATCGCTTTGGTGATAAGATCTTGCAGACTGCTGTAAAAGATCCTAGCCCAGAGATCTATCAGGTGTATAGTCTGTTAAATGATCGCAAACAGTTCAAAGATTTCAACTTAGATCCAAATACAAAAACCAATGCATTGATCTCAGTCATGCAGGCTATTGAAGGCTGTGATCCTACTAAGAATAAAGAATACACAGTGTTCCTAGCTAAGATGTATGCTAACGGTGGATGGGGTGCTAAGATCGAAGACTTAGAAAGCAAAGTCAAACCAGCACTAGAAAAATTCCACTTACTTAAACTTAAAAAGAAAATACCAAGTCCACGCAACGACATCATGCGTTACACTGATCTGGCAGATTTTGTTGCCGTCATGGATGAGTATGAAGATCCAGAAGAAAAGAAACAAGTAGACAAAGGTACTGCCAAGACAGTATTTGAGAACGATGCTGTGCGTATAGTCGTTCCAGAAGATCAAAATGCCGCTTGCT
>Ga0208974_1000412_pt1 | contig 18149 bp, 13 predicted proteins | sample GreLakmeER15MSRF_FD_187699 | JGI IMG/M metagenome (GOLD analysis project Ga0208974, IMG submission 187699) | Freshwater lentic microbial communities from great Laurentian Lakes, MI, USA - Great Lakes metaG ER15MSRF (SPAdes) | ecosystem: Environmental > Aquatic > Freshwater > Lake | place: Great... | reverse complement strand
ATACTCTTTTGATCCTATGTAAGGAACTGATCCGTAATAGGTGTAGTCTTCATAAATTGAACTGTATAATCCAGCTGGACTTTCTGTCCAAGGAATATTCATGTTCCAAATTAAAGTATCTTCAAATCCAACATCACAAGGTGATTCAAAATTAATAATATCCACATCCCAATTAGGTAATGGAGTTATACTATCATATAGTTCAGTCATTCCTGATGGGTAGATAAAAATTTTGGCAATATCTGAAGCTCCAGCTCCTGTATAAATTGGTGTTGGTCTGTCTAATGTAAATGTAACGGTTGTACCGGTGTTTCCATTAATACCTTGTAATCTATAAGTAAGGATTGGTGATCCTGAGAATGTTGTACAAGATCCATATCCATCATAATTGATAACAACGATATCTCCAATTTGTGGTGTTCCTGATGCAGGATCCACATCAAGAGATGCACATGATCCAGGTGTAAAATCAACATCAATTTGATTAGTCCCTGAAAGACTTGTCATGTATATTTCATACACAGAGTTGACTGTATAGGCCGAACTTGTTTGTATGAACCAAGAGCTAGTAGATCCTGTAAAGAACCCCTTAACACCCGCAGAATTGTATACCGGCTCTACATTAGAGTCCATATACGGAATACCATAAGTATTTCCTGTATCACCTTGAACATAATAAGGATATTTAACGTTTTGTTTGTTTGATTCAGGTGATCCTGTATCATTTTGGGCATTGAATGCCGGCATCAAAATCGAGTTATTTGTTGAGTTATAATTTGGAACCGCAGTATAGCTTACCTCACTATCTCCAATTTGGAAATATGCAATGTTAAAACTTCCTTGAGATAACTTTCTCCTTCCAACATCCGTAAGTCTTGTGTTGATTAGTCCTGCTGTATTTTTAATAATGTAACTCATCTTCTATAAATATACTTTTCTGTTTTTTAATCTTGTCCTGAAGTGTATCCACTAATAATACCGTTCAATTGATTAATCGAATATGTTGCTCCGTTTATAAACACAAAATTAAATCCTAGTAGAGGTGTTCTATTTAAATCCGTATAAACATAACATAAAGGATAAAATGATAGAGAATTACAATTAGAATATAGTGTACGATTATTTAGAGTTGCATCATTTGTTGCTTGGTCTATCGTTTCACCATATCCACATCCACCATAACTATTCAATATTGATCCACAATTAGTTTCACAATCCAATAAATTTGTTACCACACCACCTGAACTTATTTGTACTACATCAAAGTCTGTTGGATCTTCACCTCCCCATGTAAATTTATAAAATAAATCTTGTCCGTTGAATGGATTCGTTAACACAGTATTCTGTTTTGTGTTATAGAATACCATTTCCAAACTTGGTGATGTACTACGATACGTATAAACTTCAGTAGGCATTAATCTGGCGTCGCAAGCATTACATACACTTCCGTATGCTGATGATAAGAAACTCGGTGGATATTGTGGATCAGGTGTTGGTTCAGATTCTGTATAAGTTAAAATATGTTCTGGTATACCACCCGCAACTTTAAGTGCTGTAACATTACAACACTTACAATTAGATACTACCGGTGAGAACGCAAGAACATTAATATTTTGTTCCAATCTAGTTGCACATCCATTTGTTGCAACCGCACCTGTTGTTATCGATAAGATTGAGTTGGTTATACCTGATACAATCGTTCCTCTTACCATTGTTACTTTATAAACCTCTGCAGTTGAAACTTGTGTTCTTTCGATTGGTGAACCATTGTATGTTCCATCACAATTAGGTCTTGAAATAGTACTTGAGTTTACGGTTGTACTATCTTTCACTAATTCAGTACCATCTTTATAAACAACCGTTGTTCCAAAAGTACTTCCTGTACCAGGTCCATCAACGGTACTTAATTTGTCCACATATAAATCGAAAGTTATTGAAGCTCCAAGTGGAATTGCTGGATTAACTTCAACCGCCCATGCTCCTGTATAATTGTTATTTGTAACCTGAGTTACTCCACTTGTTGAAACACTTATTTCATATAACACAGGAGTTGCTTCTGCAATAACAACAACTTCACGTCTAAGTATATTCCCAAGTGAATCTTTAACCACAACGGTATAAGTTGCTTCACATAATTGTGAGAATATATTGGATGAACTAAATGTTTGTCCGTCGTTAATTGAATACGTGTATGGTGCTCTTCCTCCTTGTGCTGTTATCGTAATATCACCGTCACATGGTTGTGTATCACCACAAGTTGTTGGATCCGTTGTAAACGTAGCTTGAAGTGGTGGATAGTCAGGACAAGTTCCTTCCGTAACCTGAACAATTGCTTGAACAGGATTTCCAACACTCTCCCATCCTGTAAGAGGAAAATATGTATTTGTATAGTTAACAAGAGTTCCTTGACCGATTGTCCAATCTTGCATTTCCCATTTACCCTGCTCAATATTCCAACGTAAATAAGTTGTTGAAATTCCGTTAAAGTATTGCCATGAAGGTCTTCCGTTATATGCTGCTCCTCTTGTAAATTGAAGTGGTCCGTTAAGTGTTCCTGTCTTATAATCAACAAAGAAACATAAGTTAGCATAATCAGGAGTCACCGTTGGTGTAGGTGTTGCTGTCTGAGATGCTGTTGGCGTTGGACTTGCGGCGAATATTGAACATATTGTTGAAGCAGTGTAATCCTTATAATAATCGACAACACTAACTCCATAATTACCTCCAGGTAATCCAGCTATTGTTTGTCCTATTTGTCCACTATCCCAAACGATAGTGTAAGGAGATGTTCCTCCTGTTATTTGAACCGAAACAACACCATCAAAAGAAGTTGATGATGATGGATTAACAACATTACACAAAAGACCTAATGGAAATAAAGTAACAACATCACAATCGTTCTGTCTTACGTAAACCTCTTGAGAAGTTGGTGTTAATGTTGTTGTTGGTGTTGGAGTTTGTGTGAGCGTTGGAGTTGGTGTAAATGATGGTGTTATTGATGGCGTTGGAGTTACTGTTTGAGTCGGTGTTTCTGTTGGAGTAGGACAAGCAACGGATGTTGATTCATATGCAAGGGCAATACCATTATAAGCCTTTGTATAATCAATTGTAACAACTGACTCAATATCAGTTCCTGAAATAAGATTACCACAACAATCAGTATAAAAATATGGTCCTGTTGTTAAACCAACACCACATCCTATTGGTGTTGTACTTGGAGTTGGTGTATATGTTGGTGTTTGTGTGTTTGATGGAGTATTCGTAGGTGTTGATGAAGGAGATGGTGTAAAGGTTGGTGTCTGACTTGGTGTCGACGTTTGTGTTGATGTTTGAGTTGGCGTTTGTGTTGATGTATGAGTTGGAGTATTTGTTGGTGTCTGAGTTGTGGTTTGAGTTGGTGTTGGTTGTGTAACACAATCTTGATAATTAAAAAGAATTCCTTGTGTATCTACTTGGGCTGCCCATGTGGTTCCATTGTATTCTAATAGGTACCACTGATTCATAAATCCACCATTGTACGGTGTAATTAAACTTTCATCATCATATAAAACCATGCCAACTATAGGTGGATAATTTTCCGCCTCAGTATAAACTGCAACAGTTGAATTTAAACTGGCACAGGCTTCTACCGCTGTACTATATCCAAATGTAATGATGTTATATTGAATAACCGGTGATAATGCCATTCTTAAGTTTCTTTATTTAATAAATAACAGAAAATATCTTTTTTTATACACTAAACTCAACTTGGTGTATTAGTTTGTGTTGGTGTCATAGTCGGAGTAATAGATGGAGTCACCGAAGCAGTTACCGATGGTGTCGGAGTATTACTCGCTGTCACAGTTGGTGTTGGAGACTGAATTGGATTATAAACAAAATTAATAATCTGGCCTGACGAATTTATTTGAACCGCCCATGTTTCACTATTAAAAGACATTAATCTCCATCTGTTTTGTCCATTAATAATATTGTATAGATCATCACCGATATTCAAAGAAAATATGGTAGCTCCAATCACTGGTGTTAAAAATGAAGAAGCAATAAAAGTATACCATAAAGGTGCTGAAGTTAAGTAATCTGTCAGAGCAAGTGCAGAAGAACTGTGCCACGCAGATCCAAAATTATGTGAAACCCAAACCGGTGTCGATGATGGTGTCGGTGTGTTTGTTGCTGATGAAGTTATTGTTGCAGTAACACTAGGTGTATTTGTTGGAGTCTTGGTTAATGTTGGTGTTTGACTTGCGGTTTGTGTTGGTGTTAATGTTGGTGTCGGTGTAATTGACGGTGTTGGTGTCGGAGTAACCAATTCAACATTAGTTTTCACACACGTTTCTGTATCAATTATTTTAACTAAAAAATCAGTTTGATCCACAGAACAATTAACATTACCTACAGTAATACCTGAATATGGTTTAGAAGTATTGACACATATAGTACCAGTTCCCCCACTAGTTCCTGTATTTAAATTCCCTTGACAGTCATAAAACCCAAAATTACTATTAAAATAATTCCCTTCAACACATTGAGGTGCTGTGAACACATAAGGAAACGTTGATACTGTCGATATGTAAGCACAGTTACTACCATCCAACTCACATACATAGATGTCGACTGGAGTGTTTGCAGTTACTGATGTTATGGTTACTTCTAATGGCATTATACTCTTGAGGTTCCTGAAATTATACAGTCTTTGGAGTCGACTAATTTTATCAAATATGCCTGTGAATTATCATAAGGTGCTGGTATATCAAACTCATATGGGTTCAAATCTGAATCCATAATAGTACTAATATAAAAACAAGAAGTATTGTTTGGTTGACAAACATATACATCGTACGGTTCCGTACCTCCTGTTATTCCATTTATGTTAACTCTTACTGCCATTTTCTTTTATATTTTATTGTAAACTCTGTACTGCTTCGCTTTCTGCATAATTTATCAAATATTCTCTTCCTCTTTCAGGACTTTGTAGATTTGTTGAGATGTATAGAGTGTCGCTTCCAGATCCTCCTCTGTTATCCACAGGTATGTAAGGATCAGTTCCTACTTGAATTCCCTCCTCGATTATCGGATCTTGACCTTGGAAACAACCATTACAATCTTGGTATTTCGCCTCATAAGTATAAGCTAATGAATTAGTTGTTAATACCGATAAATACGGTTCTGTTGTTAACCCTTCAACTGTTATTACTGTGAAACAATTTGCATTTTCGTTAACACTGATAACATCTCCTACATTCAATAAATCAACAGTGTAAGGAACATAAAGTGGGAAGTTAGTTACTTGTGCATCGTCATTATTACATGTACTAATTGTGTATCTATTATAAAGAGGACATGTGTCACATGTATAAACTGAACCACCGAATAAAGTTGATCCTGCAATATTTGAAGTATTCACCTCTGAAATTATTGAAGTGATAGTTGCACAGAATTGATCTGTAATAGTATTGTTTGTATCATAACTTGTTACTGTAACTACTTGACCAACCGTTGGTGCTAATGAAGTAGAACTTGTTTGTGTTCCTGATATACCCAACTCAAAGAAATTAATTGGTATCTCAATAACAATATCACAAGCTTTAGCATTTATTACCTCAGAATTATCACATCTTTGAGCGGTATAATATACGTAATCAACACAAGGATCTACAACAGGAATTGCTAAACATTCATCACAATTTTGATAAACATAATTTATTGCATCCACAAAATAGTTTCCTTCATAAGTTAATGAATCAATTCCAAGTGGAGCGATATAGTTCGTGTTGAATTGTCCTACATACTTCCAACATATACCATCAGAATTCTTGAACGTTCTTCCTTCTGTACCAACAAAAGTTACAGGTTGTGTTTGGATTACTTGTGATTTTCTTGGTAGTTTACTTGGTACCACAGTACAAGATTCATAAACATAAACCCAAGTTGATGTTGGTGATGGTGTTGGTGTCATGGTATAAGTTGGTGTATTACTTGGAGTCATCGTCATTGTAACACTTGGTGTTGGCGGTGGAGTTGTTCCATTTGTTGATGTTGGACTAGGTGTTATTGAAGATGTCACTGTTTGTGATGGTGTTATACTTGGTGTTGGCGTCGGTGTTTGTGTATTTGTTGCTGTTACTGTTTGTGTTGGTGTCACCACAGGATTACAGTATGTACAGTTAGAATATAACGCTACTACTTCATCAATTATAGTAGTTGAAGATCCTTTCCTATCAGTAATGTAATTCACACAAACAGGTGATCCTTGAATTAAAACCAACATGGTTAATCCTGAAGTAATAGGTATTAAACCAGTACTTCCTGAATAGAATAAAGACTGAGATGTTAGATATTCTTGTTCAGTATCACAGTCTTGAAGAACCCTAACTGTTGTACAAACGAACGTATCTTCTAATAATGTAAATGTTACACTTCCACTTTCATCAACTGTTCTAGTCAAAGTTATTGTAGGAGATGCAGTCACAGTTGGAGTTGGTGGTATTGTATATCCACTTAGTGAGAAGTCCAAAAATGTTTGACAAGCTGGTCCTGTTTGAGTAGGTGTTGGAGTTACTCCGATACCTGTCATATCAAAATTCACTAAACTACACGGAACTGAAGGCGTTGGAGTCGGCAATGGTTCGTAATCACAATCATAATAGGCTAAGAAATCTAAAGTACTACAATCAGCTGGTGTTGGAGTTGGTGTTGGACATATTCCACTTGTAAAAACCTCACTTGAAATATCAGGACAAACTGAATAACAAGGAGAAGCGCCCTGTAATAGACAAGTTCCACCAAGGCTAGCACTTAAACACCAATAACTACCTGTATAAAAAATATACCCCGTTGTTATTCCATCACCAGAGTAAGCATTTTTTGTGTTATATGTTGTATACTGAGTGTAGGTACCATTATATTGACTTAACCCTGAAAATTGAGTTGTAAAACAAAAATCAGTACTTTCACAATGTGGTGGCGTAATTGACGGTGTTGGCGTCATTGTTGGAGTCAAATAAGGACTCTGTGTTACCGTCGGTGTTGGTGTTAAACACGGATAAGCTTCGTTAGCCTTTTCACAAGAACCGAAATCAGGTAGACCTACATAAGGACCTCCTGGTCCACCAAACCTGATGAAATAATACGATCTTTCATTAAATCGATAAACAACACCATAAGAGGCATTACCATCAGCTGTTGTTTGATCAACTAACGCAAAGAATATTTCTCCCGTACAACAATCTGCTAAAGTAGCTGCGGAATAACAAACAGGACTAATACAGACAGAACTAGAAACATTAATACCGTTATAGGGTAAAAGAGTATCAACACAAATAGGTAATCCAATATCTGTACCTGCAATGAAGTCTCCACAACAATCATGATAAGACCAAGTCGTGCCTGTTGTGATTGCTGAGAAGCAAAGAACACTTGGTACCACAGGAGTTTGTGTTGGTGTTGGCGTCGCATTTGGAGTATCTGTTGGTGTTGTAGTGGTAGTTGGTGTAGGTGTTGGCGTTGATGTTGTAGTGGGTGTAGGTGTTATACAAGGATAGGATGAAACACACGAAGGACAATCTATTTGACCTTGAAAAGACACTCCAACACTTGAATATAATGGACCTGAAGATGTATTAGTAACAACCTGAGCACATCCATTAAATCCCACTCCACCCGAAATATGTATTACGTTTCCTACTGACCATGTTCCAGGTATATTCGCATATCTGAAAATAAAACCGTAACAACAATCTTGGAATTGATATTCATCAATAGGTTCTGTTGGAGATGGTGTTTGTGTTATAGTGTTTGTTGGTGTTACTGAAGGTGTTACTGAAGGTGTTTCAGTATTAGTTGGAGTTGGAGTTGGTGTTTCAGTATTAGTTGGAGTTGGAGTTGGTGTCTCATTAATTGTAGGCGTTGGTGTTGGTGTTGTACAAATATCCACATCAATTGAAGTTGCGGGGTTTGCACCAACTGAGTGACTCAATTTAACACTATTACCACTTGTTAAATTATCTACCTTTGTTAAACTAAAATTATAAGTCCCTGGTGCTAATGTAACAAATCCAGATGATGTAGATCCTCCAGTGTCGGAATAACCAACTTGACCTGATGAAGTAATCGGAAATGTTCCACTCGCACTTATGGAATTTACAATCATACTGAACTGAGCAGTACCGGAACTAGATCCACCCGAATTATATTCTGCCCAAACATTTACAGTGGTACCTACAACTGTAATGGTTCCCGTTGTAGTTGTACCTCCCCCACCTGTTACAGGAATAAATCCTGAAGTAAGAAGATAACAAGGATCAACGTATGCTGCGGGTGTTTCCGTTGGTGTAGGTGTTAGCGGTATTGTTTCCGTTGGTGTAGGTGTTAGCGGTATTGTTTCCGTTGGTGTAGGTGTTAATGCTGAAGTTGATGTTGGTGTTTCTGTTGATGATGGTGTCGGTGGTGGTCCCGAACAAACGCTACCTTGTATTAAGTCTACTCCAGATAAGGTAAATGGTGTTGGTCTTGCACAAATTGAACTTCCGTCGGGAACATTTTCCGCAAAATGAGTTGTTCCATCACAATCCACCCAATCACCATTCCAATTCACACCTGATGAATTAGTATAAAAATAACAAGTTATTGGTGTTGAAGTTGGTGTTGAAGTTGGTGTTGAGTCAGGTGTTGGTGTATTCGTTGGTGTCGATCCTGGTGTTGATGTCGGAGTTTCCGTTGGTGTTGGTGTTAATGCGATAGTTTCAGTTGGTGTTGGTGTTACTTCGTAACCACAAATAGGATATGAAGTTCCTGTGTACGTTACTGTTGTTGGTGTTACTCCCGTGATAAAGACAGTTGCTGTCGCAGTAGGGTCGCATATTAAGACATTATTAGCAGTCTCTGCCGACTGTGATCCTGTATTTATTGTTAAATTAAAGTCATAAATGTTAGTTATATTGTTGTCGTCTCTCAAATAACCAGTCACAGTGACATTTTCATCCACTGGCCAGTAGTCAAGATACACTTGAACACCAAAAACATTATTTATTCCTGATTGTGGAAAAGGCGAGGTCGCCAATCCAACAACGTCAATACAAGATATAGACATTAATTTAATTTACTTCTATAAATAACCTGATATGTTATTTTTATAGTTTAAAATATAGTTTTATTGAAAACTAAATAAAGGCACGGTTGATGGATATTTATGGTAGATGAAGCTTTTAAAAACGATAACTAAAATAATCGAAGAATCTGAAAGACAATTGAATTCAGTATGTGAATCGTGCGTTTCGGTAGAAGAGTTAGATAGACTAGAACAAAACTATAAAAACTCTCTAAAATTATTGGACTTATACCAATCAAAAGAAAAGAAAAAACAATTTAAAAAGAAGATTTAACTCTTTTTAATTGCCAAACAAGAAACTTTCCTATAATCAAGTTCATAACCTAAATTAGTAAGGTATTGTTTAATTTGATTATTTTCATCTTCTTTTGAATTCTCATATTCGAATATAATCAGATTTGGTAATTTTTTAGGATCGGTACCCATTAGTAATTTAATATCATATCCCTCGACATCTAAGTGTAACCAATCTATCTTGTCCTCAATTAAAGTATTAATTGACGTAGATTCTTTAAGTGATGAATTGATTTCTTCTTTCTCCCAACTTCTAATAACTCTTTCAACTACAGAATTAGTATAACCCAATCCTCCTTCAAAAAACTCAACAGGTTTACCATCAGTTGTAACTATACTATTAATCATTTGAACATTAGAGTGGTTCTTGTAATTCTCAACTAATTTATCAAATTGTGGTTTAGATGCTTCAACTAATTTCGCCTCAGATAAATCACCAAATACACAAGGAACCCATTCGCCAAATTCACCGTCATGTGTTCCAACAACTAATCCTTTAGCTTTTCTTTTTTCTTTTGAAACTATATTTTGGCAGTAGTAATACAATACTTTATAAAGGTGACTTCCATCCTCTAAAACATTCCATTTTTTACTTAAGACTAAATCACCATCAGCATCTACTATCTTAACATCATTCATTTCATTATTTGGATAGGTTGCCCACCAATTATCATTTAAATCACAAGACCAAACTTCTTTAAACGATACATTAGAAATAACTGAAAACTTCAGAGGTAATTTAAACAAAGTAGATATCTTTTCTACTTGAACTTTTATTTCTTTATTTGAATACTCTACTTTAATCATTTTAATCCTGTTTTTTTCTCCCAATAACTTATGAAGTCATCGACGCTTTTATTATCTATTATTTCTAATTCTTTGAGATGGTCTCGAGCAAAATCTATCGTTCTATTTGCCCATGCAATATCATCTAATCCATACGCAATACCATACATTTGAATTGGATTGTTTAACCTGTATTCTGTTGGTGTCATCGATTTACCATACTCTTCAGACAAACTAAAAGCATTTTGATGTAGTTCATATGAAGCACCTGGGTTTAATATAATTGCTTTACATCCACATAAAGTTGCCGCTAACGTAAAGAAACTCTTCTGATCATAAGTTAAAAAATATTCATACTTATTAAACTGTTCTCTCAAATAATCAAATGCTCCACTTGTTTTCCAATTGCCTAAATCAAATGAAGAAAACATCTTGAATGTTTCCTCTCCATTAGGTGGAGTATTTTTATGTCCGAGGTGACAAAACCCTTTACGTGATTCTTTATTAGTTACATACAATTTATCAAAGTAGTAATTGAACACTGTCAATTTTTTATCAGGAACATTTCTAAATGTCTTGAAATTACCATAGTTGAAATATACGTCATTTTCACCAAACATCTCTTCAATCGGATATTCAGTATGATATAAAATCCATCTTGATACGTGTTTCGTATTGTAAGGATTTCCTCTAATTATTTGAGGATAAATTGATATTGTTTTTTCTAATGGGTATTGAAACGATTCCCAATTCCACTCTGTTTCTAATTCATTTTTTCTAGTCCCATATGATGATATAACTTGTATATTCTCGTGAGGATATTCAGGTTTACAAAAGGTGAACACATTATGTCCTCTAACCGCGAGGTTATACGCCAATTTGTGTAACGCAACAATACCACCAGTCAATACTTGTGCAAAATTAACGTGAACTCCAATCAAAAAATTTAATCTTTCGTTATCGGGTAATATCATTTCTTTAAAAATTTTGCAGGTACTCCAACATATGTTCCTGATGTAATTATATTTTTAACAACTGTGGAATTTGATCCTATAATAACCTTTGAAATAATATACTTTTTTTCTTTAATAGACGAATTACTCCCTATGTAAACCTCTTCCCCGATGTTAACATTACCTGAAACAATTGCTCCTGGCATTGCACTAAAATAATCGTCAATAACACAATCATGACCAATCTGATTTCCTCGATTCAAAATTCCGTGTTTACCAATTCTTATATTTGTGGTTAATATCGAATACGCTCCAATAAAACTACCTTCACCGATTTCAATATCTTTATCCATCATAAGAACTGTTGGGTGAATAAAGGTGAAATACTTTGTTTCATTCGGTAAACTTTCAACGATCGCTTTCCTTTGTTTCGAATCTGCAACCGCAACCATAATCATGTATTCCTCAGGATCGAAAGAACTTATTGGCTTTGTATATTCGTTAGAGTATTCATCATCAACAAAGAATTCAACAGGTTCGTTTATCTGTACCGCAACTTCACGTGCGTGACCTCCATAACCAAATAATGCTAATTTCATCTTTTGTATATTTCGTATTTTGATAAATCAGGGTAAGGTAATTCCAAATCCTCATTATGTTTTTTTGTTCCGTCTAAATTATAAAATTGTGTCATCATCAATAAACCTCTAGCTGCAAGTTCGGGCATCATATAGAAATTCCAACCTAACATATCGAAGTGGTCATCATGATATGAACATTCTCTTCTTCCACTAAATCTAGCTCTTTTAAACCACAACATCGCTTCATAGTCATCAGTAATGATTGCACCCCCTTTACTAAGCTTTAAGGTCTTATATGGTCCTGTAAATGATAAACACATATGAGTTCCTGACACATACATATCAGCAGTGAATCTAAGAGCAGAATCAACAACATTAGATGGAAAAAGTCTGTATGCTCCTTTAATTGTTTTACCTTCAACAGGAGTAAAATTAACTTTTAATCCCGCATGAATAATCTCACAAGGAACTGAAGGATATGTTTTAGACGGACAATCAACCGTATCACCTGTTAAGGATTTTTTAACATTCTTTTCGTAGTATAACGCTAAGAATAAGGCGTTACTCATGTTATCCAAAGCTATCGCATATGGTGCACCAGTATAACTCGATAACTCTTCTTCGAATTCTTTGGTAATATCGTGAACATTTTTTCTTGACATAATTAGTGTTTTCAATTGAAAAATAATACTAAATCTCTATTATTCAATAAAACAAACAAAATGTATAAAATATTTTCTCATTGCTCTTATATTGGTAACACAGGATACAATCAACATTCTCGTGATTTTTTCAGAGGTTTATCTAAACATAATAAAATTAAAGTTAGAAATTTTACAATAGGTAATAGTTGGAAAGGTTATAACGAAACCCCCCATGACGGAGAAACTTATTTTAATGATACTGATAGAGAACTTCTCTATCAACAAATTTTATGGACTCCAAATAAAAAAAGAGAGAACTTCTCAATATATCCAAGTCCTGATAAAGAGTTTGTTTCAGACTTAAACATAGTTTTATGTGAGACAAATCATCACCTATTTTATGACGAATATATTGGACCTAAAATCGCTTATAATGTTTGGGAATCCACATTACAACCACAAGGATATTTTAACAAATTGCTTGAGTTTGACGAACTATGGGTTCCATCAAAATGGCAAAGAGATTGTACAATAGCCCAAGGATACCCTGAAGATAAAATTAAAGTTGTACCTGAAGGTGTTGACGTTCACACCTTCTATCCTGACAACACTGTTACCCACCCATTAACCAAAGATAAATTTACATTCTTCGTTGCAGGAAGATGGGATTATAGAAAATCAATCAAAGAAATAATTGAAACCTTCGTTAAAACATTTGATAAAAATGAACCTGTAGAATTGATCATTTCTGTTGATAACCCATTCTCAAATGACGGATTAAAAACAACTGAAGAAAGATTAAAACATTATGGATTGGAAGATGATAGAATTAAAATACTTCATTTCCCTCCAAGAGAAGAATACATTAGATTATTAAAATCTTGTAATGTTTTTGTGTCTTGTGCAAGAGCTGAAGGTTGGAACTTACCTCTTATTGAAGCCATGGCTTGTGGTACTCCATCCATTTATTCAGACTGTTCAGGTCAATTAGAATTTGCTGAAGGTAACGGTATTCCTGTTAGGATATCACACGAACTACCAGTAAGCGCCAGCACATACAACCACTTCAACGAGAATGTTGGAAACTATTATGAGCCCGATTTTAATGATTTGGGTGAAAAGATGATATCTGTTTACGGTGACTATAAAAGATACAAATCATTCGCATTGGTAGAGTCAGAACAAATTAGAGAAGACTTTAGTTGGGAACGTATTGCTGAAATCGGGTCAGATACAATCAACGATTTCATGGAAAGAAAACCGTGGTTAAATAAAAAAGTTAAACCAAATCAGTTTATAGTAACTTATTTAAATGGTCCAAGAGTAGAAGTTAAAGGTGATGAAAATAAAGAATACTTTATTGAATTTATAGATAGAAAAACCAACTCCGTTAAGTATTCAACAACCATTAAAAACAATATGTGGGCTGCTTGTGGAATAAAATATTATGTTGATTGGATCATAAAAGCCAACGGTGCGGTTATTGATGAATTTACGGTTGAAAATGAAACAGTTTTTATCGGACTGGATTCCAAAGCAATTGGCGATACAATATCATGGGCTCCTTATTCAGTGGAATTCGCAAAACAGAAAAAATGTAAGGTGGTTATGAGCACATTCCATAATGAATGGTTTGAAGGTCTTGAAGAATATAAGGATATCAAATTTGTTACTCCTGGTTCTTCTATTGTATGTAAATCAGTATACAATATTGGTTGGTACAAAAAAGACGGAAAATGGGACGATCATGAAAAAAATCCAAATCAAGTAAATCTAATCCCTCTACAACAAGCAGCGACAGATATCTTAGGATTGGAATTTAAGGAACTCAATTTTGGTTTAAATTTCAAAAAAGGAAATTCACCTTTAGACAAACCATATGTTGTTTTTGGTCCAAACGCAACCTCAGGTTGTAAGGAATGGGATTATAATCATTGGGTATCTCTATCAAAAATGATTAAGGATATTGGATATGAAGTTGTTACATTAACACAAAAACCTTTTCATATCGAAGGTACCATAAATGTTACAGGAAAATTAGATGAAGCAGCAAACTACCTATATCACGCAAAGGCATTTATCGGGTTAGGTTCAGGTTTATCTTGGTTCAATTGGTCATTAGGTAACCATACCTACATGATTAATGGATTCGCAAGACCAAATCATGAATTTACAACAAAGTGCACAAAAATTTATAACGACAATACATGTATTTTCTGTTGGAATGATGAAGTATTCACATTCGACCCTGGTGATTGGAATTGGTGTCCAGTCTATAAGGGAACTAAAAAACAACACGTTTGTCAAAGATCCATAACACCATTACAAGTTTTTAATAAATTAGATATATGATTAATTTAGATAATTTTAAATGGGGTTGGATGGATAAACCAACTAACAGAACCCTATCAAGTGGAGATGTAACCAAATCATTCGGACAATGGCACAAGGATGCAATAACAAAAGAAATTTTTGAAGAACGAATATATGAGAAATTCTTCGAAGTAGAAGAAGGAGATATTGTTATGGATTTTGGATCAAGTGTTGGACCATTCACATATTCAATTTTGGAGAAAAATCCAAAACATGTTTATTGTATTGAGCCGAGCCCTGAAGAAATCGAAACTCTAATAGAAAACACAAAAAATGGTTCCGTAACTTGTATCAACAAAGGTATTGCAAATGAAGAAGGTGAATTTGAATTCAATCTTTTTGGTGTTGATGATGGTCCTAAAATAGCCAAAGCAACAACTTTCCACAATATATTAAAAGAACATAATATCACCAAAATAGATTTCCTTAAGACTGACTGTGAAGGTGGTGAGTATTCCATCTTCAATAATCAAAACTTTTTTTGGATTAAAGAAAATGTTAAAAAAATTGCAGGTGAATGGCATTTAGAGTCCGCAGAATCAAAAGAAAAATTCAAATTATTCAGAGATACTTATCTTCGATTGTTTCCAAACACTAAAGTATTTTCTGTTGACGGTGCAGATATTAAATGGGATTTATGGAATGAACATTTTCTTGAATACTACTTTCAAGTAATTGTTTATATCGATAATAGAGATTAAAGTGGCTTGTAGACAACTAATATTTGTGGAATATCCTTTCTTTCTCCGTAAACTAAGTAAAAACAATTAATATTTCCGGATTCAGAATTAATGTAAACAAGGTCACCTTCAATTCTTTCAACCCAATGTTGGTTGTTTGATCCTATTGGTGTTAAGTTAACTGTAACTGAATTCTCGTCGACTAAATCAACCCAATAATCAGGTAAATAAATAATATTACTATTTGTTTTTCCTCTATGATATACTCCATATTCGGGACCCTCCAAACTACCATATCTTAATCTAAAACCTTCTTTATTTGGATGTGGAATATCGAAAGATTTGGACTCGGCAGTTAAAGTTCCCGTTATAGTTGTATTACCCGATACAGTAGTATCACCACTAGAATTAATAGGAACCGAAGATTCTATTCTATCTGTATAAACCTCAAATACAGCACCAGTCGATGCGGATAAACTCCATAGTAAATCAGATCCAGGATCTTCAATTACTTGGAAATTAGTTCCTGATGTACCCGTAACAACAAGAATTGGAGCACTAGTATTACCTGAAAGTACGGTTCTACCTTCAACGGTCATTCCTGTGGTTCTTATGTCATTGGTATCAAATACGTGTGCCATTATTTGTTTTTATTATAAATATTCATTTTATTATTATATCCCATTTAAACTAAGAAGAACTTGAGACTTGTTAGTTTCATAGGTTGGTTCATCAGAGACATCCCACCCGCTTATTTGTGTTTCAACAATCATTTTATAATATGCGGGATCCGTGAAATGAGCAAATAGTTTTTTATCACTCAAATTCATAACGTTAGTTATTGTTTGGTTATTCTCATTTACTTTAGCATAAACTCCATCGTTTCTAAGATAATATTTTATCATAATTTTATTTTTTTATTTTTAACATCCCACTAAACAGGTACTGTAATCAGCAGTATCATTATTATAGTTTTGTGTTGCAGAACTAGCTGGCGAAGGAGTATTATTAAAATCAAAAATTGAACTGTTTTCTCCGATATCAGCTCCTCCAAATATACCACTATTACAATCAAAACCTGAACTAATCGTCACAGTACCTGTAATGACACTGAATAAATCTCCCTCCCAGCTAAATGATATGGTTACATTTGTATCAACATTAATTGGATTTCCTGAACCATCGACCGCTCTTACGGTTACTTCTATATCACCATTTCCATCTGCATTACTATTGGTACACATATTAAAATAAACTTCAGTTAATGCTGGAGTAGTTGGTGTTTGTGTTTGACTTGCAGTTAATGTTGTTGTTGTGCTTGGAGTAGGAGTTTGTGTTTGAGTTGTTGTATTACTTGGCGTTTGTGTTTGAGTTGGCGTATTTGTTTGAGTTGGTGTCGGAGTTGGAGTAGGTGCAGGTCCACAATCGCTACACTCTCCACCACCTTGTGTACAAGTCGTTCCACATTCATATTCACCTAATAATCCACCTATTGGGCTATTAACTGTTGGGAAAGTTCCACCTTTAAGGCAGTGATTTCTTCTTGCCCCTACTAATAGGTTCGGAGATGTTACACTTCCGTCACAATTCGTTACAGAGTAATTAATAGTAACAGTATCTTCATTTACTACAGTCCAGCATTCGCAAGGAAGTGGTGAAAGTGTTGGAGTTTGTGTAGCTGTATTAGTTGGAGTTTGAGTTGGTGTTACGGTCTTAGTTGGAGTTACTGATGTTGTTGGAGTAGGTGTTGCAGACTTAGTTGGTGTTGGTGTTATTCCAGGAGCATAACAATATTCATATGTTACACAGTTTCCATTACATTCTGAATAAACCGCCGGATAACTACATGTATATCCTGAAGATAAGTAATACCCTGATACGTCTTGTACAATAGTCGCAGGTGTACGCCCACTACTTGACCATAAAATATTTAAATTACCAACTGATGTTGCTCCCGTCAACTGACTTAATGTGTTATTATAAACTTCCATACCAAAGGCGTGAGGATTTAATCCAGCACCAGGATCGTTCATACCATACAATTCAAGAGTATGATCACCTGATGAAAGTACAACAGGATAAACATTCCAATATCTGAATGAATCGGTACTTCCTGATGTTGTTGGTGTGTATGTATTTAAGATTTCTTGACCGTCTAATACAAGTCTATATTCGTTATCCGCTGCAATACCAACATAGTATGTTTTAGACGTAGTAATTCCTGTTAAACAAGCTGAGAATCCATACCAAATAAAGTTTTGAATTGTTGAACCTGATACACCACACCTATTCAATGGACCATCAAGTAAACCAGGAGTTTTTCTCCAAACAACGTTTGTTGTGTTTGTTTGAAGTATTGTTCCTGTTCCGTTATAATTAAATCCTGTATTATAGAATCTTGTTCCAAAATCTGAGTAGTCAGTATATTTCGCAGAAATTAAAGAAACAGTAAATGCAGGTGGAGTGGCTGCCGAAGTACTTGTTCTTACACATTGAGTTGAGCTATAAGGAACCCATCCCTCTCCAGTACATGTTGCACACGATAATAAAGGTGTGTTAGTTGGTGTTGGAGTGAAAGTTGCAGTATTAGTTGGTGTTTGAGTCTGAGTTGAAGTATTACTTGGCGTTTGTGTTTGAGTTGGTGTTTGTGTTTGACTTGCAGTTAATGTTGTTGTTGTGCTTGGAGTAGGAGTTTGTGTTTGAGTTGTTGTATTACTTGGCGTTTGTGTTTGAGT
>Ga0208974_1000411_pt1 | contig 18181 bp, 21 predicted proteins | sample GreLakmeER15MSRF_FD_187699 | JGI IMG/M metagenome (GOLD analysis project Ga0208974, IMG submission 187699) | Freshwater lentic microbial communities from great Laurentian Lakes, MI, USA - Great Lakes metaG ER15MSRF (SPAdes) | ecosystem: Environmental > Aquatic > Freshwater > Lake | place: Great... | reverse complement strand
CAACCTGTGTTTGAATTTCATTTTGTTGGTTTTGAAATGTAATTTCGTAGAGCATGGTTTATCCTTATGAACAAGTGGCCAGTGTGCCAGTTACAGTAACAGTGCTACCACCTAGTGATCCTCTAGCATCATCAAATGTGGCCTGTGTGCTGCCATAATGGTATATGTGTGGGGTTGGTAATCCTGATGTGGTTCCAGCGGTGCCAAAATCTACATAGCCATTGTTATAGAATTTTGCAATGTTGGCATCAATGTCAATGTCGCCAGCATACCAGTAGACCTGTGCAATACAACCATTCCATAGTCTTGTGGCATTAGCAGAATAATTAGCAATTCCATAACCATTGCCGCTGGTATCAGTGCTTCCTACTCCAAAAGCATTGGCAGAATTTGCAAAGGCTGCTTGATCATCTACTCGAACTCCATCAATCCATACTTGTCTGCGTCCTGAACCAGAGGTGTTGGATTTTGTTATTATGTGATACCAAGTGCCTGCGGCAAATGCGGTTGCTGGAGTGTATTGGTAATCAGTGAAGTTGCTGCCTGTATGAACATAATGTCTAAGATTTCCGCCAGTGAGTTCACAAAGTATTGGAGCATTACCATCGCTGTATCCGGCAGTTAATATTGCTTCATCACCTGTTGGTGAACTGGTCAACTTGAACCAATAAGAAGCAACTTGTATTCTTGCCTGAACATTAGAACTAAATCCTGTTACCTTGATTCTCTCACTGCTGGCACGCTCAAATTGCACACCTTCTGGGGTTACCACGGCTGCTACTGCGGCAGCATAAGTGGCTCCTGCTATCGAACAATTGATTCCACTCATTATGATACATTCCCAGTTATGATACAACGAGTTCCACTTAGGAACAGTATGTTACAAACACCACGGGTGGCTAATGATACTGTGGCCTTGTCTGTGTTGGTGCCACCAATGTAGGCATCAGTGATGGTGCAGGTTATGGTTATGGCTGCGGTGTGATTGTTTACAACCACAACAACATCACCTTCTGCAAATGTTGAGTTGGGTATGGTGATTGATCCACCAGAACCTACTTGAACATATTCACCTACATCACCTACAGCCAGTGTGTATGAAGTTGTCTTTGTGCCTACTGGTGGTAGTGTGCGATAGCCAACCTTGTTGGTGCCATCCACAGTGGTGTTGGTCAAGTTACCTGAAGCTGGTGTTCCTAATGCTGGTGTGACCAATGTAGGTGAAGTTGCAAATACCAATGCACCTGTGCCTGTTTCATCTGTGACTGCTGAGATTAGGTTGGCTGAACTTGGAGTGGCCAAGAATGTAGCAACACCTGACCCCAATCCACTTACGCCTGTGCTGATAGGTAATCCAGTGGCGTTGGTCAATGTGCCTGAACTTGGTGTGCCTAGTGCACCACCATTGGTTATCACAGCACCTGAACTTCCCACGTTGACTGCCAATGCTGTGGCCACGTTGGTGCCTAGTCCTGTTACTGAACCAATGGCCACTGAGGCTGAACCATTAGCGGCAGCAGTGATACGACCTTGTGCATCAACTGTGATGTTGGCTGCGGTGTATGCACCTGCTGTGACTGCGGTGTTGTCTAGATTCAGTGTGACAGTATCAGTAGCACTTGCCACTGAAGTAAGGCCTGTGCCGCCAGCAATAGTCAAGGTGTCATTGAGATCCAGCGTCTGGCTGGTGCCTGAATCCGCTGCCACTGTGATTGTGGCATCGCGTAAGTTGGTAAAGTTTGCATCACCTTCAACGAATGTGAGTGCGGAGCCTTTGCCTGCTCTTGTGACGATTGTTGGCTTGGCCATAGTATTATCCTTTTATATTGAAAAGAGGGTGCTAGAACACCCCCTTTGATGTTATTAGGCTAACGCTATTGTGAGGTTGCCTGCACTCACTTGGAATGTGTCGCCCACGTCGATGGTCTTGCTGGTAGTAACTGCACCATAGAACAATACATTGCCAGCGGCACGAGTTGCTGAATCTGTGATGGCCACGTGAGTGATTGTGCCCCATGCCACGTTGGTGCAGGTTGGGAATGTGATTGTGCTGGTGTTAGCAGAACTGCAAGGACTTGTGCCAGAGGCAGCGTTAAACGCAATGGTTTGACGTGCATAAGCAGTTGTGCCTGCTGTGGCCACTTCATCAGTTAATGTGCCTGCTTCCAAGTTGGTTGCGGCATTGCCTGATGTGTTTACAAACAGAGCCAAATACAGTGTGGTTGGTGCTGTGAAAGGTGCTGTGGAATAGCGTAGGGTATGGTCTAGTAATTTTGCTTCTAGATAATTTGAGGCTGCGGACATATCTGTCTCCTTGGTTTAAAATATGTTGTCTAGGTGCAGACAACATATGGTTGTCTGGTGTCCGTGTTGGACTATGAGTATTTATAGAAAAGTTTCAAAAGCCTTGAAAAACTTTGGAATTTAGTGTAGATCCACCCAAGCACCACCAGCACGACCTTGAAACTTGTCTGTGGTTGAATTGTAGATTATCATACCATTAAATGGTGTGCCAATGGCATTACGCTGTGTGGTAGTAATACCTACATGACGAGTAACCCCATCTGAAAATGTAATGCTGCCTGAACTTGATCCTGCATAACTGGAAGTGAATGTCATGCCAAGACCATTGGGATCTAATCCAATGGCTGCTTCTACTTGACTTGATGAATTTCTAGCACTTAGGCTCAGGGATCCTTTTTTAAAGATTTCACCTAACGGAGCACTAAGTCGTATTTCGTCTGCACTGCCATAATCTTTGAAACTAATAAAATCACTTTCTAATACTAGATCCTGAGAAACCGCTCCTCTAGTAATAATAAAATTACTGGTATTGAGATCTGAAGTTAAAGGATTAGTTACGCCTGTAACTGAAGCAGCAATAGTCACAGTATCTGTTGAAGCATTAGTAGTCAATGTGATATTTGATCCAGCAACCAAAGTTAATGTATCCGATGTTGAATCAGCAACTACATCTGATTGTCCTGCTACTGAAATAGTAGAAAATGTATTACTGGCTGCTGTGCCATTTGATGCTGATGTAATACGCCCTTGTGCATCCACTGTGATTGAAGCCAATGTGTATGAACCAGCAGACACCGCTGTATTATCTAGATTCAGTGTGATGGTATCTGTTGCTGATGCCACTGATGAAAGACCAGTGCCACCACTGATAGTGATGTTGTTGGCATCTGTGATTGACTGTGCAGAACCACTGTCACCTGATATGGTAAAGCCACTCATTGTGCCACCACCGCCACCTGAAGTGGCTGAAATGGTTATTTCTTTTGATGTATTGTTGCCAGTGATAGTCACATTGGTGCCTGCTACCAATGTGATGTTGCCATTTAGATCTGCTGTGACTGCTGTGCTACCACCTGTTATTGTCACAGTGGCATCTTTGATGTTGGTGAAGTTGGTGTCTAGTTCTGCATAGGTCAGTGCCGCACCTTTGGTTGCTCTCAGTGTTATTGCGGGTTTGGCCATTTATTTCACCTCTTGTAATTTAAGTTGTATGTTCTGTGCCATTTCACGCATGAGCATTTCATTGGCCTTGTTGGAATTGTGGAGACCTTGGATCAAAGTGTCAATGACCTGTCCCTGTTCTTCTACTCTCTTGGCCAGCAGGTTGTGTGCGGCTATCACTGCCTGTATGTTCTTGTCCATGTTTATCAAAGACTGATAGGGATCAAAGTTGGTGTCAAACATGGGCTGTCTCTCTGTGCTGTTTTCTCAGTGCAAACTTGCCAATCTTTTCTTTGGAACAGATCTGATAGTGATCACCTCTGGTTATGATATGAACATTGTCCAAGGTCCAACCCTTTTCATAGTCTTTGCGAACAAGGCAGTATTGATGATTGTGTCGTCCTTTCTCACGATAGAGATCATTGTGTCTCCATAGTGCAATGTATTCATCTGGTGATATCGCCCATTCTTGATCAAAGTATTTTGCCTGTGCTTTGGCTCTCATACAATCCATGAACAGTTTGTGGTTGATGGGATCTGGAAAGCGGCGGCAGTGTGGTCTTGGTCCTGATTGTGGCATAGTATTATTTATTAAACCCCTTGAGATGCATGGTAAAAAGAGCAAGTTCGCTGCCTTCTGCCCAAATTTCTATGTGACGCATGTATTTGTCGTGTAGGTTAGTGTCCTGTATGGTGAACGTGATATCAGGTTCGTATTGCCGGTAGCCTGGTATGAAGTATTCCAAGGCGTCATTGGGATTGAACATGCTCCAAAAGTTCTTGTCGTTGAATTCTTGATCTAGTATTTTTTGTTTCATTTTGGTTCCTTTTTGGTTAAGGCCGTAACACTATAATGCGTGTGTGTGCTGTGTGTATTAGTAGCAGTCAACATACTCATGTATTGTCCAATCAAGTTTGATTACAAATCCAGTTTGTTGCTTTACTTCATATGACAATCTCTCAGTATCAACTGCTGTGTGACAACTCCACCCGTCGTGTTCCACAAATGCCCTGTTCTTGGTCTTCTTCAAATGCCTCTGTATGACCACTCTCACTGATTCCTCTAAGACTCGATACAAGTCACTCTTCATCTTGGCATTGAATCTCTCTTTGTATCTCAGAGACTGATGCTTTCTGATTGCTTTCCACATACCTCTAACATCTGTGATGTATTGAATGATATATGGATCCTCTTTGAGAAACTGAATCATTTCTTTGTTGTAGTTCACATAGGCAAAGATTGAGTTGGTATGCCAACAGCTGAGATTACTGCCATTCAACAAGGCAGTGAGTATCTGTTTGACAGTTTTTGAGTCTAACTGAGTCCTTGTGATTAGTTCGCTTCTCACAGAGGTTCTATCTGAGATATAACCATCCAATGCAGGTGTTGACTTGGTGTAGCCCAATCTCTGTGCGTGTTGCAGTAGTAGTGTTTGGGCACAACATTCAATGTCATACTCGTGTCTATAACCTTTGGATGCCAACAGAGGTCTTTTGATTCTTTTAGGCAAATTTTGCAAAGGGTGATAATCTCTATGTCCAATTGTTGTGTATTCGAAGTCACCTGTGTCTAGTGTTTCAATTACTTCTGGTGAGGCTTGATATTTGGGTTCATGGTCAATGGCTGTGCAAAGTGCGTGATAACCATTGAGATTCAACTTATAGGTTCTGCACACTGATTCTGTAAGATTGCTGTAATAGGGATTCACACAGGTCAATAATTGGTTGCGTAGATACAAACCCAATGGACGACTTTGGTGCCCAAACTGTCTTTGTATTTCTCTTTGACTAAGCCAATGTGTTCGTGTCTGGCTGAGATAGGTGTTGCACCAATCAAGACTTTTGACAATACGCCTATGCACCTGTGGATTTTGAAAGTTAGGTGAATAGGTCATATCCAGCCACTCCTTTTTGGTAATACTGTGGGTGTCCATTCTTGTTGTATTTTTAATTTCATTTTATCTAATGCCACAGGCTCTAGTTTTTCTACACCTGAATCTACTAATACATCGCTTTCTTCTGGATTTAACCATTTGATTAGTTTACAATGATTTGCACAATACAATCCGTGGATTAGTCGAGGTCTATTTTTATGGAATCGTGGAATGATGACTACCTCACAACTGCTGTGACGATCTAATATATCTGAGAATGCCATTTGGTTTCCTTATTCAAACAGATCTCTAAATGTGCCTGCTGATGCCTTGCGATCTTCTTCATTCCAAATGTCGTTGATCTGATCAATGATGACATTCTTGTCTTCGCATTGCCAAGCAATGATCACTTTTGAGTCTGCATTGATCAAGACCTTGTCTTTGTGTGTTTTGGTTTTTAGATTATCCAGCACAAATCCATCGTTGGCATTGTCAATGACGTGCTGCCAGTTTTTATAGTTGTGATTGGGTTTGTCCACATAGGTGGTGTATTGTAATCTGTCTTTGATGCCCAGTAGGGTTATTTGCACCATCTCTGTGCCAAATTTACTGGTCTTGTGTTCTTGTGCTACAACAAAATAGGGCTGTGTTATTGCCATTGGGTTCTCCTGGTAAGTTTATATATTATATTTAGTCTGCGACTAAAAATCAACCTCAAAACATGAATTTGGCTAAGTCAAGGCGAAGCCCCACGGAAGGGGGGCTTCTAACAGGCATTTGAGTTCAATGGCAGTAGAACTCGACAGCCCAACATATTCTTACCAGGAAAATATTGTGTGCCTGCTGAAATTATTTATTAGGATCTGAGGAATTAGTCTTTTTTCTGGCGTTTAATTCAGCATTGGCCCAATTCAAAAATGTCTGACAAGCAGGTCCCTGTGGCAGTGTGAACTCACCTGTGTTGGGATCCTTGTATCTGTTGCAGACTAGGCAGCGAGTTCTGCGATGTGCTATGTGCCGGGCTGTGGAAGGATAAAACTTGATCTCCATCTGACGCCCATTTTCACAATGACGCCCACAGTCCTCACAGTCCACAGGCTTGATATGCACCTTGACCAATTCTGGTGCGTGTGTGGGATTGATGCCTTTGAACAGTTCAGCAAACACTTGTTCATGTTCTTCTTCATACATTTCTTCACGTGAGGGTCGACCTTTGCCACGAGCTTTCTGCACACCACGTTTGACATCACTGATGGCAATTTTTGGCATACGCCATTCAGCCACTTCGCTAAGTTTTTGTTTGAGTTCGTCTTTGGTCATACTGTAATTACTAAAACCACAAAAACCACAGGGGTGAAACTGAGTCTAGAATGCCATATTTTCTTTTTACTGATAAAAACCCCCTATTTACGGGGGGTTGCGACGGGGTATTTTCAGTGATTTTTGTCATTGACCCCAGGGTAATACTCTGGGTGCTGGACGGTGTGTTATCCTGGCATTTAAGACGTCTTTATGAATTCTAAGATCATTGGCACGAATGTGGCACCACAAAGAATAATCAGAATGGCCCAGATGCGATTGTCAATCCTATCCACTTTGGTTTCCACACGGTCAATGTCTTCAGCCATGTGAGCCAGGTGGTTGGTTTTGATTATTTCAATCTCTTTGGCCAGTTCTTTAAGTGTGCTCATGTTAGGCATCCGCCGTGGCAGTTAATGTGAACGCTGTGGTAGAGATGGCAGCACCAACATCACCCACAGTTGTGGCCAATCTAACCACCTTCCAGGCAGACCCGTTATAGACTGCCAAACAGGGATTACCAGCATCACCATCTGTGAGATATATGATGTCTCCTGCACTTGATGATGTCAGCAGGCTGTTGTCTGCTGTGACTCTTTGAGTTAGTCTCAAGACATCTTTGATATTGACTATTTTGTTTTCGGGAAAGAAAGTTATGGTGCCATTTTTCACGTAGTTAGCAGGCAGGTTGTCACTATTGATGGTGCCATCACCATTAAGCACTGACACTCCACCTGCGGTGTTGATGCTGGCCACTAACTGGTTAAAAGCAGTGATAAGGTTGTAGATATCAGCACGAGCCAAAGCAGGCGAACTATCCGCTGCTTCTACATTTGTGGTTGATATCACTGTTCCTGTGGGAAATGTCATTGTCTTGTCCTCTTGATATTTATTGGTTTAGTCTATAGTGACTATGTTTCCGTTGGCCATAACCTGTCTTGGCAAGCACTCCATTGTTATATCAACTGTGGCGTTTCTAGGTTGATTGTCTATGCCATACAGCACAAAACTTGGAGTGGCACCACTGACAAAATAATCTTCTGTGATGTAATCTGTGATAATGTAGGGATCTGCGTCTGCCTTGCTGATTATCATTGGTATAACTAATTCACTGGTAGCTGAACTGCTGACGTAGAGATCCACGCTGTAAGGTGTCACAGTTTTTGGTGTAACTACCACATTCAGCACACGACTCACAGGTTCAGGCAGACTAATGGCTCTGCTACTAATGCTGCCTGACAGACTGCTGGAATCAATGTCTCGCAGCCTCAGCATCTTGGTTTCACTGCTGGTGGTAACTGTGAATCTTCTTAGTTCAGGCCCTGTTATTATCGCAGTTACATAAACATATCTGCCATAAAAAGCAGCGATGTCATTGTCGCCGCTGAGGACTAGATATTTTGATTCTTCACCTCTAAACAAACCTGTGCTAGATGTGTAGATTTCATAACTGGCAGTGCCATCAAATTCGCTGTCGGTCTCTATGGTAAAGTATTTGATTTCACCAACATCAATCTGTGGCGAAGTCCATTTTATCTGTTGTAATTGACCTCTAAAGTCAGTGAAGTCAGACCATTTGCTGTATTGATTCCATCTGCTGACACCAAGTGCCTTGATGCTGTTGGAACTAGGATCTAATTCACCGTCTTGGTTGGGAATAAAGGCAGTTTGAGCAAATAATACCAGTTCACTGGTTAAGGCTGCATCTGCTCTGGTCTTGCCGCCAATAGGTCGGCAGGCTAATTCGGATATTTGACTTAAGGCAGCGGCGGCAATTAAAGTTGGCATGTTGGTCCTTAGTAGATGGCTATACCACTAGGTGTGATTAGCCTGCGATTCGCTGCCCCTGTGAAATTCAAACAATTCGGCACCTTGGAATTTGGATACCAACCGACAAAATTACTGCTGTCACCTATTGACAGAAATTGCGGGTTGATGTAGGTTGTTATTGCTTCATTGATGTTTCTTGCATAACCTGCTTCAAAGGTATTGAAATCACTGATATTTACTATGTCATCTCTGGTGATATTACCTAGGGCAAATCCATCTACCTGTGTTTTGAAATCAGTGTTTGTAAAGCCATCAGCAGTGTAAAAATCTTTTAGTCTTATGGCCTTGTCAGATTCAACTCCTAGGTCTTTGATGCTGAACAACCATTCATTCCATGATGTGCCATTGGCGTAACTCCATTGTGTGTTACCAGCACCTGCATATGGGAATATACCTGTAATTTTGTTTGCTTCACTGTTATTGGGATAAGATCCTGTGTCATAATGTGGCTGGATCAAAGTCTGACCTGCTCTTGCTTCGTAGTAAGCGTTGAATAAGAAATAGTCTAATGGTCCTCTTACATTCACAGTATAGAATCCATCTGAGCCTTTCTCCAAAAGAGCCCTGTTGATGTTTATTTTTTCCCATCTACCAAGGCCATAATATTTGGCTGTGCTGGTCACTGAGGTCTTGCTGGCACCTACACTGTCATAGAGCCTACGATGTATAACCAATTGCTCAAATGTGTCATTGGGCATTTGGAATTTGAATGTGTAGTAGACGTTGAGAGTATATGTGCCACCTGCTACCAAAGGCAGTGTTCTTACTGCATCTGGTGCTCCAATACCGCCGCCTTGTCCTACACGCTGAACTGTCAACTGGGTAGAATCATAAACATCTCTTCTAGTTCCACTGTTCTTGATCCAATTTTTAGGATCAGGTGTAGGAGTTGCAGGAAAAGTTGCTCTAAGACTGGCCAAGGCTGTGCTGGTCAATTGCTGAACCAATACCATCACATTGTTCAACAGGCCAGGCTCACTGTTGTAGTATGCAGAATGAAAATCCAGAATGCTGGCTCTACATACAAGACTTGTTGTGGCATCTAGAATAGCACCACCAGCACCAGCATACTGAGCTGTGATGACCCAATCATAGGTTCTGTTAAAACTAAATGCACCACCAGTGATAGTAGAAACCACTCTGCTGAATTCATTGACAGCAAATCCAGTTTCATGTGTATTGAATGGTTGATTAGTTCCTGCAACCACAGCACGATATCGTATCTTGTATCCACGCCATCTGCTGTTTACCGGACGTTCAAATTCAAATCTCAAGGTTGGTTGTGTTCTGCCACTTACAATGTTTCTAATGTATGGTATTACACCAGCCGCATCACTTACAAAACCAGGTGGAGTTGTTTGAAGACTAAAGCCGGTAGGTATGTCTAGACTTTTTACTCTTGCTGATATTGTATCTGTCTGAAGATTGCCACCACCACCAGTGCCTACTATCACAAAGTTTTTCAAACCAATAAATTCTTCAACATTCACTTGCACAGGACCAATCTGCTTGGTTGCGGCTGTGCCATCTGTGTAAGTGAGTCTGATCACAAAATCATACAGAGCCAAAGCGTTGCCTGTGCCAGGAGCACCAAAATCTCCTGTGAGATCAAAAGAGACCTGTGTGCCAAAGGTGTAATTAGTCACTGTGTTGAACACAAACTCTTGGCTTTCATAATATAGATCTGTAGAGAACTTGTAATATACAATCACACCTCGGATTCCAAAGTTTGGTGGATTGGTAGCAGTAAAGGTATTTTGATTGACTATGACTGTGATCCTTCTGGGGTTTTGGGGTGATCCAGAAGTGAGTTTTGGTCTCAACTCAAGAAAGTCTATGACATCATTGTATCTGGCTGCAGGTGGCAGTTCTGATGCGGGTAATGTCCAACCGTCAACAACCTGTCTTGCTCCACCTTCAGTTAATCCTGTGAGATTGGGATTTAGTTCAGCCTCATTTGGTGGAAACTCAACCTGTCCGGTAAACACAAATGTGCTGGGCCTACCATCAGTGGCAAATGATCTTGCATAAAATTCATAGTAACCAAATCCAACATTGTTTAGGTTCCAAGGTATATCACCACCTGCTCCTGGTAGTGTGTCTAGTCTTACTTCAGTCCAAGGTGATTGTCTGCTATATCTCCACCATACTATGCTGTAACTGTATAAACCATCCTGAGGCTGTGCAAACACCGTGCTGATATTGTAGTTGCCTGTGCTGATGCGAACTGCCTGTGATCTTTTTACTGACAGTGCCGCTCGAAATGGTGGCGGAGGTGGAGGTGGTGTTGGTGGCACATTGATAGGCGGCACTTCCACAGTTGGTGGTGTGCCTGGATCTACAGTGATAGGGCCAGCAGTGCCTCCACCGGGTGTTCCGCCACCAACACCACCGCCTGTAGATCCATTGGGATTGGTAGCAGGCGGATTAGTGATCACTGGTGTTATGGTAACTGGAAACACCGCATTGGTTGGCGGCACCAATCCTAATGGAAGAGGATTGAATGAACTAGGGAAATAGATTATTGATCCCTTGGGCACATAGGTTGGAACTACTATGTCCTCTTCACCAACTCTGGCATAGGGATAGATGTCATCTGGATTACGCACACAACCAAGATCCACTGTCATGTCATTGTTGATCTTCACTGAGACCACACGCCAAGGATCTGTGCCAAAGTTTAGGATATTTGAATTAATGCGTATGCTGTCACCTGGCTCTAGTTCTAAAGCACGGCTGGTGGCAGTGAACACACAGGATTCTTGACGTCGTTGTTTGTTGAATATCAGTCTAGCAAAATCCTTGGCAATGGCATAGTTGGTGATACCACCCAGAGTGGTTTCATATTTGTTTTCACGTCCGCCATCACGATTGATATAGACCTGACGTTCTGCTTCTGTTTCAGGATAGATCACTGTTTGATTTGAGAACTTTTGATCTGGATCCACATAGGTCACTGACACCACATTGTATTTTGATGAACGATCAATGCCAGTGAATGTGACATCACTGACGATGTCGTCTTTGGTCATGGTCTGCACTATGGTAGCAGCCCCTGACAGAATGTCAGTGTCATTGCCTGCATCTTCAATGCGTAGTTTGTATTTGCCCTGCACATATGGCATGTATGCACGGAAGTTCTGCAACATGGTTTTGACATTACTCATCAATGTGGTATCTGTGTTCACCACCATGTTCAGTGTGAGGATGGGACCTTGAATACTTTGGGTGGCCAAATAGGTCACTGTTTGATTACACTTTCTTGCGGCTGCTTTGAATGTGGTGTAATCAATGTCCGCATTGACCAAGCCTTTGCCATAGCGGGGATTGCGTAGATAGTCTAGCAAACATTCAGCAGGGTTGGTTGAATAACGCACAGAATTCACATCATATTCTTGTGTTTCAGTTGTGTCTACCAATAGACTGGCCACACGCTTGCCCAAGATGCCTGCACTTAGTTCTGGGATATTACCTGAGAATGGATTGGCATCTGAATCTGCTTGTGTTTTGATTTCACGCCATTCATATCTGGCAAAGATCACCGCCAAGCCATTATAGACCATGTCTGTGGTGAAACTAGGTGCTTCTGCAAAGATGTCGCCTTTGACTGTGGTGCCTACTGTGCTGGATCTGGGATTGGCAAAGTTCACACCTGGGAAGAAACGCAGTTGCACACGATCCTTGTAGCGATCTGCATTCACAGTCACCAATGATCCACCATTCAGTGCACCTACTTGATCCACTGGCAGTTGCCAATCATCAATGTAGACTTCACGCAGACCTTCTATAACTCCTTCACAGAGCACATAGGCCACATAGAGATATTTGTTAGAAGCAGATCCTGTTTCTGCAAATGACACTGCTGTGCCTAGTTTACGATAACCATAGACCACTGGTATTTGACTTGTTGAGCCTTGTCTTTGGATCAAGACACCTTGTTCACGCTGTGCAGCCGCTTCACTGCCACCCATGTCTGGCATACTGGGCATAAACGGTTGTAGCACAAAGTCCATGACTGTGTTGACAACCTTTTCTCCTACCTTAGTGGCACCCAGTCCAGCACCAATAACAGCACCAACTGGACCACCAATCAAGAAGCCAACTGCGGCACCTACAAGACTGCTAAAAAATCCCATTATGCAATATCCTTGTTCATTATGCTGATTCTAATTGGTGAGAATCCTAGTTCATCATAGACATCTCGTAGTCTATCTAGTTTGTTTCCAATGTCAATGGCTCTGACCTGTGTGACTTTGAACTGTTCACCCCAAGTGACAAATTCATCTACTAGATTTTGGTAATTGTTTATTTCAGAAAATTCTGGAATCAAATACAAGAACTGTATGGTAGCAGTGACCTGTGTCTCTACTGGATCTTGTGAAAGGAAACCACCAATCAAGCCCACAGGGCGTTGACCGTTGACTGCTATTCTAAAAAATAGATTGGGTCTGATGCAGTATTCACGCACAGTTTCTCTAGCACGATCTTGATCATACTTGTCTTCAGTGATGTCAGCGTCTTCACAGTAGTAGTTGAATAGATTCAACACCACATCAAGTTCTCTAGGCAGCATTTCTCTGATTATCATGCACGACCCCATTTGAATTCTGTTTGTCCAACCCAACCTGACTTTTCAAAAGCCTTGTCATACTGCACACCTTGGAACAACCAGTTTGACCAGTTGTTGGTCTTGCGTCCATTGGTTCTTTCGAAGTCTGCAAATAAACTGGAACAATCCACTGATAATTGGCAGGTATTGGCTGTTTCTTGTATGGAAAAGTTGAATATGGTGCCATCATACATCATGATAGGTGCTGCCACTAGGGCCAATGGGCTTGTGCCTGCTGCCCCAAAACTTAAAAAGGCCTTGTAGATAACAACTCTTGCACCTTCAACTTCATAGTTTATGAATTTGGTAACAAAACTATTTGAGATGCCTGACAGTGTGACTGTGAACTTGCCCACCTTGACTTCCATCTCTTCACTCATGCCACCAAAGCCAATAAAGTTGCCTTGTGCTAGATATGTATTAACGCCTGCTTCTGGTGCAGTAGCACTGTCAAAACTCACGTCAAATCCACCATTGCAAAGATACAGAGTATCGTTGGCTCCTGTTGTGGTTTTGAGATGTAGTTCTACGCAGTCTACTGATATGGTATGATCGCGGTAGTATTCGTCTTTGTTGGCTGTTGATGCAAATGATTTCATTAGAATGTTTCTCTCATTGACACGCTCATGCTGGATATGCCACCGTAGCCTATATCAAACTCTTGTTCAGGTGCTGACAGTATGGCTGTGAATGGCACAGCAGTGATTGTGAGATTGGTTGATGAAGGCACAGCAGTCAGCAATGGACCTGAAAAGAACAGTGTGGCTGTGCCTCCTGAATTACTTGTGCAAGGTGCCACACACATGTATACCTTGGTGTGGTTTGCAAATTTAAAGAAGTCGCCTGCTGCCAACACATTCTGTGTGTTGCCACAGTTTGTCAGTGTGCATGATGTTGAACCTATGGCCACTGTGGCACTGGTGCGTGGCACTGAAGAAGTCTGCACACCAAGAGCACTGGTGCTGAGTTTGGGTAGCACGATCTCAAAACTAAACTGTGGTCCTAGTGCCTGTGCTAGATAACCTTTGACTGTGCCTGCCTCTATTCTTGATAGGTTGGGATATTTCACTTCCCAGGTGTAATAACTCACACCCATACCAATACGGCGAACCTTGCCACTCATGGTGCCTGTGACCTGTGTGGGTGTTACTGTCTTGAAGTTGATTGATTCAAAACTGGGACTTGAGGGATATTGCGTTGCTAAGTCAGCCATTATACCATGCTCCTTCTACCTTTTTCTAACATTGCATCTGAGATAATTTGTTGTATGACACCTTTGCGTGATGCCAACAGTTGATCAAAGCCTGTGGTGTCATTGGCCACAATGGTAAAGTTCACATTGGTGACACCGCCACCTTCTAGGTCACTGTTTCTAGTTATGTTACCAGTGGTAGAGGGAGTGAACAGTTCTGGTCCGCTTTCACCAACTATGTATGGCTTGCCACCCATCACAGGTCCGCCTAGAGCACGACCACTATAACTTTGACTGCGGATCTGTGCCACCTGTGCAAGACCCATGGCCACTGCGGCAGCGGCTGCTATGAATGAGAATGGAGGTGGATAGGTGGCCAGTGCCTTGGTAGCCGCCATATAGGTGTTCATTATAGCATTGGCCATATTGAATGCTTTGGCTGCTTCAAATGCCTTCTTGTTCTGTGCTCCCAGGGCTCCAAATAATTGTCCTGCTTGCTCAATACCAAACTGTGTCTTTTCCATGGTGCTGAGCATTTCAAAACGAGCGGCTTCTGCTGCCATTTGTTTTTGTTGTTCATAGCCAAACTTGGTGCCAGTCTGTGCTTGTATTCTCAATAGAGATTCACTTTCATACTGCTTCTTGGTAGCAGCCATAATGGCATCTTGTGCTTGAACAGCCGCATTGATCTTGGCATTCTGATAGGTCTGTTCACTAATCAAATCCTGCGAGCGTAGATATTCAAGTCCATTGAATAGTGTTTCATTGGCCTTCTGTGCTGCCAAGGTAGGATCCAATGATGTCATTTGTCCAGCCACTGCTTTGCCTGCTTCAACACCTGTTAGACTTTGTGTAGCGGCTCGGAGACTCTGTGTGATCTGTTCACGATCTCTTGCAGCCTGTGTCAACTGTAAACTAACTGCTAATTGATCTTTCATGTCCTGGGTGAGTGCAGAACCCAGTTCACGCTCCTTGGCACGGATGGCCACAGCCACTTCACGCTGTTTCAAATCAGCAATGCCTAGACTATAACGCTCATCTTCCAGTTTCAATAATTCTTGTGTGACGTTGGCCTGTGCTTTAGCAGCCAGTGTTAGGTTTAGACTCACAGTCAACTGGTCTTTCATGCCCTGTGTCAATGCCACACCTAGTTCACGTTCTTTAGCACGGATAGCCAGAGCAATTTCTCTTTCTTTGACATCAGCAATGGTCAAGCCATAACGCTCATCTTCTAGTTTCAGCAGTTCTTGTGTTACTGTGGCTTGTGCTCTAGCGGCCTGTTCTGCTTGAACTGTGACACTTATGGTCTGTGCCATCTGTTCTGTGAATAGATTGCCTAGTTTCAATCTTTCTTTTTCTATGCGTAGGTGTTCTTCACGCAGAGCCACATCATGGATGGTAAGACCGTTTATTTCCAGTTGTGCTAAGGCCAAATCCTGTGTATAAGAATTTAATTCTTCTGCTTGGAGATTTTCTCTGATCTTAACTGCTAGATTGGCTTTGTTGGCCTCATATACTTCTTTGGTCAATCCAAGACGATATGATTCAAGTTGAGCAGTGACCTGTCGCTGTCCTTGATCTTTAATGCCCGCTGTGGCAGTGGCACTTTCTAGTTCTAGTATGCTTCTTCTTACTTTGAGATTGTCTTCTTCAACAATTTTCTTTCTTGTGGCAATACGCAGTTCTTTTTCCAACTGCATTGGTATTAATGCACCAATCTCTAGATACTTGCGTCTTTCTTCTGTGACGACCTTTTCAGTTTCTGTTCTTAGATCACGCAGACCAGTGCTCTGTTGCAGGGTTTTGGTTTCATCTCTCAACTTGCCAATGGTCTTACCCAAGGCGATGTCAAGTTTTTCTTCTTCAGTGCTACGTTGTGCTGTGATTTTTACACCAGCCTTGGCCGCCGCTTGCAATTCTGCTTGAGTTTTGGCTGCTGCCTTGCTTTTGTCTCCAAATACGCCTGCTTGCTGTGCGGCATAACCCAAGGCAGCACCAACAGCAATCACAGCAGCCGCTGCCCCAATGGGGAATATCAAACTCATCAAAGTGGCGGCTGGAATCAGAGACGCTGCCAATGCCAAAGCGGCCACACCTAGGCCTGCCATAGCACCAATCACCACACCTATGTTTTCACTCATGAAATTTAGGATGTTTACAAAGGCGTCACCTAGGCCTGTGATATCAGAAAAACTCTTGATGGCCACAGATAGACTGGTCTGGAGATTTTCATAGGCCTGAGGTATGGTCTGCACTGTCTTGCCATGTGCTGCCGCTATTTCTGTGCTTTCTAACAGAGCCTTGGCCAGTATTTCTGCAGACAATTTGCCTTCACTGGCCATTTGACGCAGTTGACTTGTGGTCTTGCCTGTTTGTTTCTCAAGAACCTTCATCATGAAACCGTTGGTTTCAGTTATGGTGCGGAATTCATCACCATTCAATGAGCCTTTCTGCATGGCCTGTGCAAACTGATACAGAGCCGAGGCAGCACCAGCACCTGAAGCACCTGATATCTGCAAGGTCTTGTTGAACTGAGATGTGATGTAGGCTAGACTTTCATTGCTGGATCCTGCCAAGGTTGATGACTGTGCTAACTTTTGAAATAGGTCAATGGTTCCACCTAGATTACTACCAGTGGATTTGGCAGTGGCTGCCAATAACCCAAAGGTCTTGTTGGCATTTTCCACTGACCCTGTGGCGAAGATCAACTTGTTGGTCATCTCCTGTGCAGAGGCAGTGATTTTTACAAACTGCTCAACTAGATTGCCGCCCACTGCGATAGAAGCCAAGGCACCCAAGGCTCGAGTGAGTCCACCCAAGGCCCGTTCTGCTTGACTGGTGTCAGCGGTAATTCTAATTTGTGCGTCAGCCATGCTATCTTCGTCCTTTTTGTTTGTCCATTGCCTTCTTGGTTTCGTCTGCTTCTATCTTATAAAAAGCGGCCCACCCTGCAAACTCCACCACTGACATGTCTAATACTTCTTCAACTGTGCGGCCCAGATCCTTGGCAAGCCTATAGGCAAATAGGAGATCTGGATCCGCCCTTAGTTTTTTTCTGTATTATCCAAATCTAGGTCCTGCACATTATTCATTTCACCTACCACACGGATCAACACCTTGGGATCAACTTCATTCAAGAATACCATCTTGTCTGCGAAGGTAAACATCTTAGAGCCGTCTTGATTCCTAGCACGAAGGATTAGGCTTTCAACCAAGGCTTCAACAGTTTTACCTGCTTGGCTTAGTTCAAGGATCTTGCCTTCGTCTCTGAGTGTGGTTGCTGATTTCCAAAATATCTCAGCATCTCCCCATTCAGGAACTTTGACTGATTTCATCTCACCTGAAATCTGATTACGGAAGTGTGCTGTGGCTTGGTCTATTACTTTGTTCATTTGTATTTTCCTTTTATTGTGGTTAGAGTTGGTCCTATGATTCCACGAGGTGCCTGTCGGCTCGCTCCAGCCTCTAGTTTATCAATATAGGGAACACGATTTTCAACTTTGAAGTTGTTCTTGCTTGTTGCTTCTGTCCATGCGTTTTTAGCACGACCACTACGCACTGGTGTCTTTGATCTGGCTGTGGCATAGACGTCATCAGCAATCTGTTTGACCAGACGCTGTAATGAACGTTCTAAATCAACGCCAACACCTTGAACACCAGTGACTGTGATCTGCATATTATACGGCAGTGGTTGAGTAAGTTGTTGCACCAGTTCCTTGGAAACTAATACTTGCTTCTACCATACCATCCATTGATGTATTCACTGTGTATCCAGTTACAATGACATTGCCTGTGAAAGCATAGTCACTGGTGCTGGAATAGTTTTCAGCGATATACAATTTAACTGCAACACCTGAAGCACCAACCAATCCTGCTGTGGGGTTGAAACTTGATTCATATGTGTCAAAGTGG